>WNEY01001567.1_pt1 | contig 16301 bp, 13 predicted proteins | sample 5400531 | NCBI WGS metagenome assembly WNEY01 (sample SAMN13153338, study PRJNA577476) | soil metagenome | isolation source: 200 cm saprolite under Douglas fir tree site 1 | place: USA:California | collected 2015-04-18
AGCGGCATTCGGGCTGCCCGGCAGGAGCACGAAAGCGGGAACACGGCAGGCGGCGCCAAAGCACGCGGAAGAATTGATGGAACTCGCGGTGGAGGCGGCGCAATCGCGGCACTTGCCAGATTTTCTGAAACGATTTGCGGAGCGCGCGGCACGCATGCTGAATGCCGTCTGGGGGGGCATCGCCGTCTACCGGGGGCGCGAAACCGAACTTTATTCAGGGCCAGGAGGCGCATCTTCGCCCAACCAGCCCGGATGTGGATGGCTCATCGCGTGCGCCCGGGAATGTCGCGGGGCGGTGGAAACCCGGGCCATCCCCAAAGAAATCACTGCCTCGATGGATGGCGTGACCGAGGCGGTGGCAGCGGTGTTCATTCGAATCGCGGCAAGCGACGACGAAAAACTGGGAACGCTATGCCTGTTGCGAAAACGAAAAAGCCTGGACGCAGGTGAGAAGCGGTTGCTGCACGCACTCGCGAGCCACGCGGCGCTTTCGCTGGAAAATTTCCGCCGATTTTCGCAGCTGGAGCGCTCCAAGCGCCAATGGGTGGAAGACATCGACGCGATCAGCGATTTCATCGTCGTCCACGACCGCGCCTGGAAGATCGTGCGAACAAACCGGACGCTCGCATCGCACCTGGGCGTCCCGCCCGCGGCACTGGTCGGCGAAGCCATGAGCAGCCTGCGGCAGATCGCAGAAACGGGCAGCGAACTTCCCTGCCCGTTCTGCCGCGATACGCAGCGCGCGAGGGAAGAGTATGCAGCAGCCTCGGCGGAACGGATTTTTCTGGTATCCACGTCGCGCACACCGGGCGTCTCCGACGACGACACACGCACCATCCATGTCTTGAAAGATATTACGGACCGCCGGGAGGCCGAGCGGCGTTATCGCGAGCTGTTTGACAGCATTCAGGAAGGTCTTTTCTTTGCCACACCGGACGGCCGATTCCTGGACGTCAATGACGCGATGGTACGCATGCTGGGGTATGGGTCGCGGGACGAACTGCTTCGTTCGGACGTGAGCCCGCACCTTTATCCGGCGCCCGGGTCGCACGAAAGATTTCTGCGGGCGCTAGCGGAACGCGGTGTGCTGCGCAATTACGAAGAGACATTGCGCCGGAAGGACGGCTCGCTCCTGCACACTTTGCAAAACATCACGGCGGTGCGCGATGCCCGGGGACACATCGCGCAGATTCGCGGGCTGATGCTGGACGTGACGGAGCAAAAGACATTTCAATCGCAACTGCAGCGGGAACGAGACTTCAATCAGAAAATTCTGAACACCACGCAAAGCATGATCCTGGTGCTCGATACCGCGGGACTCATCAGCTACGCGAACCGCCGATGCTACGAAGCAGGCTATCAGGAAGACGAATTGATCGGGCACCGGCTGGTGGACTGGGTGGAGGTTTCGCACCGGGAAGATTTCGACGCGGCACTGGGGACGACAGCGCATGGGCAACAAGTGGAGAACCTAGAGATGCGGGTGCGGCGGAGCGACAGCTCCATGGGACATTTTTCCATCAGCCTGAGCCCCATGCGCGATGAACAAAAGGCGGTGAACAGTGTGGTGGTGGTGATGACGGACATCACGGACGCGGCGCTGCTGCAAGCGAATCTGGCGCACAGCGAAAAGATGGCGACGATCGGGCGGCTGGTTTCCGGGGTCGCGCACGAAGTGAACAATCCCCTCGCCGCCATTCTCGGGTTTACGGACCTGCTGCTTGAGAATCGGGAAGTGCCAGTTTCCGCGCGCGAGGATTTGCAGATCATCTTGCAAGAAACACAGCGCACGAAAGATATCGTGCAGGATCTGCTGAGTTTCGCGCGGCAGCGGCCGGTGCGGCGCGAACCCGTGCAGGTGAACCAAGTCTTGCGGCAGACCATCAAGCTACGCAGCTACGACTTTGCGAGCCACGGCGTCGAGGTGAGCGAAGAACTGGAGGAGACGCTGGCGCTGGCACTGGGAGATTCGCAGCAACTCCAGCAGGTATTCCTGAATATTCTGAACAACGCCTACGACGCGGTACAGGGCGCGGGCCAGCGCGGACGGATCAAAATTCATACCCGGCGCCAAGCGGACATGATCGAGGTGGCGGTCACCGACAATGGAACCGGCATCGTAGACCCGCAGCGCATTTTTGATCCCTTTTACACGACCAAGCAGGCGGGCAAGGGCACCGGCCTCGGCTTGAGCATCTGTTATGGAATCGTTCGCGCGCACGGCGGGGAAATTCAGTGCTGGAACAATGAAAACAGCCCGGGAAGCACCTTTGTGGTGCGGATTCCGGTGGCAACGGAAGCGGCTGTGGCAACAGCCGCCGCGAAAGAGGCGGGCCGATGAGCCTGCAATCCGCGATGTGGACGGGAGGTCCCATCCTGCTGATTGAGGATGAACCGTCGGTCATCGCCTTTCTGCGCGCAGCTCTGGAGCGGAGGGGATATGCGGTCGTGAATGCATCATCGGGCTCAGAAGGGCTGGAGCGGCTTTCCAACGGGCGGTACGCCGGCGTCATTTCCGACATTCGGATGCCCGGAGCGGTGAATGGCGCAGAAGTGCATGCGTGGATCCAAAAGAACCGGCCGGAACTCCGGGCGCGGATCATTCTCATCAGCGGTGACACGGCAAACAGCGAAACGCAGGCGTTCCTGGCGCAGAGCGGGGCACCGTGTATCGAGAAACCTTTTCGAGTGCAACAATTGATCTCGACTGTGGAGAAGACCTTCGGGAAACCATGAGCGACGAGTTGAAAACGCGCTTGCTGGTCGTGGACGACGAACAGAGCATCCGGCGGCTTTGCATGACGATCGGGAATACGCTGGGATATGCGTGCATGGAAGCGGAGAGCGCGGAAGCGGCGCTGTCGCGACTGGAACCGGAGGCGCCGGACTTGATTCTGACGGATCTGAAGCTGCCTTCGATGTCGGGCGTGGAACTTTTGAAGCAGACCAAGATCTTGCTGCCGCACACGGAGGTAGCGATCATGACGGGGCACGGCTCCATCGAATCGGCGGTGGATGCCATGAAGCTAGGCGCGTACGACTACATCGAAAAGCCTTTTCGCGTGGAGAAGATGCGGCTGCTGCTGCAGCGCATGGCGGAGAAAGTGCATCTGGTCACGGAAAATGAGTTTTTGCGCGAGCGGGTCACCGCGGAAGAGAGTCTCGACGGCATCATCGGCAGCTCAGCCAACATTCAAGATGTTCTGCGCATGATCTCGCGCCTCAAGGACACACGGACGCCAGTGCTGATCGCGGGCGAAAGCGGCACGGGGAAGGAGCTGGTGGCGCGGGCCATTCATTTCCGCGGATCGATGGCACAGACCCCCTTCGTTGCGGTGGACTGCGGGTCGCTGGTTCCGACGCTCATGGAGAGCGAACTTTTCGGATATGAAAAAGGCGCCTTCACGGGCGCAACCAAATCGAAATCCGGCCTATTTCAAGCCGCGAACGGGGGCACGATTTTCCTGGACGAGATCGGCGAACTCCCTCTGGAGATGCAGGCCAAGCTGCTCAGCGTCCTGCAGGAAAAGGAAGTGCGGCCGGTAGGCAGCAATGAGAAGGTGAATGTGGATGTGCGCGTGATTGCCGCGACGAATCGTGATCTGGAAGCCGCTTACCGCGCAGGAACCTTTCGAAAAGACCTGTATTTCCGATTAAACGTCGTGACCGTGCACCTCCCTGCCCTGCGGGATCGCCGGTCCGATATTCCCGTGCTCGTCCATCACTTCCTGGATCGATATGCGAAGGGTTCTCACACCCAGGTGACCGCCGCGGCGATGAAGAGCCTCTTGAATTACGAATGGCCGGGGAACGTCCGGGAACTGGAGAATTGCATTGCCCGCGCGATTACGCTCGGAGATGGCGCGACGATCGACGTTATCGATCTCCCGCCAAGCATACGCAGCGAACAACCCGATTCGCCGGTTTTCTCGGCCCAGGATGCGGGATCTCTATCCACGACAGCACTCGCAGAGATGGAGCGCATGACGATCCTTCGCGTATTCGAGCAGGCGAACGGCGACAAAGCGCTGGCGGGAAAAATGCTCGGAATCAGCCGCGCGACTCTCTACCGCAAACTGAAGCGCTACAATATTCCTTTGAAAGAGGAAGCCACCGGCGAGGATGCTGGCCCACAGAGACCACCTTCGTGATGCGTGCTGCGTCTCACAAGCAGCCCGGTGAAGGCGCAGAGATGAAGCAAGCGGTGAGACGGCATCGTTTCACGGTGAGACGCGGGAGCCGAGGCAGGTTCGCGGGAAAATCCTAAGCCCTTCCGTTTCTTAAGTTTCCGTCCATCCCACGTTTTCCATTCTTTGGCGTGTCGCGTGCAACCCTGTCTGCGGAAGTCTGCGGCTTGAGCGGCGTGACGTGTGTCTGCCCGCAAAAGCCCGCGGGGACTCCGTGTTCGCAGGGCGAGAGGCGACGTGCAAAGGTCCGGTAACTCGACACTCACAGGGAACGAGCAAAACTGCGCTGAGCAACTGGCACGATTTTTTCCGCAGGCGAAGCCCGTTCGAATCCCTTTGCAAGTGACCACCTTGCGCGGCGGCAAAACCAGGCTGCGCGAAACTGCGGTGGTGGAATTCAGCGGGGCGGAACACGCCATTTTTCTCTCGACCCTGCCGCTGGAGTTCGACGACCACGTGCGGCTGGAAGCAGCAGAAAGAGGGCGAGCGGCGGATGCGGTGGTGGTCGCCGTCCAGTACCACGAAGGAAATAAGGCAGTGGCCGTACGATTTTTACAAAGCCCCTGCGATTGGGTGACTGAGCCGTGAACAAATCCATGACAACGCTGAATATCCCAGCTCCATCCCGTGTGGAAAGCCAGCTCCAGGAATACTGGAAAGAGGCACGGTCGGTATTTCCCATCTACGTAGCGCTCGCCAAACAATTGGAAATCGAAATACCGATTTCACAGGCCAAGCGGAACCTCCCAGAGAAGCCAGACCCGGAACTCTCCAGCCAGGTGCAGGATTGGCTGGATTCGATGGACCAGCGCGTGATGGTGCACCAGTTGCGCCACCTCTTGCAGATGACCACCCTGAACGCCAGCGAGAGCGGCCTGCGGGCCCTGATCCAGCGTCATTTGCGCAAACCAAAGAAATCCAACATGGACCGAGACAAAATCGATTTCCTGCTGGTCCAGTATTTTGCGCTTTGCGCCCCGGCGAAGATATATCACAAGCAGATTGAAGCGGCGGATGTCGCCCAGGTCATGCAACCGGTGCTCGGGGCCGTGGATGCGGATCCTCTCGCGTGGTGCGCGCCCCTCGAGGAGATGATCGAGGCATTGCGCGGATTCCGAAGCCTGCGCGAGATGCTGAAGACGAATTTCATCGAACGGGGCCGAAAAGTGAAGGAGACGGCCGGCGGAATGTTTTACGATCCCGCGGCCCTGGTCGCCTTCATCCGGTTCAACTTTCTGATGCGCCGCACGCTGATTGAACTGATGCATGCCGACCTGATCGCCATACGCGCCGGGCTTGCTCAACTGCAATCGGCCAGTGTGCGCATCATCGACTGTGTCCACTTCGGCCTCACGTCCGCCGAGCCACTCACCAAAATCCTGGCCACAGCCGACGAGTGGAAACAGCCCTTTCAGCAGGAGTACACCGAGCGAACCGTAAGCCAGGCGTTCGAGAAACTTCTTGGATTGCGAACCGATGTGGAACAAGCGCTCGAAAGAGCCCTGGGAAAACAAGCCGAAAGCAGCCGTAATGCGCCACCCCCAGCCGCGGCGAAGCAAACCGCGACGGAATCCACGATTGCGAATACCACCCCGAATTCGAAGGAGAAGCCTGCGGCACCAGCGAAAGCCGCCTCCAACGCCTTCGTACCGCTCGATTTTGAAACTTGCATGGAACAGATCTGGGAGCAATTGATCGCGTCGCCCCCTTCGCGAGGAAGGTCCATGACCACGGTGAAGGTCGGCGGCGCGCGCGTTCTGATGTCCTCCTGGGAGGTAACGGCGTTCGTCAGCGAAGATGGTCCATCGGCGGAGGATTTGCGGCGCGCGGTCGTTGCGCGCGTGCTAGTGACTGCGGCCTTGGAATCCGCCAAGGAGACGGGGAACGCCACTTCGCTCGAAAGCGCGATGAGCATTGCCCGCGTCGAAGTAACGCGCCTGCAGGAGCGCGTGGACGCGGCAAAGCAAGCGAAAGACACGGAGGCCGCGGTAAACCTCGGGATTAGTACAAAACGCCTGCTTTCGGCGCTGAACGAGGCCGAAAAGCTGTAAGCGATTGCGAAGTGATCCGGCGCGGCCGGATCAATACTCCAGGGAGCGAGTTTTCATTGCGACACGCCAACGTAGTTATCCTCACCGATGAAGCCGAATTTGCGCGCCTGCTGACAGCCTGCTGGCAAGCCGAACGCCAGGTACCCGGCCTCACGGTTCTCAACAGTGATTTGTGGAAGGAACGAGATGCGCCGGCTCACGACCTTGTCGTCGTGGGACCGGTGGGCGAAGGAAAACTGACGAACGTGCTGCGTTCCCTCGATCCTTCGATGGCGGTCATCCTCTGCGCGCCGGCGGATTCCCGGGAGATCGGGCAATTGCGGGCCAAATATCCACGGTTGGTGCATATTCCACTGCGCGAGGACTGGACGCAGACGCTCCTGCTGGTTGCGGGAGAATCGTTGCGCCGGACGGAAGCATTGCGCATGGCAAGACAGGCGGAGCGGAACGCCGCGCGGAATGAGATGCACGCCACCCTGGGCCGCTACATGTTGGACATGAAGCACAGCGTGAACAATGCCCTAACTTCCATGCTGGGCAACGCCGAACTGTTGTTGCTCGAGCCGGGACAGCTCTCGGCGCAATCCCTGGCACAGATCAAGACCATCCACAGCATGGCCCTCCGGATCCATGAAGTGATCCAGCGATTCTCATCGCTGGCGAGCGAGATGAGGGAGGATGAGACGGCATCTCAGGCTGAGACGGAGGAGACGCCGACATCGAGTTTTCCACGCCGTTGAGTCCCCCGCAAGCTATCGCAACGTGTTGACAGATAACAGGTTAGCTCAGAAGGAAACAAATGAACGCAGAACCCAGGAGCTGGCTGCCGACGTGCACCTCTGGTCTGTGGACAAGTATGGGGAGAGCTCGGCTGTGCACAAGAAAGTCCTGATCGTTGATGACTCGCCCGCGCAGGTGAAGTTGATGCAGGGGCTGCTGGAAAAGGAAGGCTATTGGCCCATCGGCCTGAACGATCCCATGCGGGTAGAAGAAACCATCGCGAACGAGCGCCCCAGCGTGATCTTGCTCGATATCGTGATGCCGGATCGGAACGGGTATCAGGTTTGCCGCGACTTGAAGGGAAACGCTGAGTTCAACACGATTCCAGTGATCCTAGTGACCTCCAAGGACTCGGCGAGCGACAAGTACTGGGGGCAGCAGCAAGGCGCAGACGGCTACGTGACCAAACCCTTCACGCGCGACGAACTGATACGAGCGATCCGGCGTTTTGCATGAGGGGTTGCGAGAAAAAGAACGGACGATGAACGAAGACTTCCATCTCGTGCCGCTTCCCGCGGATACCGATACCGGAGATCTGCTGGAAGCGCTCGGTCCGATCGAGGAACGGCCGCCAGAGCTGCAATATTGCGTCTTTCGCAGCGGCCGCGAACGCTTCTGCCTGCCAGTTCTGGATGTCGAGGAAGTGCTGGACTGGCCGTTGTTGACGAAGCTGCCGCTCGGGCCGGCTTACCTGGTGGGAATCTTTAATTTGCGCGGGGGCATCGTGCCGCTGATTGACATCGCCATCACGGAGGGCCGGCGGCCAGGACTCCTGCCGAAGCACGTGGTGGTTGCATCGCTGCGAAGCAAGAGCCATCACGATGACATCCGCATCGGGATTGCCGCCGATGAAGTGATCGGCACTTATTCAGTAAACACCGAGGATTTGCTCGAGCAGGCACCAGAAAATGTGCCGCATTGTATCGGAATGTTGCGGCACGACGACCGCCTAGCGCTGGTGATCGATCTGCGCCGGCTGCTCGAGGTTTTTCCGGGGCCGAGCATTTGAGTCTTGTGGAGACGCCGCCGGCCAATGGCGCGGGCTCCGCGGAAGAGATTTGGAGGAAGGCATGAAATCGCGACTGAGTTCCACAATCTGGACGCTGGTCCTGCTGAACGGCGTGATGCTCTTCGTCGTTCTTTGGCTGGGCTTTAGCGCGGGCAAGAAAGCCGGAGAGGCGTCCCTGTTCGATTTTGGCTCGCCGGGCGGAGGAAATGTGCTGCTGGCCATCGTGCTGGCCCTCGGCACAGCCGTGATTCTGGCATGGCGGTTCGGCGGCCTGCTCGGACCGGTGCAGGCGCTCGCAGAATTTTCGGAGCGGCTGGCCGCGGGCGATCCGCGGGCGCGAGCGGACGTCAATTCGAACGACGAGCTGGGCTACATAGCGGAGAATCTGAATCGCGCCGTGGCCAAAGTATCCAAGGCCACGAGTAACCAGGATGCCAACGACGCGCTGCAACGCAGCATCACCGAGCTGCTGAGCGTCATCAACCAAGTTGCCCGCGGCGATCTGGCGCAGCGCGGCAAAGTTACGAACGACGCGCTGGGCAACGTCACCGATTCGATCAACTACATGCTCGACAACTTCACCAAGGTACTCGAGCGCGTGCGCAAGGCCGCCATGGAAGTGACGGCATGCTCGAACAACATTCTGGTGGCCGCCGATGAAATGCAGGCGGGGGCGACCCAGCAGGACCAGGAAATCACGAACACCTCGAGCGCCGTCGAAGAGCTGACGGTCTCCATGAAACAGGTGTCCAACAACGCGGAGGCCAGCGCGGAAGCGGCGCGGCGCGCGCTTGACGCCGCCGAACAGGGCAACCGCGCCGTGCGCGACACGCTGGAAGGCATGCAGCGTATTCGAGCATCGGTGCAGGCGACCGCCAAGAAAATCAAATCGTTGGGCGACCGCTCGCTGGAAATTTCGGAAATCATCAACGTGATTAACGACATCACGGAACAAACAAACTTGCTCGCGCTGAACGCGGCCATCGAAGCGGCACGCGCGGGCGACGCCGGGCGGGGTTTCGCGGTCGTTGCCGACGAAGTCCGCAAGCTCGCGGAACACAGCCGAAGCGCCACAAAGGACATCGCGGCGCTCATCAAGGCCATTCAGGCGGAGACGAACGAAGCGGTGGTCGTCATGGAGGAAGGCACCAAGGAAGTGGAAGGCGGCGCAACGCTTGCCGACCAGGCCGGCCGGGCACTGGACGCCATTTCAAACGTCGTGCGGCAATCGGCGGAACTCGTCCAGGAAATTTCCCTGGCCTCGAAGCAGCAGGTGCGCGGGACTGAGGGCGTAGCACACGCCATGCAGATTATCTCCAGCATCACGCGGCAGACGTCGCAAGGAACGCGGGGAACCGTGGCAACGGTAAGCCAGCTGGTGAAACTGTCGGATCAACTGAACGAAGCACTGGCGCAATTCCGCGCGTCCTCCAAGTCCGCAGCGGCGCGCGAAGATTCCGAACGGCCCGTCCCGGCAGGCGTTTTGCGGTAAGCGGTGACTCTCTTATCCGTGTGAAAGCCGGTTGGAGAGACAGACCCAGAACACGGGAAGATCATGACCCAACGCCAAGGATCAGCGCACGGGCTGAGCGAACACGAATTGAGCGAGATCCGCATGATGATCGAAGAGCGGACGGGAATATGCTTCGATGAATCGCGCGAGCGCTTCTTCTCCACTCGTGTGCGCGAGCACCTGCGCTCGAAAAAGATGGAGCAAGGCACGGAATTGCTGCGCGCGATCCAAAGGTCCAACGTCGAGTACGAAGCCTTGCTGGAACGATTGCTCACGCAGGAAACCAGTTTTTTCCGGTACCCGGGCGTTTACGAAGCCTTTGAAAAACGCGTTCTGCCCGAACTGCACGTGAAAAAATTCTGGAAGAATCCGCGGACGCTGCGGATCTGGAGCGCCGGCTGTTCCACCGGCGAAGAACCGTATTCGGTCGCCATTACCATTGCGGATTCACTCTCGTTTGCGGATTCGTGGAACGTGGAGATTCTCGCAACCGATGTGGGGCGCCGGGCTCTGAAACACGCCGAACGAGGCATCTACAAGGGGCGCAACATGGCGAGCGTGAGTGAGAAGCAACTGGCAGCCCATTTCAGCGAGATCAGCGGCGGGTATCAGGTAAAGCCACGGCTGCGGAAAATGGTCTTTTTCGCGCAGATGAATCTGGCGTCGGCGGTGTACCTCGGGCGCATGGACATGATCTTTTGCATGAACGTCCTGATCTATTTCTCGGAGGAGCGCCGGAGAGCCCTTGTTCAGCGCTTCTACGAAACGCTGGAGCCGGGAGGTTATCTGTTTCTGGGGCACTCGGAATCCATCTCAAAGATTCCCGTGAAGTTCCAGGCCATCGTACTGAACGACTGCATTCTCTACCGGAAGCCGACCGTCGAGGAATTGCAAAAGCCGGAACTGGTAACGGAGGGACGCGCGTGAACCCGCTGGACCGCGAAGCCGTCGAGGTTTTCCTCCAGGAAGCCTCAGAGCACCTGCAGTATTTGCGGGAGTATGTGAGCGTGCTTCAGGATGTCGAGCCGCGCCGGGAGGACCTGGAACGACTTTACATCGCGGCGCATACGCTCGGCGGCACTTCGGCGAGCTACGGATTCCCGCGATTCTCAGAGATCGCAGGCAAATTGGCGCACGTGTTTCAATATGCCCTCAACGCGCCGCTGGGAGATGATCTCCACGGCCCGCTGATGGAATTTCTTTCCGATGGCATCTCTCTCCTGGAAACGGACCTGTTGGAGATCAGCGACACCGGCAAAGAGAGTCTCGATGACGTGGCTATTTTCAAGGAGCGTTATCATTTTGCCTTTCCGACGGAAACCCCGCCGCTGAACCTTCCGCAGGCGGAAATCCAAGCGCGCACCGCGAATCCAGCGGCGGAGGAAGCCGTGGTTGCGGCGGAAACTGGCTCGTACTTTGACGCACTGCCGCTGGATGACGAAGTACCGGGGGAAATTCTCGAGTTTTTCCAACCGGAAGCGGAAGAACACCTCCAGGTGGTCAGCGATTGCCTGATTTCCCTGGAAGGCAACAACAATCCTGAAGAGATCAACAAACTTTTCCGCGCGATTCACACGGTAAAAGGCTCTGCGGCACAAGTCGGGCTGAAACGGCTGGGCGGGATTGCCCACCGCATCGAGGATCTCATCGGCCGTTTGCGCGACGGAGAATTGGAGCCTTCGCCTGCGGTCGTTGATGCATGTCTCGAATCTGTCGACGTTCTGAAAAAAACACTTCATCGCCAGTGGGCCGATGAATCGGAAATGCGCACTTGCGTCGATTCCCTGCTGGGACGCATAGCGGTGTTTGCTCCTGTTGAACAAGAAGAAACGGAAATTCCCGCCGGTGCTGCGGACACTCCCGGGCACTTTGCTGGCGGCGAATCTGAAGCTAGACCGCCAATGATTGCGAGTGCGAAAAAGGCGGCGAAACAAGCCGTGACCACTACCGCGACGGCCAAGTCCGTTCGAATCGCCCTATCGCGCCTCGACCGAATGATGAATACGGTAGGCGAATTGGTGATCAACCGCACCCGCATGGTTGGCCGGGTAGCGGAATTGGAAAAGCTGATCGACACGCTGAGTTTCTCGAAGGAACGGCTGCAGGGCAAGGTTGCGGAGTTCCAGGAAAAGTACGAATTCAACCGCATCAGCTCCAGCCCAAAGCCCGGTTCCTGGAATGCAAACAAGGCGCAGCAGAAGCTGACGAGCGCAGCCGCCGGGGAGACTTCGTTCTGGTCCGAGTTCAGCGATCTGGAAATGGACCGATACGACGATTTCAACATCTTGTCGCGGTCTATGGCGGAGATTTCCGCCGACGTGAACGAAGTCCTCACACAACTGGAAGGATTCATCGGGCGCGTCGAGAGCGATATCGACGAATTCACAAAACTGGCGCATCACCTGCAGGATGAAATTACCGCCGCGCGCATGGTTCCCATCGGGACGCTGTATTCTCGATTGTCGCGGGCGGTTCGCGATGCGGCGAAATCGACCGGCAAACAAGTGGCGCTCGATCTTTCCGGCAGTGAAACCGAACTGGACAACAACATCATTCAGCAGATTTCGGATCCTCTGGTGCATCTTGTGCGCAACTCGGTGGCGCACGGAGTCGAATCCAGCAACGACCGTGTTTCCGCGGGCAAGCCCGCCACGGGGAATATCACCGTTTGCGCGTATCACCGCGGCAATCACATTTTCATCGAGGTGGAGGATGACGGGCGCGGGATCGATTACGCGCGCGTAAAGCGGAGCGCGATCGAACTTGGACTGGTTTCCCTGGAAACCGCCGACCGGCTGACGGAGCGCGACTTCCGCGAAATGCTTTTCCACCCGGGATTCTCGACGGCGCCGGTCAAAACGGAACTGGCAGGCCGTGGCGTGGGGCTCGACGTGGTGCGTGCAAACCTGAATGCACTCAACGGCGAAATCGAGATCGAGAGCCTGAGCGGCCGCGGAACCAAATTCACGCTCAAGGTGCCACTCACTCTGATCATCTCGCCGGCACTCTTTGTGCGCTGCGGCACGACGAATTTCGCAATTCCCCTAGCAGTCGTCGAAGAAATCCGGCGCGTGCGAGCGGATGAAATCGAGGACGTCGGCGGAAAATTGATGACCAAGGTCCGCGACGTTGTTACCGAGGTCGTGCGGCTGGATACGCACCTGGGTTTGCCGCCGCTCGAGCCGATCAACGGTTACTTTCGCATGGTCGTCGCGAACGCCGGAACCCGGCAGATTGGCGTGGTCGTGGAAGAAGTGCTCGGCAAAGACGAAATCGTCATCAAGAACCTGGGCGAATACCTGCGGCGGGTCAAGCTTTTCCCGGGAACAACGATCGCTCCAGACGGAAGCCTGATTCTGTTGATCGACCTGAACCGGATGGTGGCGACGGAGCCGACCGAACGCCGGGCACTCCAGGCCAGCGCCAGCGCGGCGCGCATTTTCGCACCGGGCTCAACGGCAGTGGCGCGCGGCACGATCCCCTCCGAGGCCATCGACCGCATCGAGCACGAGCGCGTTGTCGTAGTGGCGGATGACTCGATCAGCGTGCGCAAATTCGTTGGCCGGATGCTCGAAAAGAATGGCTACCGGGTGAAACTGGCAGCCGACGGCCTCGAAGCAGCAGAACTCGTGACGCAGCACGGCTGTCATCTGGTCATTACCGACCTGGAGATGCCGCGCATGACCGGCTACGAATTGATGGCGCAATTGCGGCAGAGCCCGTCGACGCGTCGGATCCCGGTGCTGGTGGTTACGTCCCGCGCCGGGGCCAAGCACCGCGATCGCGCCATGAAGGAAGGGGCTGCTGCATTCCTCACCAAGCCGGTGCAGGAAGAGCAGTTGATCGCGGCAGTGGAGCAACTTATGGGAACGGAGACGCGGCCGGTCGTTCCGGTGGCGTGAAGGGCGATGGCGACTCCCAACAAAAAGATTCGCGTACTCGTAGTGGAGGACTCCCCCTTCATGTGCAAGGTGTTGGAGACGATTTTCAACGCCGACGCGCAGATGCAAGTCGTTGGCCGTGCAAAAGACGGCCGCGAAGCGGTAACGCTGGCGGAATCGCTGAAGCCCGACGTCATCACCATGGACCTCAACATGCCGCACGTGGACGGACTGCAGGCGACAGCCGAAATCATGACCACAAATCCGCGGCCGATCGTCGTGGTCAGTTCGGAGTCGAAGGAAGGAGCTGCGAGCACGCTCCGCGCACTGGAACTTGGCGCGATTGAATTTGTCGCCAAGCCTTCGCGTTCCATCGACTTGGATATGCAGAGCGTGACGGACGAGCTGCTGCGCAAAGTGCGCATGGCAGCGAAGGTGCGCGTAGTGCGAACCGCATCGCGTCTGGCTTCGACGATCCAGCATTCCAACAGTTCCAAGACAGTAGTGTCCGAGCCGGTCAGCCGCCGCCCAGCGGCCACATCCGGTCTCGACCAGCGATTCCCTGTGGTTGTGCTGGCCGCCTCGACAGGCGGGCCAGCGACGGTCATGCGCCTTGCGCCCGGCTTCACACGTGACTTCCCTGCCGCGGTAATCCTGGTGCAGCACATGCCTGCGGCATTCACCACGCAATACGCGGCGCAACTCGGTGAGTTCACCGGAATTCAGGTGAAGGAAGCCGAAGCCAACGAATCACTCCAGCCGGGGACACTCTATATTTGTCCCGGTGGACAACATCTTCGCGTTACCCAGACGGGGCGAATCCAGCTCGACGGAAGCTCGGGGCGCATCAATGGCTATCTGCCGAACATTGACGCCACCATGGAATCCGTTGCGGCCTTCGCCGGCCCGTTGAGCATCGCCGCGGTGCTTACAGGCATGGGCAGCGATGGCGCCAACGGAGCCAAGGCCATCCGGTCGGCCGGCGGTCTGGTTCTGGCACAGGATGAAGCGAGCTGCGTGATCTTCGGCATGCCGGGGGAAGCGATTAAGGCGGGTGCTGTCGATCAGGTTTTGGGAATCGACGACATCTATCCCGCCATCGAAAAACGGGTCCTCGGGATCTGCCGGCCAACTCCCGCAGGAGCACGCTGATGCGGCTTGCAGCTCCAGCGAAGTCAAGCCCGGCCAGGACGGAGCAGATTATCCTCTTTCGAATCAGCGGCCAGCTTTTCGCGCTGTCTTCTGCTTCCGTGCAGGAAGTTCGCGGCGTGGATAGTCTGTGGGGAGCGGCGACGGAGATTAGCGCGCCTGGCCTCCGCAAGGTCCGCCACGTCGTGAGGCGCGGAGATCAATCCCTTTTCATCGTGAACGGCGCGCTTCACTTTGGCCTTCCTCCCTCGCCGGGAACGCTGGTGTTTGTACTGCGAAAGACGGGCACGGCTCTTTTGGTGGACGGGATCGAAAAGATGACCACGATGACCAGACTGCAGGCGCTGCCGCAGTCCTTCTGTCACGAAGAGCGGAACTGGTATCGCGGGTTGACGGCACTGGACCAGACCGTTGTTCCGGTTGTGCACCCGGAGGGATTCCTATCACCTGAGGAAGCGGCTTTGCTGGAAGAGCTGCTCGCTTCCATGGAAAGTGACCATGAGGACGCGACCGAAGGGGCGGATTCCGCGGGATGACGGTCTCGGCCGAACTCGAATTGCTGTCCTTCGTCCTGTTGCGGTTGGGCGACCGGCGATTTGCGGTTGCCGCCGGGCAGATTGCCGAGTTGGTAGCGCCGACCCGTGTTTTCCGCTTTCCGCACCGGACACCGAAAATCGAAGGGGTCATTCAGCGACGGGGGCGAATCATTCCTGTCTGCGACGTTGCGGAAGAGCTCATCGGCAAGAGCCTGCAGTCGCGCCGATTCTACCTGCTCGCGTTGCGGCGCTTTGGTGCCCGGACCGAGTGGGTGGCGATTCCGGTCACGGGCGAATGCGAATTGATCAACGCGGAGATGACCGGCGCCGGAGAATCAGACGCGCCTCATGTAGCCGGCTGGCTCTCGCATGACGGAGACGTCATCGAAGTTTTGAATCTCGACGCGCTCACGCCAGGCCCGGAGGAGGGGCTCGGAAAAGCTGCAGCGCGCCGTGCGCTGGGGGAGCAGCCGTGATCTTTGCCGGGCGTCCCGCCAAGATTCTGCTGATCGACAGCAACGTCTATTTTGCGAAGCGTTTGAGCGACGCGCTGAAACGCGAAGGATTCGGCATCATCTCCAGCACACAAGCGGCTTTCGCGCTGACGACCCTTGAATACGATGCGCCGACAGCAATCCTCTGCGCGACAAACATGCGGGAGATGGGCGCCCTGGAGATTGCCAGAATCATTCATGCCGACCCGAAGAACGGCAATTTGCCCATCATCGCGCTCGGCGATGGAAGCCAGCGAGCGCTCATGGAGGCTTTTCAGGCCGGGTGCGACGATTACATCGATCGCCACGGCACCCCTACTGTTATCGCCGCCCACGTGAAGCAGATTATCGTCAGCAAGGCGGAGGGCTTTCAGCCGACGCAGATGCTCACTCAGGCCGATACCAGTCTCAGCGGCAGCCTGACACACCACGACCTTACAGGCGTGATGCAGATGCTCGGTCACGCCCACCAAACCGGAGCACTGCACATCAACGCGGGTGAAACGGACGGTGTGCTGTTCTTCGATGCAGGGGAAATTACTCATTCGGAATGCGGCAATCTGTTCGGCGACGAAGCCGTCATTCACATTCTGAAAAGCTGCGTGAACGGAGGCTCCGGCGTCTATAAATTTGTGTACGGCACGACGTCGACGCAGCGCACCGTGCTCCGCTCCGCCACCGATCTTATGCTAGATGCCATG
>WNEY01001568.1_pt1 | contig 16295 bp, 10 predicted proteins | sample 5400531 | NCBI WGS metagenome assembly WNEY01 (sample SAMN13153338, study PRJNA577476) | soil metagenome | isolation source: 200 cm saprolite under Douglas fir tree site 1 | place: USA:California | collected 2015-04-18
GAAGGCGAGGAGGGATCTTTAACGTTCAACAGGACAGATGAATCATGGCCCGCCCGTGACCCCTGGGCAGTGGGCATCGCGAAAGATCGTGGCCGGACACCCGGCCGGGATGCTCAGGGAATCAGGCCGTCAACACGGGAGTGAGCCAGGTCATCATTTACGGGTCATGGGCGGCGCGATATGCCGGTGAGAGCGGTCCGGCGCCCCACGAAGTGGACGTTCTCTTGATCGGCGCGCCGGACCGCGATGATTCGTATGAAGCGGCGCGCAGGACTGAGGAGCGGCTGGGCCGGGAGGTTAACGTCACGATCCGGAACGAGCAGCAGTGGCAGTCGGCTGGCGACGGTTTTACCCGGCAGCTGCGTTCATCGCCCCTGCTGGAGATCGCCCGTCAAGGTAGGGCGATCGCGATGGGGGCCGAGAATGACCCGGTGGGCGAAGGGCGCAGATCGGGTCACCGCCCTGATCGAGGCCCGTGATCTGCAGCGCGTCATCGCCGACGGTGACACGGTCGCGGCGTTGCTGTCATCAGCACACAGGCACGTGGAAGGCGCCTGCCTGACTGTGAATCAGGATCCTGAGGCCGCCTACACCCTTGCTTACGATGCTGCTCGCAAGAGCGCAACCGCGCTGCTCAACCATCAAGGACTCCGGCCCACGTCGGCCGGCGGGCACATAGCCGTGGTCGACGCTATCCGGGCACGGTTTCCGGGCGTCCCTGGCCTGACTTCTCTCGACCGGCTGCGCAGGCGCCGTAACCAGGCGGAATACCCCGGCTTCCAGAGCGATGACCCGATAGCATCCGACGAAGCAGCCGGTGCCATCGAAGCAGCGCGCCAATGCCTCGCCAGCGCCACTAAACTGCTCGAACTCGACCAACTCGGCATCTTCTAGCAGGCTCGCAGGGGAGCCAAACTGGGAGCCAACGACCGCCGGACCCAAGCGACGCCCAGCCTCGTCGGGCGATTGAATGGCCAGGTCATCGCCACGTCAAGCTGCATCTGGCACCACCGGGCGATGTCATGAAATCGCCTCCTGAGCAGTAGGTCCCGCGTTCGAGACGCGGTCGGGGCGCTCGGAATCTGGTTCGGCGGGGGCAACGGTCCCCGCTGGCCGTCTGCCATCGCGTAACTCGGCGGCGGCCGGGGTTGGCGGTCAGAAACTGTTGGGTCGCCCGTGGACAGCTACGACCTCGACCAGGTTCTCTGCGCCTTTGAAGTCGTCTGGGTTGGCGGTGTAGAGAGGTAGGTCGTTGCTGGCGGTCGTTGCGGCGATCATCAGGTCAGGGGCTCGTGTGGGGGGATGGCGTGCGGCGGCCAGGACGGCTGCGCGGATCTGGCCGTGGAGGCGGGCTGAGGCCTGGTCGTAGGGGAGCGGGTCGAAGGTTGCTTCGACGTGCTGGAGGACTGCTATCCGGTCGGCGCGTGTGGCCGGGTCGTCGGTGGGGTGCGGGCCGTGGGACAGCTCGCCGAGCGTGACGGCGGTGACCAGCATGGTGTCGGGTAGTTCGGATGGCTCGTAGAGCCTGATCGCTGCGATGATGCTGGTGTCGACGACGCCGGCTGGTGGATGGTCACTGGCCGGTGCCTTCGTACGGGTCGCGCGGGTCCTGGCTGACCGTGTCGTCGAGGTCGGCGCGCAGTTCGTTGCCGTCGATTGCCGGAGCGGTGGCGAAGATCGCGAGGACTTCTTCCTTGGGAACCATCTGGCGGCGGCGGATCGGGGTCATCCGGGCCAGCGGCTCGCCGTTCAGCGTCAGGGTGTAGGCCCGTCCTTGCCGCAGGCCGCGTGTCACTGACCCTGAGTCGGCGACGAACTGGCGGACGCTGACATCGATCGGCTGCTCAAGTGCCATAGCACAAAGTTACCCGTCTGTACTACGGCGTGGCGGCCCAGGCGCAGCTCGGCGCGGGTGCGCTGGTCGATCAGGTCGGCGGTCATGCGCTGGCGTTCGTCGGTGGAGTGCAGGTAGATGAGCGCGGATATCAGCAGCAGTGGATGGCGATTGCCTGGCTTAGATTGCTGGCGGCGCCCACTGCCCACGCGTTGGTGCCGGAAGAGGCGGCCACCCCGGTCAAGTCGTTGCTGGGAACCGGGTTGGGGCTTGGCACGTGCGTCCATTTGGTGCCGTTCCACCGCAGAATGAGGGTCTTCTGGTCGGGGGTGCCTGCGGTATAAGCGCCTACCGCCCATGCATTGCCGGCAGACGTAGCGGTGACATCGGTCAGGAATGCATCTGAGGACGGGCTGGGGCTCGGCAATCGCTTCCACTTGGTGCCGTTCCAGTGCAGGATCAGGGGCTGGGTTGTGTTGCCGCCGTTGCTGAGGTAGCCAACCGCCCAGGCGTTGGATCTGGAGGTGGCGCGCACTGCGGTCAGGAAGTTGGAGGTCCCCGGGTTGGGGCTGGCCACCCGCTTCCACTTGGTGCCGTTCCAACGGAGAATCAGGGTCTGGGCCGGGCCGGCATTCTCCACCGTGCCTACTGCCCATGCGTTGCCCGAGGAGGTGACGGTCACGCTGGCCAGTTCGTCACTTGAGCCTGGGTTGGGGCTGGGCACTTTTTTCCATATGGTGCCGTTCCAGTGCAGGATAAAGGTCTTGCGCAAGGCGGTGCTCGAATAATCGCCGACCGCCCAGGCATCGGTGGGGGAGACGGCACCCACCCCGAAGAGCTGGTTGTCTGACCCTCCTGGGTTCGGGCTTGGCACCTGCTTCCAGGCGGTGCCGTTCCAGTGCAGGATCAGGGCCCGGTTCCCGGTGCCGCTGGTGTAGTGACCCACGGCCCAGATGCTGGTGGGGGAGACGGCGTGAACGCTGGTGAGGATGTTGCCGAAACTTCCAGGGCTAAGGCTGGGTACTACCGTCCAGGCGGAACCGTTCCAGTGCTCGATCAGGGTCTGACTCGCGCCGCTGCTGACGACGCCGAAGCCCACCGCCCAGGCGTCGCATGACGAGAGCACGGTCACGCCCTCGAGCACATTGGCATTGATGTCAGGGCTGGGCGGCTGGACGCCGGTCCAGCTCTGGCAGCCCGATCCGGAGGCTGCGGCTGGCCCGGACCCGATGAGCAAGCCCGCCGTCATCAGCGGTGCGGCGAGTGTCCCGAAGATCCGTTTAGCGGGCCATCGTGGGTGCGTCATTGTGACTCCTTCCCCTGACCGGGGATTGTGTGGTGGCAAGGTGAGCGGTTGGCGGGCCACGTGGTGCCGTTCCATTGGCCGTCCCGGGATTCGGGCTCACCATGCGGGCCCAGGTGCCGGTGAGCATCCCCGTCAGCGTCAGCGGGACGGCGAGCCCGCTGAGGCAGCGTCGGCCCGGCCATTGCCGGGGGGCGGTGCACCTGCCTGCCATGCCGCGCACGGTAGCTGGCCTGGCCAGCCGCGCTCAATAACGGGAATCCTCAACAGTTGGGTGTCCTCACCCCCGAACCCGCAGCCGGCTGGCCAGTTCGGTACGGGAGCCGATCCCGAGCTTTCGGTACGCGCGGGAGAGATGCACCTCGACCGTGTGCGCGCTGACCGACAGGCGGCGGGCGATCTGCTGGTTGGAAAGCCCGTCTGCGGCAAGCTCGGCCGCACCCCGCTCCGCTGGTGTCAGTTCACCCGCCGGCAGTGGCCGCCGCGCCGGAATCCGGGCGAGTTCCGCGCGTGCCTGCCCGGCCCAGCCCGGAGACTCCATCTGCTCGAACAAGCCAGCCGCGCGCTCAAGTGCGCTGCGGGCCATGCCCCACTTCTTGCACCGCCGGGCTGCACTTCCCAGGCTGAGCCACGACCGCGCCTGGTCGACACGCAGACCGAGCCGGCCGTAGGCGTCCGCCGCGCCGGCGAGCGCCGCTGCGGCCTGATCGTCATAGCGCTCAGAGAGTTCCGTCAGCGCGCCGCACCGCCGCGCCGTGACCAGTCCCCACGGATGGCCCTGCTGCGTGGCCATCTCGCGCAGGCGGCCGGTCACGGCGGTCGCCTCGCCGTTCCTGCCCAGCTCCACCAGTGCCTGGACCAGGTCGGGAGCCACCGGAAACACGCCCAGGTCGTCGACCCCCTCCCGCCTGCAGTGCTCCCACACCTGACCGAGGGCCTCGCCCGCCCGCTCCGGCTCGCGCTTCAGCAGCGCCGCGATCCCGCGTGCCCGCAGGGCCTCGAGCACTTGCCAGCGGTACCCGCGCACCTCAGCGTCCGCCAGCGCCGGGCCCGCCCACCGCTCCACCTCATCGGCAAGGCCGCGGCCCGCCGCGAGCAGCGCGCGGCACCGCTGGTACGTCGGAGTGATCAGCAGTCGTCCACCCAGTGAATCCGCCCACTCATCCAGGCGCCGGGAGACCGATTCCCACTCCCCGGTCCGCAGCTCGAGCTCGATCGCGTTCAGGCGCAGCCACGCGTAGGAGACCGCTTCGCCCCGCTCGTCAGCCAGCGACAGAAACCGGTACAGAACCGCCCGGGCCGACTCGGTCTCCCCCCGCCAGGTGAGCCGAAGGCCTGCCACCGGCTCGGGGGAGTCCAAGATGCAGGCCGGCGCGCCGGATGCGCGGCGGAATTGTTCGCAGACGTCGTCGATTGGCCGTCCCTGCAGGCTGCGGGCCCAGCCAAGTGCTTCAAGCGCTAGCCGCTCCACCTCGGGTGTTTGCCGTGGTCTTCCCGGTAGCACCTCCAGCGCCTCCAGCGCCCAGTCCTGCGCCTCGCCGATTCGCTCAACGCCCTCGGCCACGGTACTCAGCGCCTTCGTGGCGAGCACCAGCCCGCGCAGGCGCGGGTCGTTTCCCGCTTCGGCCAGGGCCCGGTCGTAGTGCGGCGAATGATCATGATAGCTCCCGATCGCGCCACCTTCTGAGAGCAGCAGCCACGCACGGACCCGTGGTGCGCCGGGAGGCAGTGTCGCCATTTCCGGGGTCAGCAGATCCGTCACCTGCTGCCGCTCGCCCGCGGTCTCGAGATAGCCGGCCAGGGCCAGCAAGCGCTCGCTGCGCTGGGGGTCAGCCACCGGTGTCAGGCGAAGAGCGTGCTGCGCGAGTTCCACCGCTTCGTGCACGGCGCCCCGCGCGGACGCCCCGGACGCGGCCGCGACGACCACGGCGGCAAGGCCCGCATCCCGGTGCACGGCCGCCAGCGCCAGGTGCCGGGCCCGCAGCGTGTCGTCATCGACCAGAAGGGCAAGCTGGGCGTGGAGGGTTCGTTGCTCGCTCGGTTTCGCGCGTGCGAGAGCCGCGGCGGCCAGCAGCGGATGTGACGGGCGGACCCGATCTCCCGTGGTGATCACCACCCCGGAGTCCAGCGCCTCGTCGAGGGCGGGGGCGCCCGCCACGGCGAGCGCCTGCTCGGTCCTGAGGTCTCCGCCCACGGCGAGCGCGAGCAGGATCCTGTTCACGGGAGGGGGAAGCTGCTGGACACGTTTGCCCAGCAGGTCTTCCACCCGCTGCGGAACCGGGATCGTCTCGCCGATGCCCGGAGGCTTGTGACCTGCCAGCGTGCGCCCGAGTTCGATGGCGAACAGCGGGTGCCCCCCGGCCGTTTCGAAGATCTGCTTAACGATGCGCCGGGGCAGGCTGGGGCTGATCCGGCTGGAAAGGATCTGGCTGATGGCGTCGAATTCCAGTGGCCCGATCTCGAGCCGCTCAAGCCCGCAGGGCTCGAGCACCCGCAGGACGGCCGACGACGTGCCAGTCCGTTCGGTCAGGAGGTAACCAGCCGCGGTCGGCGGCAGTCGGCGGGCCGCAAAGGCGAGTGCGTCGGCAGAATGACGGTCAAGCCACTGAACGTCATCGATGGCGACAAGCAGCCGCCCAGCCGTTCCTAGGGTCCGTAGCACGTTCAGCAATCCGGAGGCGACCGCTCGCGGTTCCGGGCTTCGTCCGGCCGCCTCAGCACGGAGAAGCGCAATGTCCAGAGCCCGGCGCTGGGGGGCGGGCACGCTTTCCATCCCAGCCACGTCCACGTCTTCGAGCAGGTCGGAAAGGGCCGAAAACGAGAATTGGGCCTCGGCCTCGCTGGGCCGGGCGGCGAGCACCTGGATGCCGCGGTCGCGGGCCAGCCGGATCCCCGCTTCCCACAGTGTGGTCTTCCCGATGCCGGGACCGCCCGCGAGGACCAGTGCGCGCCCGGCCGCGCCGGAGTAGCCGAGCCGGCGAATCTCGGCCAGCTCGGTCTCACGGCCGGCGACACTGCTGTCTGGCGCTCCCACCAGTTCGTCCACGTCCTTCATCCGTGCGCGACGATTGAATAACAGCCTATGGATCGCCTGCGCCGGTCGGGAAGGGTGGCATCACGCGTCGTCGCCTGCCCAGTCACCAAGGTCGATAAGAGCCTGGCCCTGATCGCTGTCACCCTGGGTAACGTCGCCAGCTAACGCAAATTTTTCTCAGAAAAAGGGCGATGGTTCTGACCTTGCTGCCGTAGGCCAGTCGGGCAGCAGGCAGTCGCCTGGGATGCCGGCCGCGCTGTGTTCCGCTCGATCAGGTGGGCAATATCGCTACGTCGTAGTCGGCGAATCGCTTGTGATGAGTGACGATGGTTAGTGTTTCCGCGAATGCCTGTGCGATCAGCATGCGATCGAAGGGGTCATCGTGATGCCGGGGCAGTTCGCCGGCGGCGAGGCCGTGCGCGATGCTGATCGGGAGCGGGGTGAACCCGCCCTGGTCGACCTGCCGTTCCAGGTCGTCGGGGGCGGCGAGCTTTCCGAATGCCTTCTTGATGGAGATCTCCCAGGCGCTCACTGCCGACACCATAACCAGATTGGCGGGATCGGCGATTGCATCCCGCGCCTGATCAGACAAACCGTCGTCCGCGAGCCACCACAGCAGGGCGTGAGTATCCAGCAATAGCCTCACGGACGCTGCCCGTGGAACGCCGCATCCATCTCGGCCGGCAGTTCATCGAAGTCATCAGCGATGTTGACATTGCCCCGCCAGGCACCTGGAACGCGCCCGCGCGATGCGCCGCTCAGTGCCACAAGGCGTGCGATCGGACGACCCGCACGGGCGATCACGATCTCCTCCCCGGCCGCCGCGCGATCCAGCAACTGTGACAGGTGAGTCTTGGCTTCGTAGACGTTCACGCTTGCAGTCATAAGTCCATCATAGTTAGTTGGTCTAGTCTGGTCCAGTCAAGCGGATGCTGGTGATCAGGTCCGGTACCGGCTGGAGGGTGCAACGACTCAGTCCGCTCGGTGACGAGCGGCTCCATTGAGGCGTGCGGGCCTGCTATCGCTATTTCGCCGTTCGGATTGGTGGCCCCGCAATCATAGTGTCGTGCCTGGACGGCCTATGGTCCGTCGGTACGCTGTGGGACGTGGGAGTCCATGAACGGATCACGATCATGCCTGGCAAGATGGGTGGTCAGCCGTGTATTCGCGGCCACCGGTTCACGGTGGAGCATCTGCTGGGTCTGGTTGGTGCGGGCTGGACGCTGGAGCAAATCCAGGAGGACTTCCCGTTTGTCGAAGCCGCCGACATTCAGCAGGTTCTAGCCTGTGCGTCGTTTTCGGCGCCCCTGGACTCGCTGGCCTGCTGCCCGATGGTCTGATCGCCAGCCTGACACCGGATCGGGTCAGGCCGTTCCCGTTGCGAGCCGGCCATTGACGCTCAGGCAGACCACAGACATTTCGGACCGTTAGGTTAGTAGCCAAACTGGTAGCCAACGACCGCAGGATCCGAGCGACTTCCAGCATCGTCAGGCGATTAAAGACCCAGGTCACGGTCATGCTCAGCAGTCCCGGGCCACGCCGGGCGATGTCATGAAATCGCCTCCTGAGCAGTTGGTCCCGCGTTCGAGTCGCGGCATTACCGGGCGGGAGTAGGACCGCCAACTATTTCCTTGGGGGACGCGGTCATATCGGCCCCTCACCATCACGAGGGCTGCTTAACTGCGAGTTTACTCATCTTGAATCTTCTGACCTGCCAGCGGATCCTCGCGCCAGCTGATCCGGGCCGCCGCCGGCCTGGTCGTCTACGGCGCCGCAATCGCCGTCGTCGGCCCGCGGTGGCACTTCTCGAATTTCGCCGCCGACTGTGGCCGCTGCGCTAAATTCAGATCGATTTATTCGGATATCAACGTGACATGTGTAATGGCAGATAAACTCCCTGCGCTGGGCGATCCGTTAGCCGCAGCGGCAGACGATGCGGCACTGTCCTGAGGCGGTGGTGAGCATGGCCGACGATCCGGTGCGGATCGCACAGTTCTGGCAGGCGGTCGAGATCTTCAGCCCGCAGTCGCTGCCCAGGCTCGACCAGAAAAACCATACGGTCGACCTCCAGCCTCCTCGCGATCCAGTGCCCTGGGAACGGCGCTCCCGCCTCCGAGAAGCGAAGGCCGGCTATGCCTGGCGGCACGAGGTGTATGGAGGGCTATACGAGCTGAGCCGAGTACGCGATATCCTCGTCAGCCGGTACGGCCAGGATCGTGAGGAGGAACCGCCACCGAAGGGTAAGTCCGCCCTGTTCGCTTGCAGTGTCGACACCGATGGCTTCCTCGTTCCTGACTCCATGGTCGTCTCCGCCTGCGCCTGGGGCGCCGGCCGGGTCAGTCAGGGCGCTTCCCCGATCGGTGACATCGCGGCGGACACCGAGCGGTACGCCGACAGCCTCGCCCGGCAGTCGAAGGTTCGGGCCGGGGTACGGGTGCTCGGTGCGGCGATCCGGGGCGCGGTGCCCGACGGCGTCGCGGGCGCGGTCAGTGCCGCGGTCGCGGGGGTACTGGGGCCGCTCGGCCCGATCGGGGCGGGCCTCACGGTCGTAGCATCGAACGTTGCCAAGTCCCTCGCCGACTCCGCCGTGGGACATAAGGACAAGACGGACGATGGACAGGACGCCGGCGAGCCAGCAGGCGCCGACGCCGACAGCAGCGCTCACCGGGAACCGGCGCGCTTGGACTTGACCGCCATCACGGGCGAGGATCTCCAGGCGTTCATCTCCTGGCTCGCCGACCAGCTTGGCGTCACGGACTGCCTCCGTCCGCGCGGCGTCCGGGTACGCAGCCACGAGGTCAAGATCGACAGCGACGAGGAAACCCAGGCTGACCCGTTCCTGAACAGCTTCCTCGCCGATGACCTGAAGCTGGTCACCGAGGCCCTGCAAGCCGGCGAATTTGGCCGTGCCCTGGCCAGTTACTTAACGCCGGAAGACCACTTCGACGCGGCCCGCAGGAACGATGTCCGCCGCGACCCGGGACACGTGCTCGGCTCGTGCCGCCCGGACCTCATCCCGCCTGGCCGGTGGGTCACCGCCACGGACCGCCCGCTGGCCTTCAGCCAGCAGTTCGCGGTCAACCGCATCATGCGCGACCACGGCGACGGCCAGCCCGGCCTGTTCGCCGTCAACGGGCCGCCCGGCACCGGCAAGACCACCATGCTCCGCGACGTGGTGGCGGCGATCATGGTGCAACGGGCAATCAAGCTCGCCAACCTTCCCAGCCCGGAGCATGCGTTCACGGGTCAGTCGCTTGCTTGGGTGACGCCGGGTTGGACCTATTACATCTCCCCGCTGCGGCCGGAGTTGACCGGCGATGAGATTGTGGTCGCGTCGTCGAACAATGCCGCGGTCGAGAACGTCACCTCCGAGATCCCCGGCCGAGGCGGAGTCGCCGACCAATGGCGCGAAGCCGCCGCGGAAGTCGACTACTTCGCCGCGACGGCCAGGAAAGTCACCGGCGAGGGCGCCTGGGCGCTGATGGCGGCCGTCCTCGGCAACTCCAGCAACAGGGGCGCGTTCGTCACGAACTTCTGGTTCGGCGGAAAGCGCAAGGGCGAACGCACCGGTGCCGGCCTGCTCGATATCCTCAAGACCGCGCAGGTCCCCGACTGGCGCAGTGCCGTCAGCGACTTCCGCCAGTCACTGGCGCAGGTTCAATCGCTTTCGGCCGAACGTCAGGCGGTATCTGCCCATGCCAGGCAACTCGGGCAGTGTCGGGGTGCGCGCGATGCGGCCGCTGCCGCCTTCCGGGAGAACGCCGCGGAACGGGTGCGGGCGGAAGCCCGCCGCCCCGCCCTGGCCGCCGCCGATGATGAGGCCGCCCGCCGCCAGGTGCAAGCCAACGCCGCCGCCAGCGCGTACCGGGACACTCGGCCCGGGTTCTTCGCGTCCCGTGCCAGCAAGCGCGAATGGAACCGAGGGCGGGTAGTGCACGCGCATGAGGTACGCCAGGCGGCGGCGGACGTCGGGACCGCCCGGGAATCCCTCGCCGCGCTGGACCGGCGGATCGCCGCGGTTCGTCGCGCGGAACTGATGGCCAGCGACGCGTTCGGCCGGGAAGACACGGTCGTCCAGACCGCGGAGCGAACCATCTCCGATGCCCGGTTGCGCTGGGGCGATCGGGTGCCAGACGGCCCTGAGTACTCCGAGACCGAACGGCAGGAGCTGATCGAGAAGCGCGAACTGTCGGCCCCGTGGGCAGACGAGGCGTTCAGCCGCGCCCGAACCAGGCTGTTGCTGGCGGCGCTCGCGCTGCACAAGGCGTTCATCCTGAACGCCGGCCCTCGCATTTCCAAGAACCTCAACGCCATGAAGAACATCCTCGACGGCAATGGTCGGCCGAAGGACGCGGCGGCCACCCTCGCCGCCTGGCAGACCTTGTTTCTGGTGGTGCCAGTCGTGTCGACCACGTTCGCGTCCGTGGGCAGGATGTTCGCCGGCCTGCGCCGGGAATCACTCGGCTGGCTGCTGGTGGACGAGGCCGGGCAGGCCGCGCCGCAGAACGCGGTCGGCGCGCTGTGGCGATGCCGCCGCGCGGTGATCGTCGGTGACCCGCTGCAACTTGAGCCGGTCGTGACCCTGCCGTGGGGCGGACAGCGGGCGCTGCTCGAGGAGTTCAAGGTCGCTCCGGTTTGGGCGCCGAGCCGGTCTTCCGCGCAGCAGCTCGCGGACCGGCTCGCCTTCGCCGGGACTTCGCTGCCCGGTGCGGCGGGCGAATACGTATGGGTCGGCGCCCCGTTGCGGGTGCACCGTCGCTGCGACCGCCCGATGTTCGAGGCGAGCAACACGATTGCCTACAACGGGCTCATGGTGTTCGGCACGCCAGCGGACCGGAAGCCGTTTCACGGCGAGAACGCCTGGATCGATGTCAGGTCCAGCATCAGGGGGAGCAACTGGATCCAGGCGGAAGGCAACATGCTTAGCGAGGTACTCGCCAGCCTGCGCGACAAAGGCGGGGTCCAGGCGTCACAGATCCGCGTGATCAGCCCCTACCGGATCGTGGCCGAGAATTCCCGGGAGATATTCCGGACAGCCTTCCCTGGGGCCAGCGGCGACGAACTTGACCGGTGGATCGGCACCGTGCACAGGATGCAGGGCCGGGAAGCGGACGCGGTCATCCTCGTCCTCGGCGGCGACCCCGACAAGCCGGGCTCACGCCGGTTCGCCCGGGAGACCCCCAATCTCCTGAACGTAGCCGTCACCCGCGCCAGGCGCCGCCTATACGTCATCGGCAACTATGACACCTGGGGCAAAGAACGCTACTTCAGCGTGCTCAAAGACCCGGCCATCCTCACCTACTACCGTCCGTGATCGACTGGCCTCTGGAGGAGGCATCGCGCCCGCGAAAGCTTTCAGCTTATTCTTTTGAATTTAATGTTTCATGGGAAGAAAGAATTGCGCTGGTTCTTTTCCTCGGCGCGGAGAGGAAACCGTGGGGTGCGGGCCGTAGGATAGCTCGCCGAGCGTGACGGCCGTCCCGACAACGCGCCGAACAAATAGTTCCGACGAGGCAATAATTCAGAATCCCGAAAATAATCCGATGCCCAGAAGCCGATCTAGAAACTGACGTGCAGCACACTGCGAATATCAAACGAACGGCGCCCAAAGACAACTCGTTGGTCAGCTGGCGAAGTTCTGGGATGCCAGGCAATCGTTCTGCCCGCCACTTGACTCACGAGACGGCTGCCGATCCGCCTGAGCCCTCGGCTGGATCAAAGACCCTCACACTACCTTGAGTACGCACAAAACATGTCAAAGTATACTATGAGGCTGCCGCGAAATGGCGAAACAATGCAGCCTAGAGGTATACACTCTCCGCAACGATCCGATACCCGACCTCCTTGGTTGACAATGTCAGCTAAACCGCGAATCAGGTGGGCGCAAGCTCTTCTTGCCGCACTGCCTGCCTCGGCTCTAGTCGCCCATGCCTCTCGCGTGTGGCTGGGAGATCATGCACTAATATCGACGGTGCTTATCATTTTCTATGAGATCGGGCTTGGCCTCAGCGCTCTGACAGGGAAAGTCTTAATCAAGCTTCAGGAGATCTGGGCTGAGAGGCTCGCCCGTTCAATAGACGAGCGGATGACCTCACGACTGTCGCGCTATCGCAGTCGCTATTTGCAATATCTAGGTGAATTGCATCATGACGACGATCTCACGGGCATACCTATCCGCGCACCATTCAGTTTGCCGCTAGCACAAGTTTACGTCGACCTTAGTCTAGTCTCTCAACCTATTCATAAGCTATCGCCTAACCTGCTCCCAGCGGGGGGACGGCGTCAATCTATATGCCAAACGGGAGGTCAAAGCGCTTCTCGCAGAGAAAGTATCTGGCAGTATATTCCAGAAAAGAGACGAAGTCTCATAGCGATTGTTGGTGCGCCCGGCAGCGGCAAAACAACCTTGCTGCGCCACGTAACCCTGTCACTCGCCGACTCTCGGCGAGTGACGAACGGCAGGCGAACGGTTAGCCGAATGATTCCTGTGCTCCTCTATCTAAGGGAACATGCCGAATTTATATCAAAGAATCAAGATGCAACTCTCCCCGAAGTGATTAGCCGCTCTCTGCGTCACATCGCCGCCAGGTCCCCCACCATTTGGTTCGAGACGCGTCTAAAGTCCGGGAACTGCCTCGTTATGCTCGACGGCCTGGATGAGGTGGCACTGCAGGACACTCGCCGAATTGTCGTTCAGTGGACAGAGCGTCAGATCGCCAGCTATCCGCGATGTTCTTTTATCATCACATCACGACCAAACGGGTATCTTGAAACACCCGTTAATGCCGCGACCGTACTGCAGGTACGTGCATTGAGTCAGTCACAGATTGAGCAATTCGTTCATCAATGGTCTCTGGCTGCGGCTCAAAAGCACGCCGGGAGGCAGAGCGAGGTTGTTAGATATCAAGCTGAGCAGAAAGCGGTCGACTTGCTCAATCGCATGGAGTCGGCAGATGCGATTCAGGATCTGTGCGCGAACCCATTGCTGCTGACGATGATTGTGCATTTGCATAATTACCATGACACTCTGCCAGGGAGCCGCGTACAACTCTACCGTGAGATATGTCAAGTTCTCCTCGGAAAGAGACAAGAAGCTAAGGGCCTGGGGCCGGGACTCCTAACGCCAGATCAGAAGGAGCTCGTTCTCCGTCATCTCGCGCTTGCGATGATGAGGACGCGTAGGCGAGATATTCCGCAAGAAGAGGCCGAATTGCTCATTACCGGTCCACTTGCGCGAGTCAAGCCGGACCTTCCGGCAGAAAAATATCTTATTGACATACAGCAGAGCAGCGGCATTCTGGTCGAGCGCGAACACGGAGTGCTTGCATTCGTGCATCAAACGCTGCAGGAGTACTTGGCTGCCACTCGACTCCATGAGCAACGCGACCTAGAAGTTCTCAAGGAGAACGTCAATGACATTTGGTGGCGCGAAACGACTCTTCTCTATTGCGCCCAATCCAATGCTGGCTCGATTGTCAGAGCCTGCCTTAATAGCAGAACTGCTATTGCTCTGGCGCTAGCTGCGGAGTGCGCCGAGATAGCTCTTGAACTAGATCCCGTCGTTCGCCAGGCAGTGGACTCTGCTTTGTCTGGTCAGCAAATAAGTGACGACCCCATTGCGAGGCGCGTTGTCACCGCAGCTCTCATGGCACGCAAATTGCGTTGTGTTACTAGACTTGATCACGGCACACATCTCGTAAATGCTCCGATTACTTGGAGTGAATACCTCAGCTTCGTCTCTGATCGGCGCAGGGGAGGCGAGAACACTGCTCAGAGCGAGTGGCGAGGAATGCGATCCCTGTCTGGCATGTCGGGCATCGCTACCGGAATTGACGACGTGGAAGCGGCGATGTTCGGGTCGTGGGTCACGGAATTGGTGTCCGATGGATGGTCCTACAGACTACCGCGCACCGGCGAGCTTACGAGCCGCACTATAAGTAGAAGCTTGAATCTATGCGAGTACGGCTATTGGCTCATTGACCAGTCAAGTCGTCTCGGGACGAAGGTATTGATAAATCCAGAGGCGTCAACGATAAACGTTCGCGGACTGGAAGTTTACGGAGCTATTATTAATGGCTTTAATTGGCATGCGATCACGTCGGCCATTCGCGGTGGCCTGACACCGGCAGGTCGCCGGAGACTTCGAGCAAGGTGGCATGGACAAACGCCTGGCGAAGCGGGCGCACTGCCGGACGACAGTGGAAGCGTGGACGAGCTGCTAAAACTTGTCCTATTTCTCGGTTGCCTGGACAAGGATAGTCAATTGACGACACTACAGCTAATTCGACATCGCCGACTTTCGTACAGCGAATTGACTTCCTTTCTCGAACTGGCAGAGTTGCTCGAACAGAAAGAGCTGTATACGCTCGCGCCACGCCAACTGACAGACCTACAGGCTCCGAGTCATGTCGATTGGAAGATTAATCCGATTAATCCGAGGGCTGCGCTGTTCGGGTGCCTGGCGTACCAATTGCGCTGCGATCTGCGCTTGATCGACGGCGAGCATCACAATGCTTTTATTGGGGATGAAGGCTTTTCATTCGTTAATCCCGCGGTGCCTAGCGCTCGGAATCCTGATCAATACGGACTGTCGTGCGCGTTGGATCTCATGAAGGCATATGTCGATCGTAAGCGACTGGTTGATCTTGCCCAACACGGTCGGTTGATGTTGCATCGCGAAGCCGTAAGAGCCAGTCTTCCGCGCCTCGATGGTTCGTCACTCGAGCGATTTACGTTCTTGGCGGACTTCATATCAGTCCGAATTGAGGATTTGTTTAGGGATGACTGTTACGTTTCGCCACGCGCTTCGGCGAGGTTGAGAGTATCAGTAGCGATGTGCAATGGGTTTGCCTTGAGCTCTGGACGCGATCCGAAAAACCCACGGGCCGGTGGGGGGCCGTGGGCGAGCCGTTTCACTGAAATGTATTCAGCCATCCTGGCGGGTGTAATAGTTCGCGAATGGATTTCTCGCGGATACATTCACTCGATTGAGGGCCTGCTATTGGTTCGTGAGTAGCGCTCAAATTCGTGACTTCCGGGGGAACGAGCCCGAGCGTTGGTCGCGGCGGCGAGGTGGATGCTTACATGTGACCCGAGTTCACGGAGTCCCGGGCCCGAGCGATGCGCTATGTGGCGAGAAGGCGCGCCCGCCAGGGTGCGGCAGCCTGCCACCCGAGTTGGCTCATTTAGTGCGCACCCGGTGAACTCCGGCAGCAGGGTTTGGTGCGCAAAACTGGCCCGGGCGGACCGTGAACGGGCAAGTGCAAGCATGGAAGCCAGAGTGGTGCGTCATCTCAGGTCACATCATTCACGTGAATGCCATTTGGCCACGCTCGCCCCAGGCCCGGCCCGCGATGATCATCTTCCGGAACGGATGAATGTGCGCTTTCATCTGGTTTTCCGGGGATGAATATGGGCATTCATCTTTCGGACCCACTCCCGAATAGTCGCCTGTGCTTGTTTAGTCCGTTAGGTGAACCCGTCCTGGCGGAGCCGGGCGCCGGCCTGCGCGCCGAGTTGGCCAGGCTCGGCTCGGCAAAGACCGTCCGGTCGGCGGCTCGGATTAGTGCGTAAATTCCGCTCTCGCGGGCTGTGAACATGCAGGTCAAAGCCTCGCGTCAACCCCGAGAGCCAGAACACACGAAATCGCCGATTCCGAGGTCCTCGAAGCCGATGACCGACTTGGCAAGATCGCGGTCTTCAAAATGCCTGGCCTCCTGGGCGGCGAGCGCGGATGCCGCCGCCCGTGCGCACGCGTCGGTCCGCCTGCGGTAATACTCCAGCGGCACCACTGGTCGGCACGAACGCCGTCAGAGCCGCTGGGTTAGCTGTCCTGACTTTTATCACGCTCACGGGTTTTCGTCAGTCGCAAGGCGATGACCTGCTGGTTCGTCCTCGCCGGGGCGGAGATCTGCGCACTAGCAGGCCGGTTGCGCCATCAGCGCCCGAGCGCGTCCCTGACGGCCGGCCACTTATCACGGCTGGCGCGCACATATCACGGTTTATCGACTCCTGAACCAGGATTAACCGGACATAATTTGTCGATTATCCGTGATAAGTCGTCGCCATCCGTGATAAGTGGTCGGCCTTAACGCCGCGGCCGCCGGGACATCGCACGCGTGCGC
>WNEY01001569.1_pt1 | contig 16293 bp, 32 predicted proteins | sample 5400531 | NCBI WGS metagenome assembly WNEY01 (sample SAMN13153338, study PRJNA577476) | soil metagenome | isolation source: 200 cm saprolite under Douglas fir tree site 1 | place: USA:California | collected 2015-04-18
AGAGCCAGGACCCATTTTCTGAGTCCAAGAATACCCACTGCAAGAGTGGTTTTCCCTTCTCCGGTAGGTCCCACAATGGCGAAGTGTTGACCAGGGAGCCAGTTATCTTTAAGCCAGGACAGGAAAACTTCCCAGGGGACGCCAATGACCCTATCCCCTGGGTCGCTATCCGCCATACTGGCGGCCCGTCCGGTCGAAGTCCGGATCTCGAAAGCGCTAGTCACTCGGCCGTGGGTTCCTCTGGGAGGGGGCCAAGAATGTAGGAAATCATCGTGTTGATACGGGCCCCATACTTTTCCTCAAAGTCAGCCTCACGTTCCTCAACTACCTTCATCGAGGGACCTGCCACGTCAAGCCACGTCTTAAGCGACTCACGCAGAATGGGGATGAGCACTCCGGCCATCTGGGGACGTGCAGTGATAGCCGCTACCAATACCGGGGGTCCCAAGAGAGCGAAAGCGACCTCCCCTCGTTCCTCCACGCGAGCCAGAGGCTGCAAGATACGATCGACGACACTGCCCTTGAGATTGTTCTCAAGAATCAGGCCAGCTACCGGGGCCTGCATGTCCAGCACGCGAGCCACCGGCACGTTGATAGGTGCCACCATTTGAGCCAGGAATTGCCAGCCACGGGCAATGATGCGGTCTACCGGTACGCGTGCTGCTTGCTCTTTGATGGTGCGTACGGGGCTCTTACGGGTCGCTTTCTTGGGCTCGTTGGCAGCCTCCTGCTTTTCCTTCATGAAAGCCTTGGCTCGCTCTACAACGGATGGTGTTGCGAGTTTCGGAGCCCTTTCCATGTTGTCAACTTTAGTTGACACATCTTCGTTCGGAGATTCATTTCCATCGAGGTAATTGCGAATGTCTTGGGTGTCTTTATCGACCACACTAGACGTCATGAGATGGATTCCAATACCAATCGACATTTGTGTCCGGGAGGGTCCTGATTGCATCGAGGACAGAAGGTAACGGCTTTCTCGAATTCACGAAAGTGTTTTCCACATACGCCCATCATCTGGCCATGGTGACCATGACGGCATGTCATGCGAGCGTGCACAACAGCTCTAGTGGGGCAATACCATTGAACCTTCGGTTTGGATGAGGACAGCCCACCGAGTAGCCTTCCGCCGCCCGATTCGGCGCCGAAGATATTGCACCATTCGGTAAGCAGGGTAGTCATTCGTTGTCTCCCCAGCCCATGATCTTGTGAACGCGGCGCCGTTCGACGGGAGGCTTTTCGGCTGTGACCTCTACAAGTTTCTTAATGGAATCGTCCCAGCCCTTTTCGCGGGTATCCCGCTCCTCGCGTTCCTTCATTCTGGCAACCTGTTGACTTACCATGTCCGCGATATCGGAGCTACGTGAGAGCCGCGATTCGGTGTGTTCGCCGGCTTTTTCTTGCGCTTTGCCCTCGACTTCCTTCGCAGGCTTGACAATGGAATTGACGGTTTCCTCTACCAGCTTCCGCAATTCACCGAGCCCGAAAGCGGTCTTTGTTTCCTCTTTCTCGTCTTCCTTTTTGGCTTCCTCAGCCATTGCCATTCACCTCTACTGCCCAGTCATCTGGAATGTGTTCAACACAACCTAGGTCCACCGAGCGACCTATAAGATACTGCTTGTGTCTGGCGCTCTCGGCCTTGGGGATCTCCGCTTTCAATTCGTCGCAGGTTTCCACCTTCTTGACCTCAGAGTTTGACGTGCCCTCGGTTGCCACTTAGGGACCTCCGCAACTTCATTAGAGGGTTATTGTCCATCACGTCGATAGCTCGCCTAGCCGCTGGCAGCAATTCCATAATATTGTTGAGTGCACCAGCTACGGTTTCCATACTCGCATTGAGGGCTTTCAGTTCTCCCTCAAGTTTATCCAGCCTTCGAGAGAGTTGACGGTACTCCCAGGATTCACTATAGGGCTGCTCATCGGTCATAGCGAATAACCCCCATAACCACAGACTTGAGGGGATCACCTTCTACGCGACCGATGTATAGCTTATTGCAGCCTACCGGGAGGGGAATCATTACTTCCTCAGCAAAGCTAAGATCCTTAGTGACGCCAGTCCAGCCAACGGCTGTGGAGTACACAACGCGAATACGAGCAATGCCAGTGGACATCAAGCGAATCCATGCATTACCCCACTGTCCGGTTCCCTTACCCACTTCAAAGAGTGGTACGGGTACGGCTGAGTCGGTGTCTGCCCAAGTGTTGTCAGCACGTAGTGCGATACTCTTGGGGATTGTGAAATTCATTTCCGAATCCTCACTCTTTCGATTGGTGATCAGTTCTATTGCACGGTCAAGGATATAGGGAAGCTGAGCGACGATAGGTAAGCCTGGACAGTCATAGTGTCCGCCCCAGGAAGCTCCGCCTAGCGCATGATAGCCAAGCCCAGATTCACCGGGGTCCTGCATAAGTCTGAGGGGCAAAGTGGGGTTCTCTAGGTGGGCTCGTGCGTAGTATTGAGCGTTAGCCTCTCGCTGAGCATCGGTCAATGAGTCGCCAGTGAATCCAGCATTCTCGCTGGACAGGCAGTAAGGGTTAGCGGATGCCTGCGTCCAAGCCTCGTCGGACGTGTCAACCATCTGACACCGTTCGCCAGGATTCTTACCCGTAATGAAGTTAGATGAGACTTGATTAGGACCCTGTTGCCAGGCAATGGTTCCCCCGAAAGAGCCCTCAGCAATGTGAATAATGAACTTACTCACAGGGGCTCTACGTGGAGAACGTTGTTGGCTCGTGTGCTCTTGTCTCGGGATCAAGTCAACCCATCGGCTCATGTCCACAACCTAAAGAAGTAGTGACCTGTCAGCCATCCCATGGTTACGAGCCACACCCCCAGTACGAGAAAGTGAGCGGCTGTCCAAGGTGTAGTGTGTTCGATTTGCACGTCAAGCTGTTTCCATACCCAGTAAGATTGAGTGTTATAGACGTTTGTGAATAGGGCATAGATTTCCGGTACGAGAATAGAAACAACAGTGAAGGCAGACCAGATAGGCCAATACCAGGTTCCCCACGTTGGCATTAGTTACGCTCACTGTTGTATACGGTGGCTGCTTGCTCGGCTAGATTCTCCCACCATTCTGCCTGTCGTTGAGCTACTCGCTTGAGAGCAAGGGCGGACCTCATTTTGATAAGCCGCACTGAGTCAGGATCTCTTAGATGTTTCGATACCAGGATAATGAAAATGGTTCCCATTATCGAGAAGACCAAGATCACCGTCTGGCGCGCTGTCTCCCTCTTGGCAACGTCTAGAGCGCTACTCTCGTCGCTCATGCCCGCCCCTTTCAATGTGTCTAGCGAGTCGACGTTCAATCCTCGTTACTGCCCTAGTCTGACTATCGAAACGCTTACCGATATTCTTCTCCAGATCGTCGATCTGACGGCGGATGATGGGGGTAACAAACAGTCGCATAGCTATCGGCATGATGGTAAGGACACTAGCTATAGCCCCCAGGATCGTTGCTAGCTGAGCCCATCCCACTACTCGACCGCTACTGCATGGGACTGTGCAGACAATGGTTGATCGTTGATAGCAACCTTGAGTGCAATGTTTGATGCTGCTGGGACGCCAGTCAGTCCTGCGATTAGATGCTCTCCCGGTAGCACCTTGATGACGTCCGATGTGAAGTTTTGAAAGTTGGGGACTGAGGCAAACTGCCACACCCCCATTGTGGCCGGTAGCATGCCCGCTGCCGGTCCGGGCATAACCTGCCCTACGTACCACGTGACTACGGCAGTGTTAGCCGCTAGCGGGCTCGCTAGGGCTGTTAAAAGGCGTACTACCCACACACGCCCCGGCTGCGGCCCGCCGAAGTCTTGGACGTCTGTCACAGCAGCACCAGGGCTACTCATCTTTGACAGCGGGATATAGATGGGCAGCCTAGCTAGTCTGGCTTGCTCATTGGCAATCTGCTTAGCAATCTGATTGCCGAGCCTGTCAATGGACAGATTGAACTTAGCAAACAGATCGAATAGGCCAGGGCTGTCGGCCTCGGCGTCAACGTCGACATCAATCCCCATCAGGTATTACCACCTCAACCATTCGCGGAGTGCGAGACAGCGCACTAGTGAGTCTGCCACCGGTGAGAATGTCTATGGAGATATAAACAAACACCACACCAATAGCCAACCCAAGGGCCGCCAGCAATTTGTCCGTGACATCGCAGAGCGCACAATCTTTCTTGCTCTCATCATCACTGTTACCGAAAAGATTAAGTGCCATAAACGACGTGTCCCTGATATGAGATGGTGGCAGCGGATAGATTTTTGAGTTGCAATCCTAGCCCCTTGGTGATTGGCGCACCATGCCAATCCATGGGAGGTAGTGGAGGTACAAAGACAGCAGCGGGTGCACCCAACTGAGCCACGGTATAGATACCGAGGTCTGTCCCTCCGGTCGTTTGGAGATTGAACGTAGGCTGAGCGCCGGGAGCGTTGACGAAGATATTAAAAATCCGATAGGTAGTACCGGCGACCGCTGCCAATAGAACGGATGTAGCGTTAGTGACCAGCGCTCCCGTAGAGAACGATTTGGGGAGCGCATTCGGGACGATCGTACCGAGGGCCTGTCCAATCACCATCGATGAGCCAGCAAAACGAGCGCCAGGAATTGCGGGAATAATCCCAACGGTAGGTGGAGCATCGGAGGATACACCACTGATTTCAGCGAATCCGATATCCGCCGCTACGCCAGCTACGAAGTGAACGTTAATTTCAGTGCCTGGTGCAACGACAACGCCGCTCAGAATCGTTGACGTGTCGTTGGTGCCCGTGAAGGTGTAGTCCCAAAGTGTTGTGTCGTCGATCAGGTTGATAGCGCCATAATGCAGTCCAGCCTGGCAGTTGTTATTGCGGGTGCCAATCCGTACGGCATTAGGGAGCCAGAATTGTCCGGTAGCGGGTCTGAACGTACAGATACCGTTACCGGCACTATCGAGCACACATTCTTGGAACTGTGACAGATAGGAAAGAGTCATTACTCACTCTCGCTACCCTGTTGCGCTCGGATGTTTGCCTTCTTAACCGCGCGCCCAACTACGGGAACCTGACCAGCAATACCGCCAAGGACACCGACTCGTTTGAAACTGTAGGCGATGAGTACCGCGACTCCAACCAGTCCAACAATAGCAGCAGCACCAATAAGTATGAATCCATTGATTGCACGTACCTGTTGTTTGGTGGCAAGGCAAGTGTCTCCCCACAAGAGATGAAATTTCCATGCGCACGTGGCGTCAACCGTTGCCAGTACTAGCGTTGCGTCGGTAGAGCCCCCACCGCCCCCGGCACCTCCACCGGTAGGCGGAAGGATTGGCTGCCCCCCCGGGAGCCCCACGTTGGGCCAGTTTGCCCCGTACCCGTAGTGAGAGGCGGCCCAAGGTGAAGCCCAGAGGGCCTGTCGCGCGGCAACAGGATTGTTTGCCATAAGCCCCGCCAGCACACCAGAGTAATGCTTGTAGTGGAGGAAGTCATACGCTCCCTGCAATCCCGCATCCCATGAAGCGAAGTCAGCAGCCCCACCGCCGAACTGTTCACCAGTCGTGGTGAGATATGGCTTCCCCTGTACCGGCCCTTGATTGAGGGGATTGTATTTGCCCCCGCCACCTTCGGCTTTTTCCCACTGGTAAACGAATTCCTCATTCCCAGGGGTGTCCGGCGCACCCAGCTTACTGAGGAATTGTTTCGCCCAACCTACGGCTACTTGAGGTCCGCCACCCTCACGGAAGATAGACCATGCCATATCATTTTCCGCTCGGATAGATTTCTTCGGGACTGGCATCCCCGGGTGGCCACTTGGCTGTTGCCTTAGCCTCTCCACCCAGTTTGGTGCCAACGAGATTCATATAGGCCGCGATGTCGAATCCCCATGCGAGGGTGATGGCGAGCGGGCGAGCGCGCGAGGACTCAGCCAGCAAAGCCAGCATGACGAACACACCGGACGACAGTAGCAACTGTCCGGGTCCCGGGGGTGCTTTCTGTTTCCTGACTGATCGGTAAATGATGATTCCTTCACCAACTAGCCAGGCAGCGATCAGAGGTCCCACTACGGGTTTACCGCCTTCCCTTTCTTAGTGGTAGTACCCGGAGAGGGGGGAATGAGCAGTCCCTTGACTCCACCCGAGGGGAGAGCATCATTACTACCCGGTGGCCAGTTGGGGCCGAACAGTTGTTTGGGAGTGACGTTATATCCCTTGAGAAGACAGTACCCATACAGTCCGAAACTGTAGCTCACCCATATGAGTGCAATTCCCAATCCTGCCATTAGCGTGCCTTCCGCCAAGAGAGAGCAGTCCGCACAGCCTCGGGCAGGTTAGCGTCATCCCCGGTAGAGGGGTGAGCAATCATGTACTCATACCCACCAATGAATACCGCGCAGATAGCCATTGACATGTAGAGAGGCAGCTTGGATTGTCCGCGCCAGGAAACGGCTGCGCCGGTAGCAACGACAATCGTAGTAGCTGCTATCTCACCCCATCGGATTCTCTTGACGTTGCCCTCTTTGGCATCCTGCTCATGAAAGAATGGGCTAGAGACAGTAAACCAGGATGGACAGAAACCGGCGAAGACACCGGATGCCTCACCTACAAGCAGAATGATGATGGTTGCATCATCCTTTGATAGCGCCATTACTCGGCCTTGAGAACAGCCTTGTGAAGGTCGCCGGCCAATTCGACGAGGTAGGCAGTATCAGCATGGCGGTTTACGCGTCGGTCGTGAGCTTCGACGGCTAGCTTCACGAGTTCAGTCTCGTCACGAGTGGGAGGGTCAGAAAGCCCATCTAGAGCTTCGTTGACCTCCGAGTAGTCGTGCTGAGGGGTGGCGTTACCATGCGCCTTCACGTGAGCCTTCAGGTTCAGCACAGCAGCCTCAACGGGGTCACTGGGAATCCCTTGAGCCTGCGACATTTGATCCATGCGCGCTTGCAGAGCCTGAATCTGACGGAGCATGGCATCTGGGTCAGTCGTGGTGGGAGCGGCGCCAGCCTCTAGCAGCGCTTCTGCTTCCGGGGAAGTCTTTACCGGGCCCCGGGGAGCCTTTACATCAGCCATTTATCTACCCTTTACTGTTGTGTGAATCGGTAAGCGCGTTGCCAGGTAGTTGAATCCGACGGGTCCATTTCCTTGCGAGGACGCAGCGGGGTTAGCTCGGTAGCTCCACCTTGCAACGGTGGAATCTGAGGGTACTCCCCACCAATAAGATAGAGCGGCGCCGCTTGTGGTTCCCAGCCGGAGTTAGGGCGAGCAATGGCCCATGTCTGAGGGATGTTCCGCACCATGCTTACCCGCGCGTAACCGGGCACATTTGACCGCACCGGTTCAGCGGGGAAGTAGCTGTGCCAAACCCCATTACGGGTAAGCATTAGTGAATCCTCCCAGCCGCATAGAGTTGCCCCCACTGACCCTGACTGGTAGCAGGAATGATTCCACCATCGGGAGCAATGAGAGGCTGCATTTCCTCATACGCAATGACGCCAGGGAGAACCTGTATACGCACCAGAGGCATTTCTGAGGGAGTCCCATAGATACCCTTGACGCGTAGGTCGGAATTCGGCGGGGTAAGTTGCTCACTCTCCTGGGTCGCAGGATGAAGCAACCATGCGATTCTGTCTCGGAATACGCTCATCGCTTATCCAAACTTCGTACTGAATTGCTCGGGTGGAGAACCGATACCCTTTTCGAATTTCTGACCCTTTTGATTTGTGCCAGTGATTACAGTGTTGACCGTCCACTGCTCCCACAATCCCAGTGGCTTCCCCTGTAGGTAATCGTTCAGAGCAATCTGGGCAGCCATAGGAGTGGTACCGGCATAGTTGGGCTGTCGGCCAAACCATGCAAGCGCAGCCTTATACCATGCTGCGTTATTCTCAAAGTCGGTACTAGCGGGGGTAGTGGTTGGTGTCGTACTGGGCTTTCCCTGTAGATCCCTGATCTGAGCCATGATTGCTTCCCACTGTCCCGTGTCAGGTCCAGCGAAGGCACTCGTATCAGTAGGCATGGTGGGAGCGGGGGCAGCCTTCTTACGGCTCTGTAGCCACAACCCGATGACGATAGCAGCGGCACCAGCAATGCCCATCCATCCCCACAACGGGACTCCGTAGAGCTTGCTACGGAGCCCCGTTCCCCCCGTCGAAGGGGGAGCGCCAGTCTCAGCCATAGGGAGTGCCCTTCATGCCACGCCATTGCTGCACAACCTGAGGCTGGTATACCTGACGCTGTCCACCCTTGCGTGCCCGGTAGGGGGCAGCCTTGATGATGTTCGGTGGACGCTCAGCCGGTACCGGCATTTGATCGTCGGAGATACGGGAGACCGGAGCGTGCTCTTTGTCTAGTGGCTTGTCAGCTTCCCAGTAGAGCGGAGGGAAAATGACATTGGGTGCATTGTTCGAGCTAAAGAATCCGATGTTCGCGAGGCTGTTGACATCCTCTCGGATGGCAGCAGGGTCGGGAGCATGGATTCCCATAGTGCCTGGCTGTCCGTAGATACGCCCACGAGAAGACCAGCCCGCGTAGGTACGGGTCATCGAGGGAGTGAGTACCGACCCTAGGGGCGGTACTCCCCTCGTCGGAGCGTGCACATAGAAACGCATTCAAGCGTCCTTAGCTCGTGGAGCCCAGTAGCGCGTTGAGGGTTGGCTTTTCGATCTGCACTAGACCGTTGGCCGCTGCCTTCGTTCCCTCAGGGTGGATAAGAAAGTCAGCCAGAATCACACCCAGAACGATTGCACCAGCCAATCCCAGTAGGGATGTGGGGCGCATTGTTCAGCCTCCGGGACGCGGCATCGGCTTGACGAAAGCATGGAATGCCCATACGCCGACAACCCCAGCGGCGACACCCCACCAGAAACTACGGTTCATTTTCTTTTCCCTTTCGGTTTTAGCGGGGGAGACTCCACCACAGATAGAGGAGCGCAGCCAGTGCGGCGGCACCCACGCAGACAGAACCGACACCGGCAACGGCGGGACCGCTGCCAGCACCAGTGCCACTGATTCCATAAGCAGCTTGAGCGATGGTGCTAGTAGCTGTTGAGGGACTAGCACTAGCGGGCGTCATGGGGGTGTAGCTTCCCGCACTCCCGCCAGCACCGAATCCCGTACGAAGCGATAGTCCGCTCACGGCTTAGACCTCCGGAAGTCCCTGAATGAGAGCGCCGGACGGAACTACTTGACCGACAATGGCATTGAGGGTGGCGGGAGAGCTACCAATAGTCCCCCAGGGCATACCAGAAATCTCGATCTGAGTACCCGGGTTAGTGCTGAGGAATTCCTCACCAGTGTCAAACAGACCGAAGTGGCGTTGAGCCAAACCAGTCTTACGGGTGAAAGCCAGCACGCCAGTTGGACGGGGAGTCTGCGGAGTCGCGGCGGTAGTCTGTCCGCCAGCAGTACCGCCACCCACTTGCATCTGAATCGCCATGTCATCGATGATCGTGTTCAGATCAGAGTCGATGAGCGGAACGCCATCGAGATAGACACGCGGGCGAGCGGGGAAGCCGTCAACGCGAGCGCCAGCAGAGTCCCGTAGCTCAAGAATGATGCATGTCAGATACCCACCGAGACGGGGAAGCTGAACGATGACAGATCCACCGGTGGCAATGGTTGGGTTACAGGGCTGGAAAATGAACTGGCAGGTAGTACCGATACCCGGGGGCTCGACGGCAACACCCTCAGGGAGCCAGTAGAAATCGGCGTCAACCTGAGTGGTCAGGGTTGGCGTCACGCTGGGAGGGGTTGAGAACAGGGTTGCTACGGTTGCAAGGTTGAGTTGCAGAGTGGGAAGCAGGGAAGCGTTCGCGCCAGAGATAACACCGTATGCCTTTGAGAATTCGAACGGTGCGTACGTAGCGAAGGTGAAGGCCCCCGAGGCTGCGGTAATGCCAGTCCAGGAGGGCAGATTCTGTACGTCAGCCGTTTCGTCGGTACCAAACTGGCCAGAGAATTCAGGCACCAGCTTGAGCATTTCATAGCCAGGTCCGGTAAGGATGGGAGTGCCGAATGCATCCTTTAGCTGAACTAGCTGATAGAGACTGTACGGTGCATCCTGTCCGCCAGCGGTAGCGGCAATGACGCCACCGGTACCGGCCGCTGTGGTCGACTGAGTTTTGATGCGGAAACCTCGGAAGTAGCCCGGGGCAGCCACCATGGGGGAAGCCACTACGCCACCAAAGGCGGGAGCAGCAACGTACATGGCGCGTCGGCCCGGCTGGGTGTGTCGTACGAATGGTCCCCCGGCGGGTTCTACGGAGGTCTGAGGCTGCGGCCGGCCAGCCGCTACACCGCTAGTAGCGGCATCAGTGTTCGTGTCTGCCATTAGACGATTACCGTCACAATCTCAGCTACGCCATGGGCTACTGTCCCTGGCTGTTGGGTACCGAGTGTCTTGGCTGCCCATAGGTGCACTAGGCCGAATGCCGGGCGCACCAGAACAGCGGTAATGAGAATGAGTTCAAAGATGCGCCGTGTTGGCATTGGGATCTCCAGAATCTGATGATCTTGCCTAGTGATCTTGAGCCGAGGGCGGGTAGGGTACGGGCAGGCCCCGAGCCCCGGGGCCGGCCCCATCGACCGCTGGCCCGATTCTATCGGGTAGGCAGGGGCCTACGCATCCGCCCGATAGGAGAATCTTGGGATGCGAAGTTCAAAGAAAGACACTGTACCGGCCCAGTCAGACAGCCAGGAAATTGTCCCTGAGGTAATGGCGACACCCTCCACATTCACCCGTGATGAGCTAAGCGAGATTAGCTCATTCGATGACGCTCTACGGCTCGCTGGAATGACCTACGGAACCGTCGTAACAGCCGATGAGGAAATCGGAGACGGATTCAAGGTAGCCACCGAGGAAGACAAGCGCCGACTCTGCGGAGTACCGCTCATGTTCCTTGAATGGGCTATTCGTGATGGTGACTTCGGTGCCTACGTTTCCATTCGTGCAGTAGCGCAAACGGAAAGCGGCATCACAAAGTGGATTCTCAATGACGGGTCCACCGGCATTGCCGAAGACCTCGTGTCATTCCAAAAGAAGACCGGGCGTACCGGTGGACTGTTCGTCCGCCAAGGGCTCCGAGTGTCTGACTATTGGATTGATGCTGAGAGCGGAGTGCCACTGAGTAAGAAAGAATACGGCGAATACATCGCCCGAGGTGATCGTACCGCTAAGGCGTCAACATTCTATCTGGATACATCTGCCTAATTCCCTACCCCGCCAAGAGCCTACCTGAGAGCAATCCAGCCGGGTATTCAGCCCGCGAGATAGCCGATAGGTAGCGCTCGGAGAGTGGGCCTAGATGACCGAAGAATTCCCGCGCGACGATGTTCCGGTGATCCGTCGTTAGCAGCGGAGTAGGAATCTAGGCCCACTCTCCCCATTCCTGAATAGATGGGTAGGGTTTCCGTTGGCCAAATATGGCGACGATGACGAGTCCTTTGACTATGGCTCCCTGCCCGATGTGCAACAGCAGGAATTCCTCTATGAACTGATCGGCTTTAATACCGATGCGCTCGACCGTGACCTTAGAGATATGTTCTGGGATGTCATGTATAACGACGAGCTAAGCATTGGTGAGCGATTGGATGTCTATGAGAATCTCTCTCAATATGTGTGGGATGAGTACGGTATGCAATTCGAAGATATCTGGGATTGGGACGCCTTCAGAGAATGGTATGACAGCCAATGAGCAATAGCGCAGTTATCCTAGCCATGATAAGTGACTGGATAGACAACAGTCCCGAGAACTTGGCACGTGACCCTGAGGCTAGGACGTGGGGCCGACTAGCAAAGGTGAGCGAGGAATGTGGGGAGGTTATTGGTGCATACATTGGTGTGACTGGGCAGAATCCGCGGAAGGGCGTTAACCATAGCCAGGACGACGTACTAAAGGAACTACTCGACGTCGCTATTACCGCTCTCTGCGCCTATGAACATATGACAGGGAACAAAGCACAATCCCTAGAGGCTCTGTTCACGTGCATCCATTCCACTGCGAAGCGAGCGGAAATTGAGTCTCACTATCAATCCCTTACCGGGCAATGGACTTACCCCGAACAAATACCACCATGGAAAGAAGGTCATTCGTGACAGGCGAGTCAATCTCGACGAGCGACAGTTCATCGCCTGGGATGGTGAAGGCGTTAACATTTCTGGAGTTGGCAAACCTCAAAGCTATGTGCTCTTTGGCTCAAGCGAGGATTGCATCACATCACCCTACGGACTCAGCACGTTTGATTGCCTTGACCACATCATTGCAACAGGCAAAAGATTCCCTAACGCGGTACATGTTGGATTCGCGTTCTCATACGACGCCAACATGATTGTTCAAACACTGTCGCCCATCACTCTCTACCGCCTACACAAGGACGGGTACGTCAAGGTAAGTCGAAACACTGGTGAGCGATACACGATCACATTTGCGAAAGGAAAGTTTCTCAGAGTTACTAAATATGAACATGGATATCACCACAAAGCGAATCCGCATGCAAAGACTACGGTACAGATATTCGACATCTTCTCATTCTTTGCATGTTCGTTCATTAAGGCATACGAGGATCTCGTCGGTCCGGTACCGGATATCATTGAGACAGGCAAGAGGGCTCGTGGCAGTTTCACCGTTGAGAACATGGAAGACATTGAGCGTTACTGGCGCGTAGAGATCCGGCTACTGAAGGTGCTCGCTGAGGAGCTACGAAAGCGGGTCTACAATGCTGGACTACGTATCAGCCAGTGGCATGGGCCGGGCGCACTGGCAACGTACGCAATGCGTCAACACGACATTAAACGTCATATGGCTGAGTCCCCCAAAGAGGTTCGACTGGCAGCCAGGTACGGATATGCCGGAGGACGCTTTGAACTATACAAACTCGGACGAGTTGAGGGACCTGTATACGGTATTGACATTAACTCAGCTTATCCTCACGCCATTGCTCAACTCCCGTCATTAGCAGAGGGTGAATGGAAATATGTTTCGAGTCCTGATCGAGTTGCAAGATTCGGGATTTATCATGTTGGAGTCAAGCGATTCGGTGGATTCGTCAAGGCGCCTGGCCCGCTTTTCCACCGAGACAGAGACCATAATATTTCCTTCCCCTGGGTCACCGATGGATGGTACTTCAGCCCTGAGGCGCATATCGCTCTACGATGCGGTGCGACTATCAGCGAGGGATGGGTATACACAGGAGCTACCGCTTATCCATTTAGTTGGCTCCCTGAAATGTACGCCACTAGGCAGGATTGGAAGCGCAGAGGTATCTCTGCTCAGATTGCACTCAAACTCTGCATGAATTCCATGTACGGAAAACTGGCTCAGCGAGTCGGCTGGGATGAAGTCAAGCGACGCATCCCGCCATTCCACCAATTGGAGTGGGCAGGCTGGGTGACCAGCTACGTTCGAGGACGCCTGTTCAACGTGATGGCTCAGATTCCATTTGACAAGCTAGTAGCCGTCGAAACTGACGGCATCTATACCACTCTCGATCCCGCAACCCTCGGCATCACCCAAAGCGACACGCTAGGGGAGTGGTCGGTATCCCAGCATGAAGAAATTCTGTACGTTCAGTCTGGCCTGGCATGGCTACGTGATGGTGACGGAAATTGGACCGACAAACGGCGAGGGCTCGACCCCTGTCGCGTCGGACACAGTCCAATCGAGTGCCACTGTCCGGGAACCTTCTCGCTTGACGCCTGTCGTGACTACCTTCGGACCCTGCATCCCAAGCCAAACAGGGAACTACCTTGGCAGCCATACTCCGGTCAGACAACACGATTCCTTGGACTGGGGCAGGCACTGGCTAGCTCGATTCCAACGAAGGCGAGGCACTGTGTCTGGGAGACGGCTAAGCGGGAGATGATCCCCGGATACGGTGGCAAACGAGTCCACATCCATCGGCTGTGTGACGCCTGCCAGGCTGGACTCTCTGCCTATGACAAGGCTCATGATCTGGTGATCCACTCCCTGTCTGTGCTGACCCCGCACAGCTATCCGCACTCGATCCCCTGGGAGAGGGAGGAGGGACACGCCAAGTGGCGTGACTACGCTGAGCAAGAAAACGACGATGTTACCCTACAGTACGTATAAATCCACGCTACGGGCCAAACGGAACCACCTCGGTATGGCTGTGACACCCTAATTAGATCTTGGCTCAGCGTGGCTGCTAGGGCCTTTAAACGAACTGTCCAATGTGGAGGAATGCTATGTCGGGCGTGCCTGCGCTGCTTGACTGTTACCACACCATGATCTTTGACCCTCAGCCACACGAGGGGGACGAGGTTTACTGCCGTCAGTGTGGCGACTACCGGACTGTGACCTCCGCTCATGCAAGCTGGACTCTGCGGTGCTCTGCCTGCCCCCTCGCCCGGGGGTACGGCGCCGACGAGCACGAGGCAAGGCGCCGGGCCATCCGACACGCCAATAAGTTCCCTGGCCACGTGGTGCGAATCCGCAAAGCGGGCCACGTGGTAGGCAAGGTGAGCGCTAGCGGCGAGTCCACTACAGACCTTCTTGAGTGGCTCAAGGATCACCCCAACCACCAATCTGGGCTAAGGTCTATCGTTACCAAATTGTAATCGACGATCACGTTTAAATCGGCTAGGTTTTAGGTAGATCAAGCAACGCCGGTCGAGAGAGCCACTAGGGAAACCCGATCAAGTGGAGGCGGGAACTACCTAGTCAGACTGCTACCGGACTCAGGCTAGAACCGTGTTGACTTGTCCGCGTCCCTGAGGTTGCTCCCTACTAACACTAGGAATGGAGACAGTGTGAACGCTGAGGAATTCGAGCCAGCATGGAACGGGAGCGGTCTTGAGGATCCCCGTTACTTCACCCAGTTTGAGGCTCAGTTAAATGAAGACTGGGATCAGGGTGGCCAGGACGACGGCTATGGCATCAAGGTTCTGTTCGTTGCCGAAGGGGATGACGAGAAGCGCCAGGGTGTTCTGATGCCATGGTTGACCACTCACCGAGAGCACGCTCGGATGATGGTTCACCTCATCACCACTGACGCCAGCCAGAGCACCGAAATCCTCAAGGCGTGGCTCAGCGCGGGTGACGTTGAGCTTGAAACTGACATCATGTGGCACCCGATTGCGGCCAAGGTTGTGCATTTGGCAGTAGTGCCGTTCTGATATAGCATGTTGATTGAAAGAGGCGAGCCACAAACGATCTTAGGAGGATCACCATGGCACTCGATCTCAGCACAATGACTCCTACCGCCGGCAACGGACTGAGCCGCAAGTCGCGGGGGCGGACCACTGGCCCGAACCCCTTCCTTGAGCAGGGCCTGCTCTACAAGAGCTACGAGGAAGGGCAGGATTACTGGGTTGGCCCGTTCGCGGGAGCGCAAGAGGAGTACGTCATCGGTCGCGGTGACAAGGCGGGCCAGACCGGACTGCGCTGGACCGGCGAGGTCGCCGAAGTCATTTCCCTCATCCGTCGGACCAGCAACGAACTACAGATCGGCGTGGCGGTGGACGTCCAGCCCGCGAAGCGCAAGGGTCACTTCATGATCGGCTACCTTGGCAAGGAACGCAAGCAGCGGCGTGACAAAAGCGACTCCGACAGCGAGTCTGACGAGGGCTGAGCTTGAGGCTGAGCTAGCTAGTCGCACTGGAATGACGATCGACCAATTCAAGGTCGCGGCTGCCGACTGGGCAGCGAAGGCAGTGGAGCTATCTCCAGGCGTATGGGGATTGTCCCAGTGACGGAGAGCCCAACCTCAGGTAGCCAGGGGGTTGGGCTCTCACATTGTTCCGCAGTGGTCGGCGGTTGAGGATCGCACTCCCGCCGGCCACCGCGTATGCTAAGTATGCTAAGTCCTACACCCCTGCTCCGAAAGGACTGATCACCATGCGTGTCGATAGTGCCGTCCTGCTTGTGAACAATCTGATCTACAAGCCGGGTTGGACACTTACTGCCACTGACTACACTCACCGTTTCGAGTCCACCATTTGCGTGAAGGTGGAATACCCCGCCCCCAACTCCGACCGCGATAACGCCAAGCGTGGGTATGAGGATGATGTCCTCCCCACTGCGCGTGCCGGCTTCCCAATCGTGGTAGCTGACTGCGATGACGCCTCTCTGTACCGGAAGATTATTGATGTCATTCTTGAGATCGAGGCGCACGAGGCACGCGAATTCCTCCGGGTGATGCCGACTTACTGGGCTCCGTTCCATCCCCATAACGTTGACGGCATGCGCCGCTGGAATGCCACTAACGGCATTGATTACTCGGTAATGCCAGACCTGCGTTTCGGTCTGGTCTAGTGAACTTACAGGGCCGGACGACTGTCGTAAGCACAATGCGCGAGGGTCGGGAG
>WNEY01001570.1_pt1 | contig 16291 bp, 11 predicted proteins | sample 5400531 | NCBI WGS metagenome assembly WNEY01 (sample SAMN13153338, study PRJNA577476) | soil metagenome | isolation source: 200 cm saprolite under Douglas fir tree site 1 | place: USA:California | collected 2015-04-18
AGGTCCAGCTCGTCGATTGGATGACGCCGCCCTCGATCTGGTTGATCAGGCCGTCCGGGTTGATGATCAGCCCTGCATCGGCGGCCGCGAAGGCGCGCGGGACCTTGATGGCGCCCGTCGCCCGATCGACCTCCACCTCGGCGATTACCGCGACGTAGGCGGCGAGGTTCTTGTACTTCGCGAAGCCGATGCCGCGGCCGCGGCGTCCGTCGCCGGGCTGCCTGGGGCGCCAGCCCGCCTTGGCGGCCACCGCCTCGATCACCGCCTTGGCGCGCGGATCGGAAAGGTGCCGGAGGCGAAACTCGACCGGGTCGATACCGGCCGCCGCGGCGAGCTCGTCCATGAACGACTCGATGGCGAAGACGTTGGCATAGGCCCCGAGCGTGCGCAGCGCCGAGACGCGCACCGGCATCTCGGGCAGCAGGTGATTGATCACCCGCTGCCGGGGAAAGACGTAGAGCGGGATGGCGTTGCGATCGCCGCCGCCGGCCGGCTGGGGAATGTTGCGCGCCGAGCCCGGCCGTTGCGGCTCTTTCAGATACCAGGCGGCGAGCAGGTTGGTGCCGTCCGACTCGCCCGGGCGGGTGCTGTGCGTGTGGCTCCAGACCTCGTGGTGGAAGTCCACCACCCTGCCCTGCGCGTCGAGCCCCGCGCGCAAGTTGATCAGCATCGCGGAGCCGTACGGCTCCCAGCGAAATTCGTCGTCGCGCATCCATTGCAGCTTGACCGGACGGCTCCCCGTGGCGCGCGCGCAGAGCGCCGCATCGAGCGCAACGTCGTCGGCGCCGTTGTGGCCGTAGCAGCCGGAGCCTTCGCGATGGGTGACGGTGATGTCAAAGGCGGGAATCTTCAGCGCCTTGGCCAATTCGCCGCGCAGCGGAAAGACGCCTTGCGTGTGGCTCCAGACGTGCAGCTTGCCCTCCTGCCACTGCGCCACCGCGCAAGAAGGCCCGATGGAGGCGTGCGCCTGGAATGGGCGGGTGAACGTCGCCTCGAGCGTCTTGACCGCCGGAGGCGCCGCATCGTTCTTCTCGCTCACGACGGAGTCCTGCGCCGGCTGGCGCCGGAGGTGATCGAAGAGCTTGCGCCCCGAAGGCGGCAGCGTTTGCGCCTGCTGCCATTTCGCGCTCTTGCGCAGAGCCCGCGCCGCCGCGATGGCCTGCTCTTCGCGCTCGGCGGCGACGGCGAGAAAGCTGCCATCGCGGACGACGGCGACGACGCCCGGCATGGCCTTGGTGGCCCGCTCGTCCAACGAGACGAGGCGCGCCCGCGGCGAGGGCGGCCGGACGACGCGGCCAAAAAGCATGCCAGGAAGGCGCATGTCGTGCACGTAGGCCGCGCCGCCCGTCACCTTGGCGGGGATGTCGCGGCGCGGAACGCTCTTGCCGATGAAGCGGTGCTCGGAAGCCGGCTTGGGCCTGGCCTTCGCGGTGGCCTCGCGCTTGAGCATCGCGTCGGTGGTGAGCTCCCAATAGGTGGCGCGGGCGCCGCCGGGCGCGAGGATGACGCCGTCCTCGACGCGCAGGGAGGAAACGTCTGCGCCGAGCTTCGCAGCGGCCGTTTCCAGCAGGATGCCGCGCGCCTGGGCGCAGGCGAAACGCAGCGCCGTTCCCGATTCTTCGATCGAGCGGCTGCCCGAGGTGACGCCTTCGTCGGGAGTGCGCGAGGTATCGCCGGAGACCATCTCGATGCGCGCGAGCTCGACCTCGAGCTCGTCACCGACGATCTGGGCGAGCGCGGTTACGATCCCCTGGCCGATCTCCACCTTGCCGGTGAACGCGGTCACCGTCCCGTCGGGGTTGATGCGCAGCCAGCCGTCGAGCATGCGATTTTTCTGCAAGCTGCCCGGCAGGGGCGGGGGCGCCTGGGCGAGCCCGCGGGCGAGCGGCGCGAGCGTGAAGCCTACCGTGAGGGCGGCGGTCTGCTCGAGGAAGCGGCGCCGCGTGAAGCCCTGGTTCCCGGCGCTCATGGCGACATCTCCTTCGAAGCGCGCTGGATCGCGCGGACGATCCGGTTGTGCGTGCCGCAGCGGCAGAGATTGCCCGCGAGCGCCTGGCGGATCTCGGCTTCGGTGGGATGCGGGGTCTCGTCGAGCAGCGCCTTGGCGGACATCAGCATGCCGGCGATGCAGTATCCGCACTGCGCGGCTTGCTCTTCGATGAAGGCCTTCTGGAGCGGGTGCAGGTTGGTGGCCGAACCAAGACCTTCGAGCGTGGTGACCTCCGTGTCCACCACCGCCAGGATGGGCGTGACACAGGAGCGCACGGGCTTCCCGTTGACGAGCACGGTGCAGGCCCCGCATTGCGCCATGCCGCAGCCGAACTTGGCCGCGTTGAGCTCGAGATCGTTGCGCAAGACGTACAGCAAAGGCGTTTCGCGGGCGGCAGCGACCGTGCGGCGCCGCCCGTTGACGGTCAGCGTGATGGCCATCGTGTTCCCTCCCTCGGTCCGGTGAAGAGCTGCTTGGGGATCATCACGTGCACCCCGACGTTCCCGTCCACCAGCTGGGTGACGTCCACGTCGCAGGCGACGCTGACCAGCATGTACGCGTCATCGCGCGAGAGGCCGCGGGCGGTGACGAGAAACGCGATCGCCTGACGCACGGCCATCTTCGTCGCCTGCACCAGGTCCTTGTCCATCCCCATGGCGATGTAGTGGGTTGGGGTCTCCGCCCGCGGCCAGCCCAGCCGCAGGTCCTTGCGCACGATCAGCTGGAACGTGCCGATGAGCGAGGTCTCGAGCGCGGTGATATCCACCTCGCCGTTGCCTTGGCCGGCGTGGCCGTCGCCGATCTCGAGGAGCGCCCCGGGCGCGTAGACGGGAAGATAGAGCGTTGAGCCCGCGACCAGTTCCTTGTTGTCGAGATTTCCCCCGTGGAGCCCGGGCGGCGCGCTGTCGATGCGCCCCATCGAGGGCGGCGGCGCCACGCCGATGCTGCCGAAGAAGGGCCGCAGCGGCACCTCGATTCCGCCGGCAAAGCGGGCCACCATCCTCGCCGCGTCGAGCGGGATGATTCGCATGCGCGGATAGGGGAAGTCCTCCGGCAGAAAGCCCCGGTTCACGCCGAAGGCGTTGTAGGCGTAAGGCAGGGCGAGGTCGATCTGCTCGATCCGCACCTCGAGAGCATCGCCCGGCTCGGCGCCCTCCACGTAGATCGGTCCGGTGAGGATGTGGCCGCCCGGCCCGCGGTCGGTGACCTTGGCTTCGATCTCGCGCAGCGCCGGCTCCACGTCCGCCGGCGCCACCCCGGCGCCTTCCAGCCGCTCGGGGCGCGAGGTGATCAGCGTCCGGACGATCACGGTGTCACCCGAGCTCACCCGCAGGACCGGCTTGGCGGCCGCGTCGTAGCGGCCCCAGACCACCGTGGATGGGGATGGATCGAGCCGGTGCGTCTGGGCCACTACCAGGAGGGCGAGGGCGGCGATCACAGCCTGGCTACCTGACCGGCGCGGCCACGTACCGCGCCATGTCGATGCGGTACTCGGTGTTGTCCACCAGCCGCACGATGGTCCGTGCGTAGACGCCGTCGGCGTCGGTGTCGCGCAAGTCGCGGTCGATGGGCGCGAGCGGCGTTCCCGACGCGTCGGCGATGATCCGCACGACGGGCCGGTCCGCGAGCAGCCTCTCCGTCGCCGGCCGCACCACCACCGCCAGCTCGCCGGTGTCGAGCAGCACCAGCGTGCCGATGGGGATGATCCCGACGCAGGTGACGAAATGCTTGAGGAGCGCCGGGTCGAACGACGTCCCCGCCTTGCCCAGCATGAACCGCAGCACCGCCGGCGGAGGCAGCGGCTCGCGCCGGTACACCCGCGCCGAGGTCATCGCGTCGTAGCAGTCGGCGATGGTGATCACCCGGCTCGAGAGCGTCTGCGGCCAGTCGCGCGAGAGGACCGGGTAGCCGGACTGGTTGTCGTAGTTGAGGTGGTGCTCGAACGAGGCAGCCGCCATGCGCGCCGGCACGCGGGTCAGGCCGCGGCTGTCGAAGAGCTTGAGCACGCCCTCGCTCGGATGGGTGCGCATGATCTCCCAGTCCTGGGCGTCGAACTCACCGGGCTTGTTGAGCACCGCGAGCGGCACCGCGCACTTGCCCAGGTCGTGGAAGAGCGCCGCGAGCCCCACGTCGGCCAGCTCCGCCTTGGTGTACCCGACGCGGTTGCCCAGGGCCATCGAGAGCACCGCGACGTTGACGGAGTGGTTCTGGGTGTAGACGTCGTGCGAGCGCAGCGTGGTCAGGCCGAGCACCGTGCTCGGGTCCTTGAGCAGGATGTCGACGATGTTCTGGATGGCGCGCTTCGCCTGCCGGAAGCTGATGGTGCCCCTGCCGGCGGCGCGCGCATTCACCTCGTTGAGCGCCGTGCCGGCGCGGGCGTAGGCGCCGCGCGCGCGTCCCTGCAGCTTGGCCAGCGCGGCGGCCGCGGTCTGCACCGGCGTCAACAGCCCACGCGACGGCCCACGCGCGGTCGCCTCGCCGGGCATGTCCTGCTTGAGCACCGAGCGCGGCGCCTCCAGCGTCACCGTCTCGATCTTCGCCTCGGCAAGCCGCTTGCGGATCCGCTCCAGCGCCTCGTCCCCGGGCAGGATCGAGACGAAGATGTCGGCGAACCGGCGCAGGTCGGCGGCCGCGTCGGGGCGCAGCACCAGGCCGCCGGCCCCCACCGAGCGCAGCGCGTCCACGAAGCTTGCGAAGATGGGCGCGTCGTGCGTCGTCATCCTCAGGTGCCGGTCGCCGAGGTAGACGAAGCCCTCCTGCACGCGCAGCGAGACCGGCTGATCGACCCCCAGCGTGTGCACCAGCGTGCCGATCGACTCCACCGGCCGGTCGAGCGCCGTGTTCGACCCGCCGTGCGAGCGCGCGTTCTTGAGCAGCACGTTGAGGTGCGTGACGAGCTGCGTCCCGAGCAGGTGCAGCTGCTGGTCGACGATGTCGCCCGCCTCGGAGTCGCGGCCCACCTTGCGGGTGAGCGACTGATCGTGGACGAACACCGGATCGGCGAGGCCCCGCGACATCTCAGCCCTGCCTTTGGGCGGCGGCCTTGCGGCGGCCCGAAAGCGCCGCCGCGCACGCCTTGCGTGTCGGGCCGCTGCCTGCCTTCACGCCCGCCTCGAGCGCCGCGTGCGCGGCGGCGGTGTGCAGCGCCTCGAGTGCCTTCACCGCCAGCAGCGCATTCTCCTCTTTCGCCTTGCGGTGTTTCCATCCGCGCTCGCCCAGCAGCGCCTGCCAGTACGGCACCGCCGAGTCGCCGGCAGACGCCAACAGCGCGCGGAAGAGGGCGCGCTTGTCGTTGCGCGAGAGCTTGTCGAGCGGTTGTTTCTCGAGGTGCGGCCGCCAGTGATCGAAGGGCGCGAGGTAGCGCCCGGCGGCGAGCAGGCTGGCGGCCTCGGCGCGCACCTCGGCGTCGCCGTCGAAGGCGAAGGCGACCAGCGGAGAGCCATCGCCTTCGCCGCGCAGCGCGGCGATCCCCTTGACCGCGTCGGCGCGCACGCCGCGGTCGACATGTCCCGCGAGCATGGCGAGCACGTCGACCGCTTGCGGCTGCTTCCAGGAGACGACCACCGCGATGAGATCGCGCACGTACTCGCCGCGCGGATGGCCCAGCGCCTTGAGCACCGGCTCGGCGTCGACGGCGCCCAGCCGCGTCAATGCGTCGCGCAGGTGCGCGCGGTGCTCCGGCAAGAGCGTGTCGGCGAGCACGCCGCAGAGAGCGCCGGTGGCCTGCGGCGAGAGCCGCGCCAGCAACTGCGGGAGCCCCGCGATCGGACGCGGCGGGTCGGCGTTCAAGCCCGCCCCGAGGAGCGTCACGCGATGAGGCACGCTCAGTGAATCGATCACCCTGACCGCGAGCAGCGCGTGGGTCAGGCCCATCGCCGGGTTCGACATGTGCGCGGTCTCGAGCATCGCTACCACGTCGAGCAGCGCGCGCCAGTCGCCCGCCAGGAGCAGCTCGTCGAGGATCGCCGGCACCACCGCGATCGCGCGAACGAGCAGATCGGGTGATCGCTCCGAGGTGAGGATGGCCGAGAGCATCGAGAGCACGCGGCCGCGCTCATCGATGGTGCGCTCCAGAGCGAGCGCGCGCGCGATCGCCGAGCGCTCGGTCTCGGTGACTTCGAAGCCGACCACGCCGCCGCCCCGCGCCTGCTGGAGCTGTTCGGCCGCGCTGCCGGCGGCGGCCGTCTGCTGGCCAGGGCCGCCGTGCGCTGCGCGGAGCTCCCGCTCGATCACCGCCGCGAACGACGCCGGCGGCGGCGCGAAGAACCCGCCCTCCTGCAACTCCAGCGAAGAGGGCGACTGCAGGATGTCCTCGGCGCTGACGAAGCTGATGGTGGTGAGGTCCTTGCTCCACAGCCGCGTCACCACGTCATCGTCGACGTCCGGCGCGTTGTCAGTGGCCCAGAGCGCGTCGAGGAGCGCGTGCAGGTCCGCGGAGCTCACGCCGGCCTCGAAGCGCAGCTCGCGCACGCCGTCGCCGTAGAGGCGGAAGGCGAGGCTCTCGCCCAGGCTATCCTCGCCGCGGTAGACGATCTCGCCGCGCAGCCGCAGCTCGGCCGCATCGACCACCACCGCCAGCACCGGCCACTCCCCGAGGTGGCGGCCCGTCTGCCCTTCGAGCTGCTCGAAGAAGCGCGTGGTGACGGTGTTCTTGAGCCCGTACGTGCGCGTCGCGCGCCACGTCTTGTCGAGATCGCGGAAGACGCTGCGTGCGGAGATCACCTCCGCAGCGTCGTCACCCCCCTGCGGGGGCGAATCCTGCGCTTGCTCCGCGCCCATTGGGCTTCAGTCTACCAGAGCGACCCGGCATTTCCCCAAGGCGGCGTGACCTGCGGCCGACTCTATTGCACGGTGAATGAAATCTGCCCGGCCGAGGTCGTAAAGCTGCCGAACGTGCCGGTGACTCCGGTTCCGGTTACGTTGTTGGAGACCGACAGCCCGGCGCCGGTTTGAGCGTAGTATCCGCTGAAGCCCAGCAAGCTCGCGCTGTAGGTCCCGGGTTTCAGGGCCGCGCCAGTGACCAGGCTGATCACATTGAACTGGCGATTGGTGCCGATGTAGTAGGCCCCATCGTTGACACCGGCGGTCGTCGACGAAAAGCTCGCCAGATAGACGGGAGCGTAGGCTGCATTGCCAGCCGCGGTACCTGTGTCCGACCAGCTGGCGGTGAAGTTCGCGGCAGCGACGGTGGCGCCGTTGGTGGGGTTGACGAAGGCGAGGTCGCCCACCGCGGTGATGGTGGACGTCCCGTCGATGCTGCCATTGCCGTCAGCGTCGACGGCCAGCGTGTATGACTTGCCGGCGGTAAAGACAGCGCCTGCGCCGGTAGAATAGTACCCGCTCCCCGCTGCGATCTCGGTCAGGGGGATCGGCGTGCCGCCGGCCTCGGCGATGGTGATCTTCGCTCCGCTGGCGGGAGACGCGTTGGTGATCTTTCCATCGGGGCCGGGCACGCCTTGCGAGAGGATCACGACCGCGCTCCCGCTGGAGCCGGTCGAGAGAATCCCATTGACCTGGTAGAGCAGGTTCTTCACCACCCCGACCTTGATGATCAGCGGAGTGCCTTGCGAGCCCACCACGGCCTGCCGCAGGGCGCTCGTGTCGCCCTCGGGGCCCGGCGGCGCGATCGGCGCGCTGCACGACTTGGTCACCAGCCCGACGACGTCCTCCTGCACCTCGCCGAACTCGATGTACTTGGCGCCCTTGATGCCGGTCAGCGACCCGTCCACGTCGTAGCCGGTCTGATAGGCGGTGTACGTCGAGCCGCTCTGCGTGCCGAGGGCCGTACGCACCAGCGCGCTTCCGTTCACGTCGGTGTAAGCCACCGTGCCGGGGCTCGCTTCGACGCGCGCGTTGGGCAGCGGCTTTCCGTCGACCGCGCTCACCACCGTCACGTAGACGTCGACGCAGTTGTTGCCCTGGGGCGCTCCGCCATACCAGGAGAAGTGCCGCACCGAGGCCGCCAGCACCGGGCTCACCCCGTCCACGCTGGAGATCTGGACGGTCCCCTCGACGAAGTCGTCCCAGGCGCCGCTCACCGAATTGTACGCATAGCAGTGGATCTTGGCGCCGCTCGGGTATGCCGAGCGCAGCGAGGGCGGGATGGGCAGCTCCACGATGGCGCTGGCGGATGCTTTCAGGTTCACGCGGTTGCCCGCCGAGTCGAGGATGGTGAATTCGGCAAAGGTGACGGGGAGAAGCAGGGATGGAGTAGCGCCAGTTGTCACCAGGCTGCCCGGAAGCGCCGAGCGCTCCTTGGTCGGATCGAGCGGCGTGACCGAGACCTTGAGGTTGGCATCGGTCGTGTCCAGGGTGTTCGGCTGGAAGATGACCGCATACGGCCCCGCTTCGGTCTTCTCCGACAGGGTGACCGCGGTGCTGGCGGCGTAGGACTGCAGCGCGCCCTGCTTCTTGAGCGAGACCGGGACGACCTGGGCGCTGTCGCCCGCCTTTCCGTTCGCGTACCCGGGGGCGTAGCCGCTCTTGCTGATTGTGAGGTTTACGGTTCCGGCGGTGAGGCCGGTGAGCGTGAACTCGCCATTGGCGTCGGTGGTGGCGGATTGGCCGCCGCCGCTCACGGCGGCGCCCGACAGGCGCGCGCCCGTCCCGATGTCGCTGACGAATCCGTTGATGGTGCCTGCGCCCTGTGGTGTCGGGCTGCTGCTAGGACAAGCCGCGAGAAGGCAGGCCAAAAGGAGTGTCGTCCGCTGAACTGTGGTCATTTTTTCCCCCAGATAAAGACTGCGCGGCTCAAGGACTGGTCACTGGAACGACCGCGATTCCAAAAGAAAGGCCCTCGATGGGAAAATCCCGTGCGATGGCCATCGAAGCGAGATCGAACTGGAGCAAGTGTCCGTCGGTTCCGCTGGAGACTATCCATGCGCTGCGCCCGTCCGAGGAGAGGGCCGCGTTGGTGGGATTGGCGAAAGGCACGCCGCCCCGCGCCAACGGCACGGTCTTCGACACGCGCGTGGCAGGATCGAGCACCGACACGGCGTTCGAATAATAATCGAGGGCGAGCACGCCCCCTGACCGCAGCGCGGTGAGCCCGAGCGGTCCGGGGGCGGTTTCGTGCCGCACGGCCTGGCCGCCGCGGTCGTGCTCCGTCACGGAGTTGCTTTCGAAGTTGGACACCAGGACAATTCCACGTTCCGGCAAGGCGAGCAGCGCGCCGGGATCGGCGCCAGTGGGCGCATCGCCCAGCGCAGAAAGCGTTGCGGCATCGAGACGGCGCAGCGCGCCCGGCAGCGTCGAGGGCTGCGGTGGCCGCAGCGCGACCCAGATCTCGTCGCCCAGGCGCGCCAGCGCCACCGGTTCGGTGGCCGCCCCTGCGGGCGCGAGGTGCACCGTCCGCTCGATCTGACCGCTCGCGAGATCGAGGACCGCCAGATTGGAGGATCGCAGGTGCGAGACCAGCAGGCGCCGGCCGTCGGGCGAAAGCAGCAGCCCGAAGGGGCGAGCGCCGGCGTATTTAGGCTGCGCGCCCGTGGGGCGATGGCAGTCGTATCAAGTGGTACGGGTGAACGCGCCCTGGTCCAGGTGCTGCTGGATGACGCTGCCATCCGCGCGGCGCGCGGGCACCGGCTCGGTCAGCATGGTGCGGCGGAGGCGCAGCGTGGTGACGTCGATCTCCGCCACCGCCTGCGAGCCGACCAGCGCGACGTAGAGCATCCGGCGGTCGGACGAGACGACGAAGTTGTGCGGCAGCATGCCGACGTCGATGCGCGTCTTTACCTTCCCGGAACCGGGGTCGACCACCACCACGCTGCCCGACGCCGCCTGGCTGACGAAGATCTGATCCGCCGGCGCGCACGCCGCGCAAGCGATGGTACAGGCCACGGACCAGCGACGACAGTTCAGCATCATGGTCAGTCGTCGCCGTCGTCCTTTTCGTCATCCTTCTCGTCGTCCTTCTCGCCATCGTCGTCAGCGCCGCCGGGCGTGTAAGCGCAGCTGGCTGCCGCTGCCGGCCCGACCGCGGCGCAAGCGCCGAAGTCGCGGTAGTTGGGGAAGAAGGTGGTCACGTCGAAGAAGGGCTGCGGCGCGGTGCCGATGAAGCAACCATCGGCGTCGTGGAGCCTGCGCGCACGCCCGTGGTAAGGCAGCGGCTGGTGCGAATCCCTGTCGGCGCTCTGCGCCTGGCAGGGCGGCACGAAGCTGCCGGTCGCCGCGTTGAACGAGAAGGCGTCGATGAGTCCCTCGAAGTTGGCGATGCAGGTCGAGAGGTCCGAGCTGCAGGAGCGCGCCTGGTAATAATCCTGCGCGCTGTTCCAATTCTGCGAGAGCCAGAGGTGCGCATTGGGGAAGATGACGTGCAGCGCGCCGGGCTCGAAGGGGCGGGTGCAGGGCGTGCAGCCGTCGGTGTTGCTGGCGTCGCAGAGTTGGACGGTGAAGCCGCCCCCCTCGATTCCGCTGAAGAACAACCTTGCCTCGCAGCTCCACAGCGCCGGGTCGATGTTCGCCTGGCCGAAGATGTTTCCCCGGGCGGTCATCTCCCGGTTGGTGCGGGGAAAGATGTCCACCTCGTCGGCGGGGTAGCTCACGCTCCCCGAGATCACCTTCGCGGTCATGGTCGGCGTGGCGCCTGCCACGCTCAGATCGTCGCGCGACCAGGCAGTCCACTGCACGTTGAAGACTCCGCTGGGCGGGACGGTGAACAGCACCGAGGAGCCCTGGGCCGCGGGGGCGAGCACGTCCGGATCGGTGCATCCCGCGACGCAGGCGTCGTGCCCCATGATTCCCTGGTTGGCCTGCGACAGCATCGGCACTGTCGAGGCCAGCGAGACCTTCACCACCGATCCGGGTTTGCCGGTGCCGACGAAGCCCGGTTGCCAGCCGCAGTTGTCCGGGCCGGTGGTGGCGGGAGGACAGGCGTCGTGCAGCGCCGCGACCGGATCGTGGGTGCCGAACTTGTAGTCGAACGAGTGCATCGCCGGCGACATGTCCGTGAGCTGCGTGCCGATGAAGCCGGTCGGCTTTCCGCTCGGGCCGCGCGCGGAAAAGAGGTTGTGGATGCCCGACTGGTTGACCTGCGTGATGATCGTCGCCGAGAGCCAGCGGGCGCAGGTATCGTCCAAGGCGGCGTCGCGCGCCCAGCCGTGCGGCGTTGCGCCTCCGCTGTCGCAGAGGCCGACGTTGCCGTAGAAATGGTAGCTCTTGTTGGTGAAGGGCTCGGTGAAGACCAGGTCGTCGCCGAAGGCGTGTGCATCCTGCCAGAGGTAGGAGGCCAGCAGGGTGGAGAACCCGTCGAACCAGATGGCGGCGTAGACGTCCGGGTTATTGGTGCGGTCGGTGATGTTCGCCTGGGTGAACGCCTGGCCGATGAATGCCGTGTGCACGGCCTGGTTCGCAAAGAGCAGCGAGTTCTCCAGCGCGTCGAGGTTCGCTCCGACCCCGTTGGTGGGCAGGCCATTGGTGGGCAGGCCATTGGTGGGCAGGCCGTTGGTCGGCAAGCCATTGGTCGGGAGCCCGTTCGTCGGCAGCCCGTTGGTGGGAAGACCGGCGGTGGTGAAGAGGAAGAGCGCGCCCAATCCGGCCGCGCCAAGCGCTTTGACGGCAAATGTTTTCATGAGAGCCCCCCGGCTTCCGATACAGTCTGTTCCGGAGGCCGAGGCGGGGTCAAGAGAGCGCCTCTTCGCGGTAGAATGATCGCGTGAAGGAGACGAGAGCGGACGGGAAGCGGCGGGAGCCTCCCTCCACGCCGTCCGCGGTCACGCCCTCCGCGATGGGCACGCTCCCTTCCGTTCCGCCCGCGGACGCGCCACTCCCGGGCACGATCGCCGATCGCTACCAGATCGAGCGCGAGCTGGGCCACGGCGGCATGGGCCGGGTCTACGTCGCCCACGACCGCAAGCTCGGCCGCGACGTGGCCATCAAGGTGCTCGCCCCCAACGCGCAGAGCGAGGATTTGCTCCGCCGCTTCGAGCTGGAGGCGCGGGCCGCCGCCGCGCTCAACCACCCCAACATCCTCGACGTGCACGACATCGGCGTCTGGCAGGACGAGCCGTACATCGTTTCCGAGCTGCTCGAGGGCGAGACGCTCCGGCAGCGCCTGCGCCGCGGGCCGCTTCCGGCTGCGGAGGCCGCTGCTTTCGCGCTCCAGCTGGCGCAAGGCCTTTGTGCCGCGCACGGCAAGGGCGTCATCCATCGCGATCTGAAGCCGGAGAACCTCTTCATCACCCACGAAGGCCGTCTCAAGATCCTCGACTTCGGCATCGCCAAGCTGAACGCCCCGCCCCGCTCCGGCTCGGGGGAGACGCGCACCGTCGTACACCAGACCGAGACCGGAACCATCATGGGCACCGTCGGGTACATGTCGCCCGAGCAGGTGCGCGGCGAGCACGCCGATCCCCGCGCCGATGTTTTCAGCGCCGGGGCCGTGCTCTACGAGATGCTGGCCGGCGGGCTCCCCTTCGATCGCGAGACACCGCTGGCGACGGGCGCGGCCATCCTCAACGACGACCCGCCCGAGCTGCCGGTCCAGGTGCCGCTCCAGCTGGACCGGATCGTGCGGCGCTGCCTGGAGAAAGACCGCAAGGACCGCTATCCCTCGGCGGAGGAATTCGCTTCCGATCTGCAGGCTGCGCTTTCGGGGCCGCTCGTGCCCGGGCGCAGAAAGCGTGTCCGTCCCGCGCTGGTCCTGGCAGGGATTGCCTTGCTGCTCGGCGGCGCCGCGTTGTTCTGGCGCGGAAGGACGCGGCCTTCGGCGGAGTCATCCGGCGCAACGGTCACCGTTCCCCCGCCGCCGGCGGCGGCGGTCATGCCATCCGTCGCGGTGCTGCCCTTCGTCGACCTGAGCCCGAAGAAGGACCAGGAGTATTTCTCCGATGGCCTGGCCGAGGAGATCCTCGATGCCCTGTCGCACGTCGAGGGCCTTCACGTCACCGGCCGCACCTCTTCGTTCTCGTTCAAGGGCAAGGGCGAGGATGTGCAGAGCATCGCGCAGAAACTGCACGTCGGGGCCGTGCTGGAAGGCAGCATCCGCAAGGACGGAAACCACCTGCGCATCACCGCGCAGCTGATCAACGCGGCCGACGGGTTCCACATCTGGTCGCAGATCTTCGATCGGCAGCTGACGGCGATCTTCGCGGTGCAGGAGGAGATCTCGGCCGCCGTGGTGCAGGCGCTGCAGATCAAGCTCCTGCCCGGACATACGGTTCCGCCGCCCGCGCGCAAGACCACGCCCGAGGCGTACGCGCAATACCTCATCGCCCGGCAGCTCCTGAACCGCGGCTCGGCCGATGGCTTCCGCCGCGGCGAGGAGGCGTTCAGAAAGGCGGTCAAGCTCGACCCCGATTACGCGCCGGCCTGGGTCGGCCTCGCGCACGCGGCGTATTACTCCTCCGGCCTTGCCCGCACCGCGGCCGAAGGACAGGAGGCCACCGACCGCGCCGTCGCCGCGGCGGAAAAAGCGGTGGCGCTCGGGCCAGACCTGGGCGAGGCCTGGGCGGTGCGCGGCTGGCTGCGCGCCTTCGTCAACTGGGACTGGCAAGGCGCCGAGGCAGATCTGAAAAACGCGCTGCGACTGAACAGCGGCGATGCACAGGTGTGGCGCCGCTACGGCTTCTTGCTCGCCAGCCTGGGCCGGCTGCCGGAGGCGCTGGCCGCGACGCGCAAGTCCGCCGAGCTCGATCCGCTCGCTGCCGAGGCCTGGGACAACCTCGGTTACCTGGCGACGGCGAGCGGCGATCTGGCGACTGCGCGCTCGGCTTCGACGCGCGCGCTGGAGATCGCACCCGAGCAAGCGTACGCGGCCGATCACCTGGCGATCGCCGATCTGCTCGAGCGCCATGCCGCCCGCGCGCTCGCCACCTTCGAGAAGTCCGGCGAGGAGGTCTTCCGGCTGCAGGGCATCGCCATGGCCCAGCACGACCTGGGCCACGCCGCCGAGTCGCAGCGCGCGCTCGATGAATTGACGAGGAAGTATTCCCACAGCTCCGCCTTCCAGATCGCTCAGGCATATGCCTGGCGCGGCGACCTCGACCGCGCCTTCGAATGGCTGGAGCGCGGACGTCGCCAGCGCGACGGCGGCCTCGGTTTTCTCAAGTCCGATCCGCTGCTGGGCAAGATCCGCAGCGACCCCCGCTACGTCGATTTGCTGCGCAAGATGAAGCTGCCGCCCGGCTGAATCCCCCAGAATTTCAACCGGAGCGCCCTGCCTTCATGCTCGCACTCAGGGGGCTGCAGCCGCGCAGGTTGCGCGATCGACCAGCGCCCGAATCGGAGCGCCTGGCGATCTCCGGTTCCGAGCCGGCCTGCTCGACCATCAGATACCTGGCGTGGCTCTCCGTCGCGCCAAGGAAGGTGATGGTCCCTTCGATGGGCCCGGGAATCAGATAGCCCGGGCCGAAGTAGAAGAAAGTTTCCGACTTGGGAAACAGCGCCTTCCGGCCGCCCGAGCGATCGACGTAGATCAGCTGCTGCCATCCAAGCTCAGCGGTGCAGTCTTCTATCGAGCGCGAAACGCCGTAAGCGCCCGCGTAGGAGTCGAGCAGGCGGCGATCGATCTCCAGGGTGCGATAGAGCGCGAAGGGCAACTGCTGCCCGGCACGATGGACGCTGCCGGTGATCGATCCCTCCCGAAGAGTCCCGACAAAGACGAACTCATCGCTTCCTCGTCTCATCTCGAAGTAGGCGTGGCTGCCGCTCTCGCTCGCGCGGACCAGGGTCAAGTCGCCTGCGCCCTCGAGATGGAGCGTGCCCTTCGCTCCCGAGCGGAATTCCGCGCGGATGAATTTCAGGTCTCCTCCCACTTCCATCGTTCCCACCCACACGCCTCGGAGCCGTTGCGGCGGCGCGTCCGGGTGACAAGCCGAGAGCGAGAGAAAGACCACCGTCAGTTGGATGCAGTTCATCGCCAGCCTCCAAGCGCAGGATCGCCCATGGAGAAAAAGCGGCAACCAAAGTGGGACGAAAGGGACTGCCCGCGGGACCAGCGTGCTCGCTACTGGATTATCTTCCGCAGCCGCTCGCTGTAGGTGCGGCTCGACATCAGCTTCGTTCCGTCGCGGAGGACGACGGCATACTCGCCGTGGAACCACGGCTCGAGCCGCTGGATGGAGTCGACGTTGACGATCGCCGACCGATGCACCCGGAGGAAGCGCTCCTTGTCGAGCCGCTCCTCGAAGTTCTTGAGCGTTTCGCGCAGGAGGTGCTCCTGGCCGCCGGCATGGATCCTCACGTAGTTGCCCGCAGACTCCAGCCACTCGATATCGGCGATGCGGACGAAATACACCGCCTCGCCGGTGCGGATGGCCACGCGCTCCTGGGTGCGCCGCTCGGCGCGGATCGATTCCAGCAGCGCCAGGACCTCCGGCTCGATGCCGTTGCGCGCCGGTTGCGCCAGCTTCTTGAGGACGTGGCCGATCGCCTTGCTGAAGCGCGCGCGGGTGAACGGCTTGAGCAGGTAATCGACGGCGTGGACCTCGAAAGCGCGGAGCGCGAAGGCGTCGTAGGCAGTGACGAAGATGACGGCCGGCGTCGCCGCGGGAGAGAGCCTCTCCAGGACGCTGAAGCCGTCGCCTTCGGGCATCTGCACGTCGAGGAAGAGGAGCGAGGGCTGCAGCTCGCGCACCTTCGCCAGCGCCTCGTTCCCGTCGCGGGCCTCGCCGACCACCGCCACTTCGGGAAAGGCGGAGAGGAGCGTCCGGGTCCGCTCGCGCGCGAGCGGCTCGTCGTCCGCGATCACGGCGCTGATCATCTGTTTCCCTCGCGCGGGATCCTCACCACCACCTCGGTCCCCGATTCCGGATTCCCCTTCAGCGCGATGGCGCCGCCCGTCGCGTAGAGCTGCTCGAGCCGCAGCCGGATGTTCGACAAGCCGATGCCTTCGCGGAATCCGTTCTGGGAAAGCCCGGCGCCGTCGTCGGCGACGGTGATCTCGATGGAGTCTCCCGCCGCCCGGGCGCGGATGTCGATGCGGCCTGCGCCCGCGCGGCGATCGATGCCATGGCGGATGGCGTTCTCCACCAGCGGCTGGAGGAGGAAGAGCGGGACGGTGACGTCGAGCAGCGCGGGATCGACGTCCACGCCGATGGAGAGCCGATCGCCGAAGCGGATGCGGAGGATGTTGAGATATGGCTCGAGCACCGAGAGCTCCTCGCGCAGCGGAGCTTGCTGGACGCTCTTCCGCTCCAGGCTCAGGCGCAGCAGATCGCCCAGCTGGGCGAGCATCTCGTCGGCGGCCTCGACGTTGCGGTGCATGAGGGTGGAGATGGAGTGCAGCGCGTTGAAGAGGAAGTGGGGCTGCAGCTCGGCGCGCAGGATCTCCAGCCGCGCCCGGGTGAGGTGGTTCTCCAGCAG
>WNEY01001571.1_pt1 | contig 16280 bp, 14 predicted proteins | sample 5400531 | NCBI WGS metagenome assembly WNEY01 (sample SAMN13153338, study PRJNA577476) | soil metagenome | isolation source: 200 cm saprolite under Douglas fir tree site 1 | place: USA:California | collected 2015-04-18
GATGGGTGGGAGTCAAGCGAAATGACACGCCATATGCGCCTTCATTTGATCCGGTTCATGATGATGGCGATGCATCCGGCGAGCAGGCCGCCGCCGGTGATGGTGAGCACGAAATTGGTGGGGCTCTTGTCCCCGTTGATCAGATCCTGCACCCCTCCCTGCACCATCAACACCGCAAGCGTCATGACCGCTCCTGTCGTAAACCACCAGAGAAACGTCTTCACGGGCCTGGCTCCATCTCTTCCGGAGCCAATCTAGCCGTGATCCCTCTGAAATGTCAAGCTTACGTAATTCGCCTCAGTTCCGAGGCACGAGGTTGGAACGCGGGTCCTTGGCCAGAAAGATCGAGATCGTGTTGGCAAGGTTGTTCGCGGTCACCAGGCCTGGCCTGGGATCCTGGGGCGCGAACGAGACGGCCGTGACCGCGAAGGGCGCGGCGCCGGTGCGGTAGCTGCGGGGAGGCTGCCAGAAGGTGCCGTCCCCCTTCCCGAGAAGGACGGAGAGGTCGCTCGACAGGTTGTTCGCGACGGCGATGTCCGTCTTGCCGTCCCCGTCGAAGTCCTGGGTCACCGTCGCGATCGGACCGGCGTTCGCACCGAAGGAGACGCCTTGCGTGAACGTGCCATCTCCCTTGCCGAAGAACACGCTGATGTCATCCCGTTCGCCGTTGACGACGAGCAGGTCTAGATGGCGATCGCCGTTGAGGTCCAAGACGGACACGTTGAGCGGGCTGTGACCAGTCTTGTAGGCGACAGGCGGACGGAAGGTTCCATCCCCGTTGCCCAGAAAGACCACGACGCTGCTGCTCATTTTGCCCCCGTGCGTCACCACGAGGTCCGGCAGGCTGTCTTCGTTGACGTCCGCGGCCACGACGGAGGTCGGGGTGTCGCCGTATTCATAGACGGCCTTTTGCAGGAAGCTGCCGTCCCCACGCCCGAGAAGGACCAGGAGCTTGTCGTTGCGGAGCGCCACGGCGAGGTCCGCCTTGCGGTCCCGGTTGAAGTCTCCGACGGCCACGCTGACCGGCGACCTGACCGCCGGATAGCTGTCTCCTCGCGTGAACTGGCCGGTCCCGTCGCCCAGGAGGATCGTCACCCGATTGTTGCCGGCGGTCGCCACGGCCATGTCGAGCTTCCCGTCCTCGTTGAAGTCGTGAAGCACCACCGCCCGCGGCTGTTCCGGCATCCGAATGGTCACCGGGTCGCGAAAGTTGCCGTCGCCGATTCCGATCAGCACGCTGAGCGAGTCACTGCCGATGTTGGTCGTGATCAGATCGGCGATGCGGTCTCCGTTCAGGTCCCCGGTGACGACGCTCGTCGGATTTTTGCCGACCTCGATGGTTTTGTAGAGATAAAAAAGGTCGGGGGCCTGGTGGGATTCGCTTCGCGTGCAACCGGCTCCTGCCAGCAGGAGGAGACAGGCCGAAAGACACAGGAACATGCGACGCGGACTGTTCACAAACCGGCTATTGTACGGAGTCGGCATCGGTGGCGCAACCCGGCGGTCTCCGTCTTGCGCCGACCGTGCCCCTGATATAGACTCGCCTCATGCGGATCTCGGATGTCAAAGATATTGGGCGGTATGCGGGACAGGAGGCGACGGTTCGAGGATGGCTTCGCCACAAGCGGGTCGGAGGCAAGATCGCATTCCTGGTCGTGCGGGATGGGACGGGCGATATACAGGCCGTTGTCAGCAAGGCTGCGGTCGGGGACGAAGCGTTCGAGCTAACCAGCCGGCTGACCCAAGAATCGTCCCTCGTGCTGACCGGAGCCGTCCAGGCCGACGCGCGGGCACCGGGCGGGCACGAGCTGCATGTGAACCGGCTGGAGGTGCTCCATCTCGTTCAGGAAGAGTTCCCGATCCAGCCCAAAGAGCACGGGACCGGCTTCCTGATGGAACATCGGCATCTCTGGATCCGATCCCACCGCCAGCAGGCGATCTTGCGCATCCGTCACGAGATCATCCGCGCCTGCCGCACTTTTTTCGATGACCGCGGGTTCCTCCTGGTCGACACTCCCATCTTCACCCCGAACGCCTGCGAGGGGACGACCACGCTGTTCGAGACCGATTATTTCGGCGAAAAGGCCTATCTGACCCAAAGCGGCCAGCTCTACAACGAAGCGACCGCCGCGGCGTTCGGCAAGGTGTACTGTTTCGGGCCGACCTTCCGGGCCGAGAAGTCCAAGACTAGGCGCCATCTCATGGAATTCTGGATGGTGGAGCCGGAGGTCGCCTTTGCGAAACTCGCCGACGTCATGACGCTGGCCGAGGAGTTCCTGACGTCTATCGTCGCCCGTGTGCTGGAGCGTCGGCGGGAAGAGTTGAAGGTCCTGGAACGGGATATGAACAAGCTGGCGGCCATCGTCCCGCCGTTTCCCCGAATCACTTACGCCGAAGCGGTGGAACGGCTGCAGAAGAAAGGCAACCCGATCCAACCGAGTGACGACTTCGGCGGTGACGAGGAGACGATCCTCTCCAATGAGTTTGACCGTCCGGTGATCATCCACCGCTATCCGACGGCCTTGAAGGCGTTTTACATGCAAAATGATCCTGAGAACCCGGATCTGGCTCTGTGCATGGACGTTCTAGCCCCGGAAGGGTACGGCGAGATCATCGGCGGCGGGCAGCGCATTCATGAGCGCGACAAGCTGCTCGCGCGCCTGAAAGCTCACCGATTACCCGAAGACGCCTTCCGGTGGTATGTGGACCTGCGTACGTTCGGAACGGTCCCGCATGCCGGTTTTGGGATGGGTATCGAACGAGCAGTAGCTTGGCTCTGCGGGCTGGAGCATGTCCGAGAGACTATCCCGTTCCCCCGCATGTTGTACAAGATCTATCCTTAGGCACAAGACTCTGTATCCTCGCTGTAAAATTCGCCTGTATTACTGCTAATCAGTCGGCCTTCGTAGCAGGGTATTTATCCACAGGTTTGACTTTCCCAGATAGCTTTCCTATCCAATCAAAATGTCAGAAATTTTTCTTGACATCCCTGTAATCATGCGTATACTGTCGCCCAATTAAGTGGGTGAAAGTGGGAATGAGTGGTTCTCTCCTAATGATAAAACGTTAGGATGAGCGACATTCTTACTTATTGTTGGCGGCTGATGATGGAACGTGGTCGGGATTGCTGTCATGCACCGCCCTGTGATGCTGCAAGAAGTGTTAGCTTGGCTGCAACCGAGGGCTGGAGGGATCTATCTCGACGGAACGATCGGGGCAGGAGGGCATAGCTTGGCCATCCTTGAGGCGAGCGGACCGGATGGGCGGATAGTCGGGTTGGATCGTGACGCAACGGCGGTGGCGACGGCCCGGCAGGCGCTCCGCCCGTACGGCGATCGGGCAGTGATCGTGCAGGCCGCCTATGGTGATGCCCCGCATGTGGTGCGAGAGACGACAGAGCGCAATCTCGATGGCGCCCTGCTGGATCTGGGTGTCTCCTCCCTGCAACTGGACACGCCCGCCCGGGGGTTCAGTTTTCTGGCGAACGGACCGCTGGACATGCGGATGGACGTGCGGGACTCCGTGACGGTTGCGGATCTCGTCAATCGCCTGCCGGAGAAGGAGCTGGTCCGGATCCTTCAGGAACGCGGAGAGGAGCGCTACGCACGACGCATTGCTAGGGGAATCGTCCGGCGGCGAGCCCAAAGCCCCATGCTGACGACTCTGGCGTTGGTTGAGGTCATCCGAGAAACAGTACCGCCGGCGTACCTGCACGGACGGCTCCACTTCGCCACGCGGACCTTTCAGGCGCTACGGATCGCCGTAAACCACGAACTCGAATGTCTCGAACCAGCGTTGCGACAGATCGCCGCGCTGTTGCTTCCCGGCGGTCACTTTGCGGTCCTCGCCTTCCATTCACTCGAAGACCGCATCGTGAAGCAAACGTTCCGGGCGCTGGCGCAGGGACCAGCAGCGGGTTTCACCGTCTTGACCAAGCGCCCGATCACACCGTCGGCCCAGGAATGCGCCGAGAATCCCCGTGCCCGCAGTGGCAAGCTGCGGGTGCTGGCTGCGCGGGAGGCTGCCGCATGAAATTCGTGGCCGGAACGGTGCTGTTAGCTCTCGCTCTTGGCGCCGTGTGGGAGAAAATGGACATCTATCGGACGGGGTACGCGATTGAGCAGCTCCAGGCACGGAAGAAGCAGGCGCAGCAGGAGCAGAAAATGCTGAAGCTGGAGCTCGCCCGGTTGACCGCGCCGGATCAGATCGAACGGGTGGCGGTGTCTCGGCTCGGCATGATGCGGCCCCGATACAATCAGGTCGTGCTGGTGCAGGCCGTTTCGCCGCCATCGAAGAACGAGCCGGCCGGACGCGTGGTCCGGGCCTCGCATACCCAATGAGAGAGGGCCGGCGTCTGCCATGATGGAAGGGGACGCCAGACGCTGGCGGACAGTCGCGGCGGGGATCCTGCTGGGACTTAGCTTTCTCGTCGCCTTGGGCCGCCTGTTCCACTTACAGGTACTCCGCGCGGAGGAGTTGGCCCAGCTGGCCAGCCGCCAGTACCAGAAGATGCTTATGGTGGAGGGCGGGCGTGGGGCGATCTTCGATCGTAACGATAAGATCTTAGCGATCACCATGGAAGTGCCATCGGTCTTCGGCGCTCCGAAATACGTGTCGGACCCCCGGGCCACGGCCGTCCGTCTCAGCCATGTACTCAAAGCGGACGCGCGGCAACTGGAAGCCAAGTTGAAAAGCGAGCGGGACTTTGTCTGGTTGCAGCGACACCTCGCGCCCGAGCGGGCGGAGGGGCTACAGGGTCTTTCCCTCGACGGCATCGGGGTAATTCCTGAAGGGCGTCGGTTCTATCCCAAAGGTGTTATGCTGTCGCACGTCCTCGGGTTCGGCAATATCGACAACCAAGGCCTGGAGGGGCTGGAGCGGCGGTACGATGCTGTGCTGCGGGGTGAGCGGGGTCGGCTGGTGGTGGAACGGGATGCCTTCGGCGGGGCCGTGTTCCCGAAAGGGCTCAATTACGTCGCGCCGTCCCCGGGCAAGGATCTGGTCCTCACGATCGATGAGGTGATTCAATATATCGCGGAGCAGGAACTGGCCGAGGCGGTCACGCGCACGCGGGCGACCTCGGGCGTCGTCATCGTGGTGGAGCCGAAGACCGGCGCGATCCTGGCCATGGCGGTGCGGCCGACCTGCGATCCCAATGAGCCCAAGGCAGATCCAAACCTGTGGCGCAACCGCGCCATCAGCGATGCGTACGAGCCCGGCTCGACGTTCAAGCTTGTGGTCGCCGCGGCGGCGCTCGAAGAAAAACTGGTCGCGCCGGACGAGTTCATCTACGGCGAAAACGGCCAGTACGTCGTCGAGAACACGGTGGTTCACGATCACCACAAAAACGGGTGGATGACCTTCGCCCAAGTCCTTCAGCGGTCCAGCAACATCGGGATGATCAAAGTGGTGCAGCAACTGGCGCCGGCAAAGCTCGCCTGGTATCTCAACGCCTTCGGATTTGGTCAAAAGACGGACGTCGATCTGACAGGAGAACAGCGGGGCCTGACCAAGGAACTCCGCGAGTGGGGCCGCCGCACGCGGGCTTCGATCGCCATGGGCCAGGAGATCGGTGTGACCCCCCTGCAGTTGGTGATGGCGGTGTCGGCCATTGCGAACGGAGGCTGGCTGATGCGGCCCTACGTGGTGTCCGAGGTCCGATCCTCGACCGGGGAGACCGTTGCTCACTTCGAGCCGGTCGTCCGCCGCCGCCCCATCTCCACGAAAACGGCCAAGGCCCTGATCGAGATCATGCGCGGTGCCGTCCTGCCCGGTGGCACCGGCACGCTTGGGGCTGTGCCCGGGTACGAGGTGGCCGGCAAGACCGGAACAGCGCAGAAGATCGATCCGCTCACCAGAGGCTATTCGGTGACGCGGACGGTCAGCTCGTTCGTCGGGTTCCTGCCGGCGGACGATCCCAAGCTGGCCATCCTGGTCGTGGTGGATGAGCCGCGGACCGAGCACTGGGGAGGCACCGTGGCGGCGCCCGTCTTCCAGCGGATTGCGGCGCAGGCGGTTCGCCATCTGGGCATCGTGCCGAAAACGGAGCAAGGTCAGATTCTTGCAGCGCGATGAGACTTCGGGAATGCGCGGACGTCCTCGACGGAGTGACAATGCAGGGCAGTCTGGATCGGGAGATCACCGGGCTCACGGATGATTCGCGGCGGGTGTCCCCCGGCGGGCTGTTCGTCGCGGTGAAGGGAACGCAATCGGACGGCCATCGCTTTCTTGCGCAGGCCGTCGCGGCCGGAGCCGGCGCGATCGTAGTGGAGACGGGTCGGGTGTCCAGAGAGACGCTGGCGTCGATCGGGGTGCCTGTGATCCAGGTGGGCGACTCGCGCCGGGCCTTGGGTCTCCTGGCAAGTCGGTTCTATGGGGATCCGTCCCGCCGACTGAAGATGATCGGCGTGACCGGCACCAACGGGAAGACGACGGCGACCTATCTCTGCAAGGCGATCCTGGAGGCCGCCTGCGTGCGGGCGGGACTGATCGGCACCGTGGCTTACCTGTTCGGCGAGGAACGGGTGGCGGCGACCCACACGACCCCCGGCGCGCTGGAGTTACAGGGCTTGCTTCGGAGGATGGTGGACGCGGGCATGCAAGCGGTGGTGATGGAGGTTTCCTCCCATGCGCTCGCGCTCGATCGGACGGCGGGATGCCAATTCGGGACAGCGGTGTTCACCAATCTGACGCAGGACCACCTGGATTTCCATGCCGACATGGAAGACTACTTTCGCGCGAAGCTGCGGCTTTTCACGGAGCTGGACTCAGAGGCGCGCGCCATCGTGAACGACGACGATCCCTATGGCGGACGCGTCGTCGAGGCAACGCGGGCCAGGGTGTGGACCTACGCCATCGATCGTCCGGCCGATCTGCGCGCTGAAGACGTGCAGATTTCCCTGAACGGTGTACGGTTCACGGCTCATACGCCGGCGGGATCGGTCGCTCTCCGGTCTCCACTCGTGGGCCGACACAATGTCCACAATATCCTGGCGGCGGTCGGTGTCGGGCTGGCGCAGGGCGTGCCGCTGGAGGCCAGTGCCGCGGGGGTCGCCGCGCTCAAGAATGTCCCAGGACGGTTCGAGCGGGTGGACGCCGGCCAGCCGTTCACGGTGGTCGTCGACTACGCCCACACCGAAGATGCGCTCTACCGGTTGCTGACCACGGCCCAGACGGTCAGAACGGGCCGGATCATCACCGTGTTCGGCTGCGGCGGCGATCGGGATCGGGGCAAGCGGCCCAAGATGGGGCGGGTGGCCGCGCGCTACAGCGATGTCGTGGTGGTCACGTCCGACAATCCTCGCACCGAGGATCCCGACGCCATCATCCGAGAGATTCTCCCCGGCGTGGAAGCAGGGCTGCGGGAAGCGGGGCACGGCCGCTATCTGGTCCATGCGGATCGGCGCGCGGCGATTGCGGAGGCTATACGGCTCGCACGGCCCGGCGATCTGGTGCTGATTGCCGGGAAAGGGCATGAGGATTACCAAATTATCGGGAAGGAGAAGCACCCCTTTGATGATCGCGTGGTGGCGCGTGAGGCCATTGAGGCTCTGGCCCGATGAGTCTGCTGCTGCAGACCGCGGAGTGTTCGGATCAGGAGTCGGATGACGCCGTGCCCCTGTTCACGACCGACGAAATAGTCACGATCATCGGAGGGGTCCTGGCTCAGGGCTCGCCGAATGTGGCGATCCGACGGCTCTGGACGGATTCGCGAACGCTCCGGCGCGGCGATCTGTTCGTGGCGCTGACCGGAGCCCGCTTTGATGGTCACCAGTTCGTGACCGACGCGCTGAGGAAGGGCGCTGTCGGGGCGATCGTGCGACGAGGGTTCAAAGCGCCGTGGAAGGGGCCCTTGATCGAGGTGGAGGATCCCCTCCGCGCGTTTCAGGAGCTGGCACACGCGCACCGTCGCCGCTTCACCATCCCGGTGGTGGCGGTCAGCGGGAGCAACGGCAAGACGACGACCAAGGAGATGATCGGGGCCATCCTCGCGGAATACTTTCCTGTGTTGAAGACCGACGGCAACCTCAACAACCACATTGGCGTGCCGCAGACCCTGCTGCGCTTGACGGCTCGCCATGAAGCGGCGGTCATCGAGATGGGCATCAGCAGGCTTGGGGAAATGGCGCGGCTCTGCGAGATCGCCGAGCCGACCCACGGCGTGTTGACCAATATCGGCCCGACCCATCTGGAGACCCTCGGCGACCTCCGTACCGTGGCGCAGGCCAAGGGAGAGATGCTGGAGCGGCTGCCCCGGGACGGCACAGCCATCCTCAATGCCGACGACGCGTTCTTCAAGGACCTCGCCGCGCGGGTGCGGGGACAGGTGCGCTCCTTCGGATTCTCCGAGCGGGCCGACGTGCGGGCTTTGCGGGTCGAGCGACGAGGACTGGCTTTTTCCTTCGTTCGTGTCGGCGTGCGTGGCCGTGCGCGTCCGTTCTCCGTCACGCTGGGCGTGGCCGGGGCCCACAACATCGCCGACGCCCTGGCGGCGATCGCGACGGGGCTCGCGCTGGGCGTCGGCGAAAGCGCGATCCGCGCGGGCCTCGCCCGTTTCCGCCCAACTGCCATGCGCTCCGAGGTGCGCCGGTGGCGGGGGGTGACGTGGTTGAACGATTGTTACAACGCGAATCCGTCGTCGATGCGGGCTGCGCTCCGCTGGCTGGCCGAGCTCAAGGGCGAGTTGAAGGGGAACGGACGCACGATCGCCGTGCTGGGAGACATGCTGGAGCTGGGCGAAGGATCCGTGCGGATCCACCGGGATATCGGAGAGGAGTTGGCCCGCCAGGGGACCGACTATCTTCTGACCGTCGGGGATCTGGCGGCGGAGATCGCCGCTGGCGCGCGGGGGGCGGGGATGCCGGTGGATCGCGTGATCGTGACGCAGGAGCACGCGGCCCTAGCCGAACGACTCAAGAGCATTCTGCGCGCGGGCGATGTCGTGCTGCTCAAGGGCTCGCGGGGCGCGCGGATGGAACGCGTGCTGGAGGAGTTGGCGTAATGCTGTACCTCTTGCTCTATCCTCTTCACACGCAGTTCTCGATCTTCAACGTCTTCCGTTACCTCAGCTTCCGGCTCATCTACGCCGCGCTCACCGCCTTTGTGCTTGTCATCGTGCTCGCGCCGCCGGTGATCCGCGCGCTGCAGAGCTACGGTGTTGGCCAGAGGATCCGCGAGGATGGCCCCAGCCGGCACCAAGGCAAGGGCGGCACGCCTACCATGGGGGGCATCCTGATCCTCTTCGCGGTTCTCATGTCGACGCTCCTCTGGACCGATCTGACCAGTCGCTATGTCTGGCTGGCGATCTTCGCGATGCTCGGGTTCGGGATCGTGGGCTTCTGTGACGACTATCTCAAGACCGTCCGCGGGAAGAATCAGGGGCTGACGGCCGCGCAGAAGATCATCGCCCAGGCCGTCGTGGCGCTCGGCATCGGGGTGCTGTTCTATGCCTTGCCGGCCTACTCCACGAAGCTCAGCGTGCCCTTCTTCAAGACCTTTTCGCCGGACATCGGGCTCTTCTACATTCCGTTCGCCGTGCTGGTCATCGTGGGCGCGTCCAACGCCGTCAACTTGACAGACGGACTGGACGGACTGGCCATCGGCCCGGTCATGGTCGCCGCCCTGGCGTACACCGTGGTGGCCTACATGTCGGGCCACAAGGTCTTCGCCGACTATCTCCTCATCCCCTACATCGAGGGCGCGGGCGAGCTGGCCATCTTCACGGCCGCCATCTTCGGAGCCAGCTTGGGCTTCCTCTGGTTCAACACCTATCCGGCGTCGGTCTTTATGGGAGACGTCGGGTCGCTGCCGTTGGGCGCCGCCCTCGGCACCGTTGCGGTGATCAGCAAGCACGAGCTGCTGCTACTGCTGGTCGGCGGTGTCTTCGTGCTCGAAGCGCTGTCGGTGATCTTTCAGGTGGCCTCGTTCAAATCACGGGGCAAGCGGATGTTCCTCATGGCGCCCATTCATCACCATTTCGAGCTGAAAGGCTGGGAGGAGCCGAAAGTGGTGGTCCGTCTGTGGATCATCGCCGTACTGCTCGCGCTCTTCAGCCTGAGCACGTTGAAGCTGCGATGAGCGTGGTCATGGGAGAACGGACGTCGGTGGAGGTGGCGGGCAAGCGAGTCGCCGTGATCGGCCTGGGGCGGAGCGGCGTCGCCGCAGTACGGTTGCTCGGGGAACTCGGCGCGCGCGTCGCGGTCGCAGACCAGAAACCGCTCGCTGAGTTGGCGGCCGCGCTGGAAGGCCTGCGGGCCGGCGATCTGGAAGTCCACGGCAGCGGCGCCTACGAGCCGGCGCTACGGGACGCGGAACTGGTCGTGGTCAGCCCGGGCGTCCCGCTGACGCTCGAGCCGCTCCGGCGCGCGCGCGCCGCCGGCGTCCGCGTGATCGGAGAACTGGAGCTCGCCGCCCGGTGCCTCACCGGCAAGCTCATCGCGGTGACGGGGACGAACGGGAAGAGTACCACGGTAACCTGGATCGGCGAGGTGCTGCAACGGGCGGGCTATGAGCCGTTCGTCGGCGGCAACCTGGGGACGCCGCTGGCGGAGGCCGCGTATGCCGCCTTACACGGCAGGCGGTGGGATTTTGTAGTGGTCGAAGTGTCCAGCTTCCAACTGGAGACGATCGAAACCTTCCACCCCTGGATCGGAGCGATCCTGAACGTGACGCCCGATCATCTGGACCGCTATCCCTCCATGGAGGCATACGCTGCGGCGAAGCTCCAAATGTTCAAGAACCAGACCGCCAAGGACTACGCGATCCTCAACGCCGATGATCCCCGGCTGGCTCGTGCCGCCGATGGTTTTGCGGGGACCCGCGTGCTGTTCAGTCGCACGCGCACCATCGAGCGGGGCGTGTTCGTGGACGGGGATGCCATCATCTCCACGGTGCGAGACGGCTACGAAGAGGTCTGCCGGGTGAGCGCCCTCCAAGTACGGGGCCACCACAACGTCGAGAACGCGATGGCGGTCGCCGCGGTGGCCACCCTGATCGGCTGCCCGATCGCCACCATCGGCCAGGGCCTGCGCGCGTTCCGGGGGTTGGAGCACGTGATGGAGGTCGTGCGGGTCCTGCGCGGGGTGGCGTACATCAACGATTCCAAGGGCACGAACGTGGACGCCACGATCAAGGCGCTGGAGAGCCTGCCGGCCCCCGTCATCCTGATCGCCGGCGGCCGCGAGAAGGGTGGCGAGTATCCGGGACTGGCCGAAGTGGTCCGGCGCAAAGCCAAACAGGTCATCCTGCTCGGCGAGGCGCGCGCCCGCCTGCGTGAAGTCTTGGCCGGGATCTGCCCGGTGACGGAGGTCGGTAGCCTCGCCGAGGCGGTGCGAACGGCGGCGGCGCTGGCGGCGCCTGGCGACACGGTCCTGCTGTCCCCGGCCTGTGCCAGCTTCGACATGTTCGCGGACTATAGGGACCGCGGGCGCCGGTTCACGGAGTACGTGCATGAGCTGGGTTGACCAGCAGGCCATGAGCCTCCGCTGGCCTGACGCCGCGGTGGCCGGGCGCCCACGGCGCAGCGATCACACGATCCTTCTCCTGACGCTCCTTCTGGTGGCGATCGGCCTCGGCGTGATCTACAGTGCGAGCGGGGTCTTGGCCGACAAACGCTTCGGCGCCCCCTCCTACTTTCTCAAGCGGCAACTGCTGTGGTGTGCCGTCGGACTGGTGGCCTTGCTGGTCGTGGCCCGGAGCGACCTCGCGACATTGCGGCGTTGGGCGGGGCCAATCCTCCTCCTCAGCCTGCTCGGCCTCGTGCTTGTGCTGCTGCCGTCCATCGGGGTAACGGTCAAGGGCGCGCGCCGATGGCTGCGGATCGGCGCGCTCACGATCCAGCCCTCCGAAGTGGTCAAGCTAGGCGTCGTGCTCTACCTGGCGCATTACCTGGCGAAGAAGGGGGATCGGATCGACGACTTCTGGCGGGGCTTCGTGCCGCCGCTGGTTGTGGTCGGGCTGCTCATCGCACTCATCGTGATCGAGCCCGATATGGGGACCGCGGCGGTGATCGGTCTGGTGACCTTGGGCTTGCTCTTCGTGGGCGGCGCGCGGCTGAGCCATCTGCTGGTGATCGCCGTGACCGCCCTGCCAATCCTGTACCTGCTCCTCATGCGGGTCGCCTACCGCCGCCAGCGTCTCCTGAGCTTCTGGGATCCGTGGAGCGATCCCACTGGGACGGGCTTCCAGGTGATCCAGTCGTTTCTCGCACTCGGGCGGGGAGGCCTTTTCGGGGTAGGGCTCGGCGAGGGGCGGCAGAAGCTGTTCTACCTTCCGGAGCCCCATACAGATTTCGTGCTCGCGGCGTTGGGCGAGGAGCTCGGGTTTGTCGGGACCGCCATGGTCATCCTGCTACTGGGGGCGTTCGTGGCGAAGGGCTTCTCGATCGCGTTGGAAGCGAACGACCCCTTCGCGCGCTATATGGCCTTGGGAGTAAGTTTGCTGATCGGGTTCCACGCTTTGATCAATGTGGGGGTGATCACGGGTCTGCTGCCCACCAAGGGATTGACGTTGCCGTTCCTGAGTTACGGAGGGTCGTCTCTGGTCGTCAGCATGGTCGGGGCCGGGCTCCTCATGGCGGTCGCCCGGCACCGCCCACCGATCTAGAGCCGGAGAATGCGGGTGCTTATCGCAGCCGGCGGCACCGGTGGCCATCTGTACCCGGGGGTGGCGCTGGCTCGTGAGTTCGCCCGGCTGGAGCCTGGGAGCGAAACGATTTTTGTGGGGACGGATCGGGGGCTGGAGACGAAGGTCGTGCCCAGAGAGGGATTCGAGTTGATCACGATCACGGCGCGGGGGGTGATGGGACGGGGTATGTGGGGGGCCGTGCAGGGTCTCGCCGCGGTGCCGGTCGGCCTGCTCCAGTGCCTGGCGATCTGCCGCCAGCGGAGGCCGGATCTGGCGATCGGCATTGGCGGATACACCAGCCCCCCTCTGGTGCTGGCAGCGTTCCTACTGGGCATCAAGCGGGCGATCCTAGAGCCGAACGTGCATCCGGGCGTGGCCAATCGTGTGCTCTCGCCGTTTGCGAATCTCATCTTCGTGTCGTTCGCCGCCACGGCCCCCTTCTTCGCCCCAGGGAGGACGCGGATCGTGGGCACGCCCATCCGCCGGGAGTTTCTCGAAGCTCCTCCTGCCCCCCCTCCAGATAGAATCGTTGGCGGTCCGACCCTGTTGGTGCTGGGAGGAAGCCAAGGGGCCCAGTCCATCAACCGTGCGATAGTCGCCGCCTTGCCGAGGTTGCTGGCCGCACATCCGGCGTTGCGAGTGATCCACCAGACTGGCGAGCGCGATTACGAAGAAGTAGTTGCCGCATACAGAAAGTGTCAGGCAGCGGATCGAGTGGGTGCGGGAGGGGCGCGGGGACCCGTTGCTCCGTCGAATGCAACGGGTGATGGGCCCCCTCCCGATCAGATTGAGGTCGTGCCGTTCATTTTTGACGTCCCGCGGGCGTTTCGCCAGGCGGATCTGATCGTGAGCCGGTCGGGTGCGACGACGGTAGCCGAGATCACGGCGTGCGGCAAGCCCGCCATCCTGATCCCCTTTCCCCATGCGATCCACGGGCATCAGGAGCGCAATGCGCGCATCCTGGAGCAAGCCGGGGCTGCGACGGTCATCCTGGATGCCGGGCTCACAGGCGAGGCGCTGGCCGCGGCGATCACGGCCTTGCTCGCGAACCCCGGCCGGCTGGGCGAGATGGGGCGCCGTAGCAAGGGCTTGGGTCGGGCCGATTCAGCAGAGCGGGTCGTTATGGCCTGCCGGGACCTTGTTCAGAACGTTCAACGTTCAACGTAAAACGGGAAGAGGAGTCCTGCGATTAACGATTAACGTGGCACGATGTTCAGGAAGATTCAGCATATCCATTTCGTGGGCATTGGCGGCGAGGGCATGAGCGGCATCGCGGAAGTGCTCTTGACGCTCAGCTACCACGTGACCGGGTCGGACCTGCACGAGTCGGAGTCCGTCCGGCGGATTCGCGCCCTCGGAGGCACCGTCTTCATCGGCCACGCCGCGTCGAACATCGGCAACGCGCAGGTGGTGGTCGTCTCGTCGGCCGTACCGCCGACCAACCCGGAGGTCGTGGCCGCCAAGGCCAGGGTCATCCCGGTCATCCCGCGCGCCGAGATGCTGGCCGAGCTGATGCGGCTCAAGTACGGCGTGGCCATCGCGGGCGCGCACGGCAAGACCACGACGACCTCGTTGGTTGCCAACGTGCTGGCCGAGGGCGGGCTCGATCCCACGATCGTGATCGGAGGCAAGGTCAACGCGCTGGGCAGCCACGCGCGGCTGGGCCGGGGAGATCTGCTGGTCGCCGAAGCGGACGAGAGCGACGGCTCGTTCATGAAGCTCTCGCCGACCGTGGTGGTCGTGACCAACGTGGATCGCGAGCACCTGGATCACTACGGCACGATGGAGCGCCTCTGCGAGACCTTCCTGGACTTCATCAACAAGGTCCCGTTCTACGGTCTGTCAGTCCTCTGTGGCGACGATCCCTATCTCGCCGCGCTGCTGCCCCGCGTGACCAAGCGCTACCAGACGTACGGGTTGACCCCGTCGGCCGACCTGGTAGGTACGGACGTGCAGCTCCACGTCGGCGTCGCCGAGTTCTCGGCGCGACTGCGCGGTGAGCCGCTGGGCCGATTCAAAGTCGCGATGCCAGGCATCCATAACGTCCGGAACGCGCTGGCGGCGATCGCCGTCGGGTTGGAGCTGGGCGTGACGCTCCCGCACATTGACCAGGCGCTAGCCGGGTTCAAGGGAGTCGAGCGGCGGTTCCAAGTGCTAGGCGAAAAAGGCGGCGTGCTGGTGGTGGACGACTACGGCCACCATCCGACCGAGATCAAAGCGACGCTCGCCGCGGCGAAGAACGGATGGGGCCGACGGTTGGTGGTGTTGTTTCAACCGCACCGGTTCACGCGGACGAAGGACTTGCTCGAGGAATTCCCGGCGGCGTTCAAGCAGGCGGCGCACCTGTTCCTGACCGACATCTACCCAGCCGGGGAGGCGCCGATCCCGGGCATCACTGGCGAACGGCTGGCGGAGGCGATCCGGAGAGTCGGCTCGCCGCCGCTGACCTACGTCCCGCGCAAGGACCAGCTCGTCGAGGCGGTGCTGCCTGTGCTCAAGCCAGGGGACGTGGTCGTGGCGCTGGGCGCGGGCGACATCGGGCAGATCGGGCGAGCGCTCTTCGAACGATTGGGGTGAGGAGAAGGATCGGCATGCAAGAAATCCGGTCGGCCCTGTCGGGGGTGCAAGGCACGGTCCGGTTCCACGAGCCCATGAGCCAGTACACCTCCTTCCGGATCGGGGGCCCGGCCGACGCGTTGATCGAGCCTGAGGACGAAGAGGCGCTCCGGCTTCTCATGGTGCAGGCGCGCAAAGCGAAGGTGCCGGTCTTCGTCATGGGCGGGACCAATCTCTTGGTCCGGGACGGCGGCATCCGGGGGATTGTGGTACGGCTCACCCAATTCGATCGGATCGAGGAGCACGAAGGCGGGTTCCTGTACGCGCAAGGGGGTGTGGGGATGCCGCGGCTGCTCAAGTACGCCCTCCAGCGCAAGCTGGCCGGGCTTGAATTCGCCGCGGGCATTCCCGGAACGCTGGCCGGCGCCATCGTCATGAACGCCGGGACCCGCTTGGGGGAGATGAAGGATGTCGTGCGACGCGTCCGTCTCGTGACGCCGTCCGGGGAGAGGCGCGAACTGTCTGCCGACAAGGTGGGGTTCGAGTACCGCCGCACCTGCCTACCCGAGGGCATCATCGTGGGTGCGTGGCTCCAACTCCGATGGGATCCCACCGCCCGCAGTGAAGCGGCGGTGAAAGAAGCGTTGCATCGGAGGAAGGCCACGCAGCCGCTCGCGCTCCCGAACGCCGGCTGCGTCTTCAAGAACCCCGGCGGGGAGCCAGCCGGATGGCTAATCGAAGCGGCTGGCCTGAAGGGGGCTCAGGTCGGGGACGCGCAGGTCTCCCCCCTGCATGCCAACTTCATCGTGAACCGCGGCCGCGCTACGGCGCGCGACGTGCTGGCGCTGATCCGCAAGGTCGGCCAGACCGTCGAGGAGAAGACAGGCGTGACGCTGCAGCTTGAGGTGAAGATCGTGGGGCGTGCGTGAAGTTGCTGACCACCAAGCGCATCGCGGTGTTAATGGGAGGGCTGTCCGCCGAGCGAGAGATCTCGCTCCGCAGCGGCCGGGCGGTCTGGGCGGCGCTGATCCGGAAGGGCTACGATGCCATCCCGCTGGAAGTGGACGCGTCTGTTTTTGCGCGCCTCGGGGAAGTCCGGG
>WNEY01006140.1_pt1 | contig 16276 bp, 17 predicted proteins | sample 5400531 | NCBI WGS metagenome assembly WNEY01 (sample SAMN13153338, study PRJNA577476) | soil metagenome | isolation source: 200 cm saprolite under Douglas fir tree site 1 | place: USA:California | collected 2015-04-18
CGGTCGCGTGGCAGGCGGCGATCTCCGCCTGCAGCAGGTAGGACCCGGCCCGGCCGCGCCGCCGCGCCGCCGCGAGCAGCGCCGCCGCCTCCTCGATCTCGCTCCGGTCCCACCGGGAGCGGTCCTGCTCCTCCAGGGTCACGATCTCGCCGGCCTCGTCCGTCCGCCCGGCCCGCCTGGCGTGGTGGAACAGCATCAGCGCCAGCAGCGCGGCGGCCTCCATCTCGTCCGGCATGAGCTGGGCCAGCACGCGGGCCAGCCGGATCGCCTCGGCGCAGAGCTCTGCGCGCACCAGGCCGGCCCCGGCCGTAGCGGCGTACCCCTCGTTGAACAGCAGGTACAGCACGGCCAGCACGCCGCCGGTGCGCTCGGGCAGCAGGTGCGCGGGCGGGACCCGGTAGGGGATGCCGGCGTTGCGGATCTTGTGCTTGGCCCGGACCAGCCGCTTGGCCATCGTGGGCTCGCCGGTCAGGAACGCCCGGGCGATCTCGGCCGTGGTCAGCCCGGCGAGCGTGCGCAGGGTCAGCGCCACCCGGGCCTCCAGCGCCAGCGCCGGATGGCAGCATGTGAACATCAGCCGCAGCCGCTCGTCGGCGATGCCGCTGTTGTCGTCGCCGCCGCCGGGCGCTCCGGGGGTTGCCAGCACCGCCGCCTCCTTCAGCCTGGCGGCCTCGACCGCTCCCCGGCGCAGCCGGTCGGTGGCCCGGTTCCGCGCCACCGTGGTCAGCCAGGCGCCGGGCCGCCGGGGCACGCCATCGTGCGGCCAGGACCGCAGCGCCTGCGCGAACGCGTCCTGCGCGCACTCCTCGGCCAGGTCCCAGTCGCCGGTCATGCCGATCAGCACCGAGACCACGCGGCCCCACTCGGCGTGGAACGCGGCGGTGACCGCCGCGCCCACGTCCTCGGCCATGGCCGGCGTCACTCCTCCCAGAATGGCCGTACCTCGACGGTGCCGAACGAGGCGCCCGGGTGCCTGGACGCCACCTCGATCGCCTCGTCCAGGTCGGCGGCCTCGATGATGTCGAAGCCGGCGATCTGCTCCTTGGTCTCGGCGAACGGGCCGTCGGCGACCAGGACCTCGCCGTCGCGGACGCGCACGGTGGTGGCGTCGCTGACCGGCCGGAGCTGGTGACCTTGCAGCCGGACGCCGCGGCTCTCCATCTCGGTGACCCAGGCCTGCGCCGCGGGCGCGATCTCCTCCTCCTTCCCCGGGCTCAGGCCGGCGGACTCGTCCGCGCAGATGAACAGCAGGTACTTCATCGTCTCCTCCAGTGCTCCATTGTCCCGCTCTTCCTCACCCACAGGGCGCCTCGTTTGCCGGGCATGCCCACCATCCGGGCGGCCCAGCCGGCGGCGGTGCCCTGCTGATGTGCATGGTGCCATGGGTCCGCAGCGGACTCGTCGCCGCGGGCGATACCCCAGCGGACCGGACCTATGGCAAATACAACGCGTGGCAGTCCCGCCCTGGCCGCTGCGTGCCAGGGCCACCGCCTTCCGCATGCCCGCGGCGAACATCCCGTGCCGGCCGCTCAGGCCGGCTGCCGGCCGGGGACCCAACGTCCCAGCAGCCGCTGCCGACGGGCGTTCCGCCCGCCGACGGCAGCGGCGGAGCCGGAGCCGGGCAGGGGCAGCGACGCGGCCGCCCGTCCGGCCCGGGCCTGCCGGGCCAGCCGCGCCGCCGCCGCGGCGGCGTGCCTCTCGTCCACCCGCAGGGCGGCGATGGTCTTCGTGATGTCCGGATGCATGACGTCCTCCTCGCTGCGTGTCCGTCTTCTGTCCCTACGACGAGCGGGACACGCCGGAATGGACAGTGAGGTTTTCTCAGCGAGGTAATCCGGTCAACGTGGGCATTACCGGTACACCGGGGTAGACACGCGGACAGAACGCCAGTTCCCGAGGGGCCGCGAAACCCCCGGCAGAAGAGGTCTCGCCAAAGATCAGCATCTACCGGGAGAGGCTTCGCGTGCTGTCTTATCGTGTCATTCCCGGCGTGCCGGGGGAACTGGTCCTTTACATCGCCAGGCTGCTGCTGGCCCGCCGCCGCGAGATCGGCACCCCGCGCGGCAGCCGGGCGCTGAGCTGCTGGAAGCAGGCGGTCTTCACCCTCGCATGGTTCCGGGACCGGCCCGATGTCGCCCGGCTGGGCCGCGGCTTCGGGATCTCCCAGGCCACTGCCTACCGCTACCTGGCCGAGGCGATCAGCGTGCTCGCCGCCCGGGCCCCTGGGCTGCGGCAGGCGCTGGAAACCGCCAAGGAGCGGGGCTGGCCTATCTGATCCTGGACGGCAAGGTCGTCGCCGCTGACCGGTGCCGGGAGAAGGCCACCAGCAGGAAAGGCAGGGACATCGACCGCTGGTATTCCGGCAAGGCCCATGACTTCGGCGGGAACATCCAGGGCCTGTTCACCCCCGCGGGAATCCCGCTGTGGGTCTCGCCGGTATCGCCCGGCGGCGTCCACGACATCACCGCTGCCCGCGAGCACGTCCTCCCCGGGCTGCGCCCCTACCTGAAAGACCTGCCCATGCTAGCCGATAGCGGATACGAAGGTGCAGGCCACGGCGTTCACGTGCCGGTGAAGAAGCCAGCAGGTGGCCGGGAACTCGACCTGGACACCCGTACCCGCAACGACCTGCTCCGCTCAATGCGCTGCCTCGGCGAGCGCGGCTTCGCCCTGATGTCCCAGCGCTCGCGGACCCTCCAGCACGTCATGCTCAGCCCCAGCAGGATTGGCGAGATCGCCCAGGCCGCTCTCGTCCTCGTCCAATTCGAGCACCGCATGTCACGTGAAAGTCGCTGAGAAAACCTCAATGGAAGCGGCTGTTCAACGCGGTCGCGGCCCGGCAGAACCAGCAACAGGACGGGAAGCCGCTCCTGCGGCTGGTGTCGGAAGTCATGGCACCGGTGCGATTCACGTCCCAGGCCGACTTCGACGCAACCCGGGCACTGCTCAACGAGCGCCTGCTGCTATCCGGCTTCCGGGTACTGGAAGACGGCAAGGTCGCCCGGGCTAGGGCGGCGGTGACGCTCGATGAGGCGCAGCGGCGCGCTGATGACCTCCGCGCTGAGCTGTCGCGCCGCGACGTCCATCCTGACGTGCTGCACTTTTGCCGCGCCGAACTGCTGCAGCAGAACTACTTCCACGCCGTTCTGGAAGCGTCCAAGAGCGTGGCGGACAAACTGCGCGGCCTGACCCGCACGACCGGTGACGGCTCGCCGCTGGTTGATGCGACATGCTCGCTGGGGTCGGGGCCGCGCATCGCCTTAAACAGCCTGGCGACCGAATGGGAGCGCTCGGAACAGACCGGGATCGCGACGCTCCTGAAGGGCCTGTTCAGCACGTTCCGGAACCCGGCCGCCCACGCGCCCAAGGTGGCCTGGGCCACCTCACGCAAGGACGCTCTGGACATGCTCACCCTCGCGTCCATGCTGGACGAGGCAACGGTGCGGAGGTCTAGGGCGGCCTGCAGCTCACCGTCGGCGCCGTCATCGAGCGCGAAGGCGGCAACGGTGAGCTGGTCTGCGTTGCCGAGGCTGTGTTCCGCGTCTACGGCTGACCGGCCACCCGTCAGCTGCGCGGGCCCGGGCGGTCGTGGTTCGTCCAGTAGGACTCGCCGAAGATCTCGTACGAGAACAGGCCGTCCGGTGCCGACCACTTCTGGCCGCGCGGGAGCTGCACGTACCGGAGTTCCTCCGCCTGGGGAAGACCGGTGGCGGGGTCGATGACTAGGATCTGCTGGACGCGGCACGAGGTGAACTGGCTCCGGGGAAGTGAACCGTTCGCCCCTGTCCCCTGGCCGCAATTCGCGTAGGTTCCCGTGTAGGCGACCGCGACGCCCTGTTTCCCCGTGACGTCCTTGATCACTCCCAGGCTTCGCATCCCGGGCATGGTCGCGAGCATCCGGTACAGCCCGGACCGGACCGCCGGCGTGACCGGCATCTGCAGGACCGGCGGTACGGCCTGGAGAAGGTAGGAACTCTGGCTGCCCCCTGGCATGTAATGCGACCATCCCGTGAGGAGCAGCTGCTTGAGCTTGACGGGGTCCGCTGGCAGCGCGAGCAGCTGCCGCAGCGACCGGGCCTCATCGCCCACCACGAACGGAGGGGCACCGTACGCGGCCGACATTGCGGTCAGCTTGCCAGGGACTGCGCTGAGCGGCGTCATCTTGCCGCTGGTCTCCCCGTCCGGGTAAGCCAGGGAGGTGTCCTGGCCGACGTCCTTCCATACCGTGGGCGAGCCGTCGCGCCGCCACGCCGCCTGGTCTGCGGGCGAGGCGGGGCTCACCCGCAGCGCCTGCGAGAGGCTGGGGCTTGGGTCGTGCGGCGACCGCGCCGCCCAGTACTGGATGCCGACCTCCTCCAGCACCAGGTAGGGGTCGTCCGCGGGGCCGACCCTGCGGAAGTTCCCGACGGTGCCTGATGTCACCCAGTACCGGGCGGGGGCGTGCTGAGCCGCCCGGGCCACCGTCCGGGCCGCCATCAGCAGGATCTCCCGGCCATCGGACGAACCGGCATGCGCCGGCGCGGGAACCGGGCCGGCATGCGCCGGCGCGGGAACCGGCGACGGCGCCTGGACCGCGGCCGCCACGGCCACCGCGGCCACCGCGACCGGGAGCCCGGCCCCCAGCAGGAGCGCCCGGCGGGAATGGCGCCCGGGCCGGGGTGCCCGGCTGCCCCGCTCGCCAAGCGCCAGCCGGGCCTTCGCGGCGGCGGCCACGTCCGGTTCCGGCGGCGGCTGCTCGCCGAAGTACTCCCGCACCAACTGCAGTTCATCCATCACTTCAGTCCTCCCGATCCAGCGCCAGCGCGGCGCCTGCTATCACGCGGAGCTTCGTGCGCGCCCGGCTGAGCCGGGACGCGACCGTGCCGTAGGGGATGCCGAGCGCGGCGGCCACGTCGGTGTTGCTGAGGCCGCCGAGCGCGACGAGCAGCAGCACCTCGCGCTCCCCGCGGGACAGGTCCGCGAGCGCCCCGGCCAGCATGCGGCGCAGCGATCCGGCCGCCACCTGGTCCACGACGCGGTCCGCGTGTCCCTCCTCCGGCTCGGACAGGCCGGTGCGCGACATGGCCCGGTAGGCCCGCACCTCCCGGCGCCGGTAGACGCTCAGGTTGTTGGTCGCTATGCCGTAAAGCCACGCCCGCACGGTGCCGCGGCTGGGGTCGAACCGGCCACGCACCCGGAACGCGGTAAGGAACGTCTCGGCCGCGATGTCGTCCGCGGCGTCGCGGCCGACCCGCTTCGCGGCGTACCCGTGGATTTCGGCGAAGTACCGGTCGAAGACCACGCCGAACCGGTCTGGGTCGCCCAGCGAGACCTCGATGTCACGCGCGTCGTCGCGCTGCGCGCCGGCCGCATCCCGGTGCGTGCCGGGTTGCATGCCGGGCACGCGAGCCGGTTTCGTCATGTCAGCGCCCTCCGGTGCAGGAGCAGTTATCCCTCCTTGTCCGAAGCGCCGCAACCCTTTCCACAGTGCTCGGGGAGCTCAGCCCAGGAAGACGTATCCGGCTGAGGTGGTCCGGAAACGCCCTGGGACCCAGCCCTGGCCGACGCGATGCGGCGCCGCTGCGAACCGGTCAGCGAAGAAGCCCGCCTTTGATCGCCTTCTCAACGACCTGACCGGGGATATAGCCGACACCGAAGCGGGTGGCGGCTAATCCGCGGCTCCAAGTTCAGCCAGTTCTTCGGCGAGTTCCTGCTGACGGCGGTCGAGTTCGGTGAGTTCTTCTCGGATCTCGCGTGCCCGGAGAGTCCGATAAAGAGGCGTCCCGGCGTCCAACGGCGTGGAAATCGCGATCTTCTTCTCGCCGACCCTGACGAGGGTAGTTACCGGAGCCGGTCAGTTGCCGCATCTGCCTGCACCGGCCCGCGTTCAACCGGGAGCTGGCCATCTGTCATCGTCACCGCAACCGGTGGCGCGCCCACACCCGCACACACGGAGCCGACGCCGACTTCGGGCAATGGCTGGCCAGCCAGCATGCCTATCACAGCTACGGCCGATGCCGGGTCCGCGCCTGCGGCGAACTCGCCGCAGGCCCGCTGGGCTTGTGTGTCCTGCACGAACAGCGCTACCACCGCACCGGGAGGCCAGGTGGCGCCTCCCTGCCCCCGACGTGGTTCGGCACCTGCGAGTACCACGGCCAGCCGGTACCGGTCAGCTACCGCGATGAAGCGGCATTCCGGCACTGGTGCGCGACAGCGCCGCCGGTGATGCGCGCCGGGCAGCTCAACCTGCGCGGGCTGCGGCCGCTGCTGAGAGCCGAGATCCAGTGGGGACTGCATGCGCACGCCCGGGGGGTGCGTGCTTCCTGGGAGCTGCCCTGGATCCAGTCCCTGGTTGACGTGTGCACCCGCCGTGGCCTCGGCTGCCTGGCCGATCTCGACCTGACTGGGTCCGGGTCCCGCTACCGGGTGATCGTCCCGGAGATGCCCGGTGCGCTCCGGCTCGTATATTTCAGCCCGGCTGACACCCGGGAGGGTGGCTGGATCGAAACCGAGCACTTCGGCATCCGCTTCCCCGCCCACGCCGGCACCATCGACCTCACCGCCGTGTCCCAGTGGTGGCTGCGCGACCTGCTGTGGGACCACCTGGCCGGCGTGCTGCGCTCGCCGAAGTGCCCCCGCACCGGCACGACGCTGGCACACGCCCGCCGGGCGTGTGTGGAGCTGAGCGCGTTCTTGCAGGCCGAGGCCCCCGCCGGCGGTCACGACCCGGCGCTGCTGCGTGCCGGGGACATGCACCGGTTCGTGGCCGGCTTGCGGCACCGGGAGCGGCACGGCCTGCCGTGCCTGGGCACCTACCGCGCCGACGGCCAGCCGACGATCGCGACGCAGGTCGTGCGCCGCCTGATCTTCAACTACGGGCGCGCCTTGCTGCGGGACGCGCTGGAAAGCGGCGCCGCTGAGCAGTTCGGCCTGGACCGCGGGTTCATCGCAGCGATGCCCGCCGGCGGGCGGGATACCAAGCGCAGCCGCAACCCGTTCACCGACGAGGTCGCGCGAGCTCTGGCCGATGAGTCCAACCTGGCCCGGCTCGCCGAGGTCTACGACCCGGACGACCGTGGCCTGCGTGACATCTGGGAGACGATCATCCTGACTGGCCGCCGCGCCAGCGAAGTGCTCAGGCTCCGTTTCGAGTGCATCGGCCGCTACAACGAGCTGCCGCTGCTGTGGCATGACCAGACCAAGGTCGGCAACTACAACGAGGCTATCCGCATCCCCGAACGCCTCTACCAGCGGCTGGCCGCACGCCAGCACAAGACGCTGGCATGGTTCGCCGACACCCACGGCGGCCGCCAGCCCAGCACGGCCGAGCGGCACGCGATGGCCCTGTTCCCGTCGGCCCGGCGCAACCCCGCCGGGCGGCGGCCGGTGTCTTACACCTGGTTCCACGCGCACTTCAAGCCGTGGGTTGACCAGCTCGATATCGGGCACGTGGTCGCCCACCAGGCCAGGCACACCATGGCCACCCGGCTGCTGCGCCACGGAGCCACCCTCACGCACATCCGCAAGTACCTGGGCCATGTCTCTGACCGGATGGCCGAGCACTACGCCAAGGTCGCCGTCTCCGAGATCGAAGACATCCTGCAGCACGTGTGGGTCGCCGGCCCCGGCGCCGCCAATCCCGGCGAGCTGCTGTCCAGCCACGTCACGCCGATGAACCGGCTGCAGGCCGAAGCCCTCGCCCTCGACCTGTCCCGCCGCAGCACCCCCGCCGAGGGCGGGTTCTGCACCTTCCAGCCCGTCGTCGACGGCGGCGCCTGCCCGTGGAAGCTGAACTGCGAAGGCTGCGGCAAGTTCGTCATCTCCGGTGCCGACCTGCTGTACTGGCGGCGCAAACGCGAGCAGTGGAACTCCATCGCCGAACGCGCCCCCGACGACGCCACCGCCAGCTACCTGCACCAGGTCTTCGAGCCCACCGCCCGCGCCATCGACGGGCTGGAGCAGGCCCTCGCCGGGCTCGGCCTACTCGACGACGCCCTCGCCCTGGACCTGCGCCGACCCCAGGACTACTTCCAGCGCCTGTGGAACACCGGGTTCCGCGCCACCGACCTCGCCAGAGCCGCTGACGGCGAACAAGCCGGCCCCGGTGACGACCCGGCCGTCTTCGAGAGACTGGAGGCGACAGCGTGACGCCGGAACGCACGGCAGCCGCGATCCAGGCCCGCCGCCGCGCCACCGAGCAGAAACTTCACCAGGTCCGCGACGCCCTCGCCTGGCTGCGGCGCAGCAAGACACCGGTCACCTACCCTTCCGTCGCCCGGCGCGCAGGGGTGTCACGCACCTTCCTTTACGAAAACCGCGATGCCCGCGCGCTGATGGAGACCGCTGGCACCCTGCATGCGGCCCAGCGGCAACGTGACCAGGCAGGCAGAGACGCTCAAGCCGAGGCGCCGTGGCGCGAGCGGGCGCTCAACGCCGAAAACGCCCTGAAAGCCGCCCGCGCCGAGATACGCGCCCAGCGCACCCGCATCGGACAACTGCTCGGGCAACTCCGCGACGCCGAACGCGAACTCGCCGACGACGCCATCCAGCGGATCAATTCCGAGAACACCACGCTCAAGCAACGCGTCCGCCAGCTCACCCAAGACAACCGGACGCTCGAAGAACGGCTCCAGGCCGCACGCTCCAACGTCCGCTTCGCCGACCGGCGCATCGCCCAGCTCGAAGCCCAGCTCACCGAGCATGCCTGCAAGCCATGAGGCAGACCAGGACTGGACTCAGCTCAGGTCAGCGGAAGGGTTGATGATCCAGTGGTTGCTCCGCAGAACACGACCGGCGAAGGCTACGTCCCGCTCACCGGCGAAGCTGAAGCCGAGGGTGCGGCAGATGCCGTTCGACGGGGCGTTCGTGGTCGCCGGGAACGCGTGCACGAGCCCCCAGCGGCCGTCGTCGCGGGCCAGCTCGAGCAGCATCCGGACAGCCCGCTTCGCGAGCCCGCGGCCCTGGAACTCCGGCAGCACCATCCAGCCGATCTCGGTAACCGGATCACCGCCGTTCTCGTCGTGGGACCACAACACCACGTTTCCCGCCACCACTTCAGGCGCGGCCTCGTCGGGGATGATCATCTTGATCCAGTCGGTACCCGCCGCAGCCGCCTGGACGTCGCGGGCGACCTTCTCCTCGACACCGTCCCGCGGAAGCGGGCCACCCAGTTCTGCCATCATGACCGGGTCGCACCGCATCCGCACATAGACGCCGACATCTCCCAGCTCAACATCCCGCAACCGCACCCGCTGCTCCTGTTCAGCCAGGGCTTCTGCCCCGCTCCTGTGGTCATCCCGGATTTCTTCCATCATCTACCGGCACACCGACAAACCGCGCTGCTGCCGGGCTGGGCAGAGCACCCTGTCTGCGGGGTGCCAGCGGTGACGACTAGCAGCCGCGCCGCCTGGGCGGTGGCGTGCGAGCAGGCGTTCGGCCCCGGGAACCATCCGGTGGCGATCTGTCATGAGTGGAATACGATCGCCCATCTCAGTGGCTACGAGGGCAGCCCCGAAGCCCGGCCGTTCACCCGCGCCGAGCTGCAGCGGTTCCTGGACTATGCCGATGAGCAGGTCGAACGGGCGGTGCGGGCGAAGCGGAAGGGCGCGCTGGCCGCCTACCGGGACGCCACCTTGTTCAAGGTTATCTACGGGTGGGGGCTGCGGCGCACCGAGACCTCCAAGCTGGACCTGGCGGACTTCGGCCGGAAACCCGGCGGCTGTGGAGTTCGGCCGGTACGGGATGCTCAGCGTCCGGTACGGCAAAGCCAAGAAGGGGCAGCCGCCGCGGCGCCGTAACGTCGCAGCGGTGATGGGCTGGGCGGTCGAGGCGGTGACCGACTATGCGGAGAACGTGCGGCCCCGGTTCGGCTGCGCCGGGCATCCGGCGTTGTGGGTGACCGAGCGTGGCGGGCGGGTGAAGCCGGCGGAGATTAACGCCCGGTTCGTCGCCTACCGGGACGCTCTCGGCTTGCCGGCCGCCCTGGTTCCCCATTCGCTGAGGCATTCCTACGTTATCTGTACTGCCGTTTCAGCCTGAGGCACGGCCATTTTCAGGCTTGGTCACATCGTGCCTCACAGATATCCGCCACTCTTTGAGTCACGTACGGCAGGGCCAGGACCAGGGTCCTTTTCTCTTCGCTGCGCTCTTTGCCCTTACGTGGCCCACGTGCCTCACTCAGTGAATTGGCCCTTGACCTGGCCTTTTTCAAGATCAAGTACAGATAACCACCGTCACGCACCTGACTGAGGACGGGGTCGATCGCCGATTCATCCAGGCTCAGGTCGGCCATGAGTGATAGCTCGACGGCGGTGTATACCCACGTCAGCGATGACTTCATGAACACCTCGCTGCGTCGTGCCCTCGCCCCGGCTCTCGACACCGGTCACGGTGCCGGGCCGCGACCGGGCCGGGAGGATCGCCGGTGATGGCCAGGCTCGACTACCGGTGGCACCTGCGCCAGGTCATGGCGGCCCGGGGCATGTTCGCCACCACCGACCTGCTCGCGCCCTTGTCGCAGCGGGGCATCACGCTGTCCTCCAGCCAGGTCTACCGGCTGGTCACAGACCGGCCCGAGCGGCTCAGCCTGAAGATCCTGATGGCGCTGCTGGACATCCTGGACTGCGCGATGGAGGAGCTCATCGAACCCGTCGAGGCCGCCGGGCAGGCCAGGAAGACAAAGGTGGCCGGCGGTGAGGCCGGCGTCGGGGACCTGCGGCCGAAGCGGGCCCGGATCACCCAGGCCGGCGAGTGACCGCCGTCCTGGACGACGAGGTCGTCGCCGACCCGATCGCCGTCATCGTGCGCCTGGTCGCCGGCATCGAGCACGGTCTCGCGCTCGAGCGGATCGAAGAGGTGGTCACCGCCGCCGCCGGCGGGCGGGCGACCCGGCGGCGGCTCGCCCAGTCCCTGAAGGACAGCCCGCAGGTCCTGCGCACGGGCCGCCCGCCTGCGATCCTGGCGACGGGAAAGCTGCTGCTCGCGCTGAGGAAGGCAGGAGCGGGCGAGGTCTCGGCGCCCCGCTGCGGAGGCTGCATGAGAGAGCTGCGTTACGTACGCAGCCAGCGCGGCGGCGACTGGGGCTGCAGCCCGTGCCTGGACCAGCTCCGCACCTGCGCGGGCTGCGGGCAGCAGCGGCGAGCGGTCACCATGGACCGCCGCGGGCAGCGCCGCTGCCAGAACTGCCCGGACAACGACGGCGACCCGCTCGAAGAACTGACGCATGTGGTCACCGCCCTGGACCCGGGACTCAGCAGGGACACGGTCGCGGCGACGTTACAGCAGGCCACGACCCGGCCAGCCGGGAGACGCCGTCTGGCCTGGGCGATCGTGGAACGCCCTGACCTGCTCACCGGGGCCGGCGCCGATGCCCCGGCCCCGGCAGTGCTGCGGTTCATCGACGGGCTCGTCGCGGCCGGCGCCGTCACGGTCGTCAGGCCGGCCTGCCCGCGCTGCACCGAGGTGAAGGCCCTGTCGAAGCTGCTCGATGGCCAGCGGGTCTGCCGGAACTGCTTCGCCCGGTCCGCGGCCGTCCCGTGCTCGCGCTGCGGCGCGGTCCGCGAGCCGGCCACCCGGGATGGCGACGGCAACCCGTTGTGTCCGAACTGCCTGATCAGCGACCCGGTCAACCTGGAGGAATGCGCGGGCTGCGGGCGCCGCAGCCCGGTCGCGACCCGGCTCGCAGACGGGCCTCGCTGCGCGAGCTGCCGGCCCCGCCAGATCCTGGCCTGCGGAATCTGCGGACGGACCGCCCGATGCGAGGTATCCAGGGCCACCGGCCAGCCGTGGTGCGACCGCTGCCAGCAGTGGTGGGCCCGCTGCGCCGGGTGCGCCACCGTCGCCCCGGTCCGCGGCGGCACTCGCCATAAACCGTTGTGCGCCCGATGCCTCAACCCGACCCCGGCTTCTGGGGTCGCTGCCCGGCCTGCAAAAAGACCTGGCAGCTCAGCCCGAGGCCCTGCCAGCGGTGCATCCTCGGCCAGAAGACAGGAAACCTCCTCGGCGATCAGAACGGCGTCATCCGCCCCGATCTAGCCCTGCTGCACCAGGTCCTGTCCAGCGTCGAGCGGCCTGACACCGCCCTGGCCTGGACGTCACGGCCCGGGGTCTGCGAACTCCTCACTGAACTCGGCGGCGACCACCGCCGGCTGACCCACGAGATCCTCGACGAGCTCCCCGCCGGCAAGACACTCGCTCACCTGCGCAGCGTCCTGGTCGCCGTCGGCGCGCTGCCCGCCCGCGATGAGCGGCTGGTCAAGCTGGAACGCTGGATCACCATCGCCATCGGCGGCCGGGCAGACCCCGGCGAGCGGCGGATCCTGCAGGGCTACGCCATCTGGCACCACCTGCGCAGACTCCGCCAGCGGCTGGGCGGCACCCATGCCACCCACCTGCAGGCCCTCAACGCCCGCCGCCACGTCACCGCAGCTGCGAACTTCCTGGACTGGCTGGCCGGCCAGGATCTCACCCTGGCATCCTGCACCCAGCCTGACCTGGATCGATGGGCATCCGGCGAGGACACCACCTACCGGGACGAGACCGCCCACTTCGTCCGCTGGTCGGTTACCCACCGGCACGCCAGCCACCTCACCTTCGGCGCCGTCCGCTGGGAAGGCCCCCGCGGCCCGCACGACGGCGAGAAACGCTGGGACGACGCCCGGCGGCTCCTGCACGACAGCACGCTGACGACCTCCGACCGGGTCGCTGGCCTGGTCCTGCTCCTCTACGCCCAGCGCATCGCCAGCATCGCCAGGCTCACCACCGGCCACATCCACGACCACGGCGACCGGGTCGAGATCATGCTGGGCACCGCCCCGGTCGTTCTCCCCGAGCCGCTGGCGGGCCTCGTCCGGGAAGTCGTCGCCACCCGCCAGGGTCACGCCGCCATAGGACGTCCCGACACCACACCGTGGCTGTTTCCCGGCGGACGTCCCGGCCAGCCCATCGGCGACGACCGTCTCGGAATGCGGCTGAAGAACATCGGCCTGCACCCCCGCCAGGCCAGATCCACCGCGCTGTTCACCCTCGCCGCCGAGATCCCCGCCGCGATCCTGGCCCGCATGCTCGGCATCCACATCCAGGTCGCCGTCCAATGGCAGCGTGCCTCAGCCGGGGACTGGATGACCTACGCCGCCGACGTCAGCCGCCGGACGTGCAAGACGTGACCGGGTCCCCGCACGCCACGAGCCCGCCAGCACCTGGCCCCGTTTCCATTTTCTCTTCATTTCTTTTCCTTTCTTTTCTCATCCGGGGAAAAGAAACAACAGGAAGGCGCCGGCCGTGACGACCGACCAGCCCCCAGGCATGCCCGGCGGCGCGCCGGGTGCCTGCAAGCGGCCCGGATGCGGCCGCCCGCTGCCGCCGGCCGGCCTGGGCCGCGCCCGCCAGTTCTGCAGCCAGGACTGCGCCCGCGGCTACCACAACGCCGCTCGCTACAGCACAGCCGCCGCCGGCCCGGCCGCCGCCGATGGCGGTGACCCGCTCGCCGCGCTGGAGATCCTGACCCGCCAGGCCGCCACGCTGATCAGCCAGGCCCGGGCCGAGGCCGGCCGCCTGGACCCCGCCCGCGCCGCCGAGGCCGGCGCGCAGGCCGCCCGCCAGGCCGCCGAGACCGCCGCCGAGACCGAGACCGCCGCCGCCCGCGCCGCCGAGGCCGGCGCGCAGGCCGCCCGCCAGGCCGCCGCCGGCCAGATCACCGCCGCCAGCACGGAGGCATCCGGACGCGTCACCGCCGCCGAGCAGGCCGCAGCCCGCTGCCAGCGCGAGCGCGACGCCGCGACCGAGGCCGCCCGCCAGGCACAGCACACCGCCGACACCGAGATCAGCCGCGCCCGCCAGGCCGAGGCCGACGCCCGCGCCGAGACCGGGCACGTCCGCGCCGACGCCGCCCGCGAACGCGATGCCTTCCGCGAGCACTACCAGGCCCAGGCCCTCGCCGCCGAGACGCTCACCACCGCCGAGCGCGCCCGCGCCGACCGCGCCGAGCACCAGCTCGACACCGAGCTCGCCGCTTTCCGGGCGCTGGCCACCGGGCACGCCCAGCACACGACCACCGCGGGGCGCCCCGGCAGCCGCGACAACCCCGAACCGCCGCCCCGCAGGAAAGCCCGCCCAGCCAGCCCGCAGCCCTGATCCGGCCAGTCCGGGTGCCGGCCGCCACCAGGACAAACGGCCAGACGGGGCCAGACCGGAAGGCAACAGCAGGGCCATCAGGGCTGACAGCGGCACCGCCGCCTACCCCTGCCGGCACGGGCTGAGCCGTCCGGTCTGTGCATAGCGACTGCTGCCCCGCCCCGCCAACTGCCACCCATTCAGACAGTTCCAATAACCGACTGTGCCATTAGCCAGCACCGCGCGCCTGGCCGCGAACATGGTGTGACAGGGATTTTTAGTTGGCCACTGAGGGTCGATAGTTGGCCGCTGCAGGCCGTCGCGGGTCACGACGAAGACCTCGGCGGCTGTGACGGCCGTCGCTTCCCTGCGGTTTAGTGCCGCGACCGGAATCGTTTGCGTTGTTTGGCAGTTGCCGGCTGGGCAGCAGAAGGGGCTGCCGATTCAGGTACGACCGCCCGCCGCGCCACCGCGGCTCTCTACCGGCACTTGGTATGGTGCGCAGGTTGCACCGCTTGGAGAGTACGGCAGGCGCTCACGGGAGAGGGCCAGGAGAGGTTGCAGGGGTCAGAGGTCCCGCGTGCGGTGGCTGCGGCCATCTCGATCGCCTCATCACTTGGCCTGACAGTCGACGACGCGATCGTTCTTCAGGACTCGAACAAGCTCACTCTGCGTCTGCTGCCTTGTGACGTGCTGGCCCGGGTGGCCCCTGTAGAGCATCAGGTCGCACAGTTCGAAATCGAGCTTGCTCAGCGGCTCGCCGGATCCGGGAGCCCGGTGGCTGCTCTTGAGCCTCGAGTGGAGCCACGCGTCTACGAGCGTGATGGTTTCGCGGTCACGCTGTGGACCTACTACGAGCCTGCGTCACCTCAAGAGGTCTCGCCAGCCAGCTACGCCAGTGCGCTTGAGCGGCTGCATGCGGGCATGCGCATGCTCGATATACCTGCGCCGCACTTCACGGATCGAGTTGATCAGGCTCAGCAGCTCGTGGGGAGCCGCGACCGCACTCCGGCGCTCGCCGGCGCGGACCGGGAACTGCTCGGCGGCACCCTGCGGAGCCTGAGACGAGTGATCGGCGGCCACGGCGGCGCCGAGCAGCTGCTGCACGGTGAGCCGCACCCGGGCAACGTGCTCAGCACGAAGAACGGGCTGCTGTTCATAGACCTCGAGACGTGCTGCCGTGGGCCTGTCGAATTCGACCTCGCCCACGTGCCCGAAGAGGTCAGCGATCGCTATCCGGACGCTGACCAGGAACTGCTCCGCGAGTGCCGGATCCTCGTTCTTGCGATGGTCGCAGCGTGGCGCTGGGATCCAGGCGACCAATTCCCGAACGGGCAGCGAGCAGCGCGAGAACTGCTCAGCGCCCTACGCGAGGGTCCACCGTGGCCGGCGCTCGACGTCGTGATGCGCCGACTAGGTGGTCCGTAGGCGTACAGGCAGAACCGTTCCTGGGGCTCTGGAGCGAAATCAGCCGCGGCCCGAAGCCGCTTGCTGGTCCGTACAGGAGGTCGGTGTCGCGATGATCCTCGACATACGCGGTCGTCGCGGCTGTCGGCCACAGCGACGTCAGGGACACCCGTCCCCTCGCGGCCTCGCGACAAAACGACGGCTCGGTAACCGGTTCCGAATCCGTCGGGACCGGGCGAACGTTGCCGGTCACGGCACTAGCTCTCAAGCTGGATCGCCGGGCTTGAATCGCCGCCCGGGCTCGCGCCCAGCGCCACCGGCCCGGCCTTCGCAGTAAGCGCCGGTTCCGTCCAAGCGGATGGAAGCACGCAGATCATCCTGATCGGCGCCGCAAAAAGAGCTCAGGTTCATGATCGAACAGCCACCCAGAACGGCGGAAGTGTGCGTCAAGTCGGACGAGGCGCTCGTCACTGAGCGTGAAGCCGCTGCTGGACCGTGGCAAGCTGACCTTGCGCCTGTCGCGGTGACCGCGGCGCACCCCATCGTCGATTCGTACATGCGGTTACGGGTGTACCTCATCGCGGCAGATCCGGGCGTTCGGTCGGTGAAGGTGGCCGCTACCCGGGCGCCTCGGCTGGGCCCCGATCCGGTCAGGAATCGAGAAGCGCCACGGTGTGGCCGGGCCTAGCCTTTCGGTGGAAGGCCGGCATGACACCGAGCCGCTGAGCGTCAGGAAAGGAAGCCCGAGAATGCCCGCGAAGAATGCCAGGAGCGAGTCCGA
>WNEY01001575.1_pt1 | contig 16263 bp, 14 predicted proteins | sample 5400531 | NCBI WGS metagenome assembly WNEY01 (sample SAMN13153338, study PRJNA577476) | soil metagenome | isolation source: 200 cm saprolite under Douglas fir tree site 1 | place: USA:California | collected 2015-04-18
CCACCCGGCCGTTCCGCGCGGCGCACGGACTGCGCGAGGCGACGCGCATCATGACCAGCGAGCAGCTCTTCCGATTCGACCCGCAGCTCGTCGACCTGTTCGTCGGCGTGGTCGCGCGCCTTCTCGCGGCTACAGCGCCCGGAGGATGAGGCATTTGAGGTACCGGGTCTCCGGCACTCCGAGCAGCGTCGGGTGGTCGCGGGCGGCGCCGCGCCGCTCGATCACCTGCACCGACCGGCCCGCGTCCGCCGCCGCGCCGAGCACGGTGCGCTCGAACGCCGCCTCGTCGATGTGGAAGGAGCAGCTCGCGGTCACCAGCACGCCTCCGGGCGAGAGCAGGTGGAAGGCGCGCAGGTTGATCTCCTTGTACCCGCGCAGCGCCGCGGCGAGCGACGCCTTGTTTTTTGCGAAGGCGGGCGGGTCGAGGACGATGGTGTCGTAGACCTGTCCCTCGTCGGCCTGGTCGCGCAGCAGGTCGAAGGCGTTGGCCACCTGGAAGGTCACGTTCGCGGCGTCGTTGCGCGCGGCCGTGCGGCGTCCTTCCTCCGCGGCGCGCTCGCTGATGTCGACGGCCGTCACGCTCGTTGCGCGCCGGGAGAGCTGCAGCGCGAACGCGCCGCCGTAGGTGAAGCAGTCCAGCGCGCGCCCGCGCGCGTACCGGCCCGCCTCGATGCGGTTCTCCGCCTGGTCGAGGAACGCGCCCGTCTTCTGGCCCTCGAGGAGGTCCGCCAGAAGGCGCACCTCACCCTCCAGGAACTCCACGGGCCCGGGCTCCGCGCCGCGGAGCAGGCCCTTGCGCAGGGGCAGCCCCTCGTGGGCGCGCACCTTGACGTCGTTGCGCTCCACGATCGCGCGCGGCTTCCACAGCTGCTGCAGGAGATCGGCGAACAGCTCGCGGCGGGCGTCGGTCGCCTCGATCAAGGTCTGCACGACGAAGCAGTCGCCGTAGCGATCCACCACCAGGCCGGGGAGGAGGTCCGCCTCGCCGTGCACCACCCGCGCCGCGCGCCGCAGCTCGGGATCGGGAGCGGCGGCTTCGCGCAGGGCCCTGGCCTGGGCGAGGCGCCGCGCGAAGAAGGCCTCGTCGATCGGTTCTTCCTCGCGGGTGAGCAGCCGGACCGAGATCTGGCTCTGCTTGCCGTAGAACGCCTTGCCGGCGAACCAGCCGCGATCGTCGACCAGCCGCACCACCTCGCCGCCCTGGAGCACGCTCGGAGCGCGCAGGTCGCTCCGGTACACCCAGACGTGCCCGGAGCGGAGCCGCTCGAGGCCGCGGCGCGAGAGGGTCACCTCCGGCTCATCGGAGGACGGCTTTGCGGCGCGGGCGCTGGCCCGCCGCGTGGCTTGTCGGGACGGCACGGCGCGACTCTATAGCGCGTTTTGTGTACGCTCCGGCCCACTAACCAGGAGTCCACTCCATGATCGCGCTCGCCTTGCTCGCCGCCGCCGCATCGACCACCGACGCCTATCTCGACCAGACCCGCGCTCGCTGGGAGGGGATGTCCCGCCAGCTGTGGGAGTACGCGGAGACCGGCCTCAAGGAGGACAGGTCGGCCGCGGCCATCGAGGAGCTTTTGCAGAAGGAAGGATTCAAGGTCGAGCGCAACGTGGCCGGGATGCCGACGGCGTTCATCGCCACCGCGGGCAGCGGCGCACCGGTGGTGGCGATCATGGCCGAGTACGATGCGCTCCCCGGGCTCTCGCAGAAGCCGGGCGAGGCGAAGAAGGACCCGGAGAAGGAGGGCGCGCCGGGGCACGGGTGCGGGCACAACCTGCTCGGCACCTCCGCCGTTGCCGCGGGGGTGGCGGCCAACCGGGCGCGCCTCGAGCAGAAGCTCCCCGGGACCATCCAGATCTTCGGCACGCCGGCCGAGGAGCTGCTGCTCGGCAAGGTCTTCATGCTCAAGGCCGGGGTGTTCGACAAGACCGACGTGGTGCTCTCCTGGCACCCGGAGGCCGCGAACCAGGTGGTCACCCGGCCACGGCTCGCGCTCACCGCCACCGAGGTCGAGTTCTTCGGGAAGACGGCGCACGCCGCCGCCTCGCCGTGGCTGGGGCGCAGCGCCCTGGACGCGATGGAGCTGTTCGACATGGCGATGGCGCTGATGCGCGAGCACATCCAGCCCACCGCGCGCATCCACCGGGTCATCAAGGACGGCGGCAGGGTCCCCAACATCATTCCCGACTACGCGAAGATCCAGACCTGGCTGCGCGACCAGACCGGCACCGCCGTGGACGAGCTGCTCGCGCGGATGCGCAAGGCGGCCGACGGCGCGGCGCTCGCCACCGAGACGCGGGCGAAGGTGACGCTGCTCGCCTCGACGCGCGACCCGCTCAACAACCAGGTGCTCGGGCACGTCATGCAGAAGGAGATGGAGCGGGTCGGTCCTCCGAAGTTCGACGAGAAGGACCAGACCTTCGCCAAGGCGCTGCAGAAGGAGGTCGGGGTGGAGCAGTCGGGCCTCGCCACCGACGTGGTCCCGTACGGCCCGAACCACGGAGGCACGGCGTCGTCCGATCTCGGCGAGGTCAGCGCCGCCGTCCCGCTGGCCGAGCTGAACATCGTGGCCCGCCCCATCGGCACCGCCGCGCACCACTGGGGCCAGACCGCCTGCGCCGCGCACCCGATCGGCCTGCGCGGCATGCTGGTGGCGGCGAAGGTGCTGGGCGCATCCATGGTGGACCTCCTCTCGGACCCGAAGCAGGTCGCCGCGGCGAAGGAGGAGTTCCAGAAGACGACGAAGGGCAAGCCGTACCAGACCCCGCTGGCCCAGGATGCGAAGCCGGTGGTGTACTGACCGGTCCGATGGAGCGTCCCACCTCTAGCGGGACCAGTTCTTCAGCTTCTGCCAAAGACTCTGCGCGGGTTTCGCCTCGCGCGGGGGCTCTGACGTCGCGGTGCTCGCGGATGTGTATCTGAAGCGCGAGACGAGCGGTCTCGACGCCAGTCTTGCCGACGGCGATGCCAGGTGGTAGCTCGCTTGCCATGAGAGTCACCTCCGGGATGGCGCACTCTGCGAGGGAGCGCGTTGCCCGTTACTCCTCCGTCGTGCTGCGAAAGGGTGAGCCCTCGGCGGGTGCGAGGGCGTGAAGAAGGTCGAGCCACGGCAGTGCAGAAACCGTCGGCCGTTCGTGTCCGTGAACGAGCTACACGCTTGGAAGCCGGTGGACAGTCAAGGGCGGCGTCCGAGGAGCGATGTGGTTGGGTTTCGAATGGAAAGGGGATCATCATGTCGAAGAAGCTCGTGAACGTCGTTCTCGTCCACGGTGGCTTCGTGGATGGCGCAGGATGGGAGGGCGTCCACAGAATTCTGAAGAAGGACGGCTACAACGTCAGCATCGTCCAGAACCCGACTCTCTCGCTGGCCGACGACGTTGCGGCTACGAAGCTCATCCTCGCTGCGCAGGACCGGCCCGTGATTCTCGTCGGCCACTCCTACGGTGGAGTGGTGATCACCGAAGCCGGCAACGATCCGAACGTCGCCGGGCTCGTCTATATCGCAGCCTTCGCCCCGGACAAGGGCGAGTCCGTGGACCTGCTCATCAAAAATCCGCCGCCTGGGGCACCGGTGCCTCCGATCCTGCCACCGCAGAACGGCTACCTGTTCCTCGACAAGGCGAAGTTCGCGGTCTCCTTCGCGGCCGACGTGGACGCGGAAAAGGCCGAGTTCATGGCCGACTCGCAGGTCCCCTGGGGTGTTGGCGCTCTCGGCGGCACGATCAGCGAAGCCGCGTGGAAGACCAAGCCGAGTTGGTACCTCGTCGCGACCGAGGACAAGATGATCCCGCCGCCCGCTCAACGCTTCATGTCCAAGCGAGCCGGTTCAAATGTCGTCGAGGAGAGGGGCAGTCACGCGATCTACGTGTCGCAGCCCAAGGCGGTGGCCGCAATCATCGCTAAGGCCGCCGAAAGCGTGAACGTGGCAGCGGTCTGAGCCTGGACGATCAGATGCCGGTGTTGACGGGGCCTTGGTGGACTCGAACTGCGGGACGGGACTGGTGTTCTCCTGCATGGTGATTCTCCTGGGCGAAGGACAGATAAGCGAGGTTCTGTCGCCGTGGTCCTCTCGCCGCCACATCCGGATCAAGCCAGCCGAACGCGGCGGGGATGTGCTACACGCCGCCGCGCAGGGAGAAATCAAGGCATAGGCGCAGGGCTGTCCGGCCGCCGTCAGCGCAGCGTTTGCTGCAACTCCGGTACGTCGTTCTGCCAGGGGGCGTCTTCGCTTGTAGTGGCCATCCGGGCGGGCGCCGATGGACCAATCTAGGTCAGGTGACCGATGCCGCGGCGGGCGAAAATGGATTACTGCCGAAATCGATGGGACGGAAGCGGCAGCTGGCGTTCGACCTCCGGTATCGTGGTCGCGGTGGATACCGCCCCGGAGCGGGACGGCCGAAGAAAGCTGGAGCTGCGGTGCCGCACGTTCGCAGGCCGCCGCTCGCGCCCCGCCATCCGGTGCACGTCACTGTGCGCGTGCAAGACGAGGCGGCGCGCTTGAGGAGCCGGGCCTGCTTCCGCGTCATCTTCCAGGCGATCGGCGCTGGCCGGGAGCGGGACGGGTTCCGGCTCGTGCACTTCACAGTTCAGAGCAACCACCTGCACCTCATCGTCGAGGCGCGCGACGCGATTGCGCTCGCCCGTGGGATCCAGGGACTCTCCATCCGCATCGCACGAGCCGTGAATCGCGCGCTCGAGCGCCGCGGGAAGGTGTTTGCGGATCGCTACCATGCACACGTGCTGCGCTCGCCCACCGAGACTGCCAACGCCATCGCGTACGTGCTGGGAAACGCGCACATCCATGCTGCGCGCCGGGGTCATCCCATTCGCCCGGACGCGATCGACCCGCTCAGCTCCGCAGCGAATCGGCAGCTCGTCGCGGAGCCGCGTACGTGGCTATTGCGCTTTGGCTGGACGCTGGGCCTTCCGTCGGGCTAGCGCGCGTTCCCGTCGAGACGGCTCGGTTTCCTACGACGGCGTCACCTCCAGCGGCGGCTGCTCCGCCTCGGACCGCTCCAGCGCTGCGAGTCGCCTGCGGCGAGGCTCCGCAGTGAGGAGGTGGCCCGCGGAGACGGCGAGCGCCACGGCGAGGCAGAGGAGCCAGAGAGCGCGGGCGCCGAAGCGTTGCATCACCTCGCCTGCGGCGAACGGGGAGACGGTGAACGCGGCGCCCCAGCACATTGCGAATGCTCCCTGGTAGCGGCCGCGCAGCGCGGCGGGGGCGAGATTGGCCACCATCGTCGAGGCCACCGGGAAGCCGATCACCTCGCCTACGGTCCACAGAGCGGTCCCGACGCCGTAAACGGCCAGGCTCCCGCCAACGGCGTTGACGCCGTAACCGACGCCGAACAGGGCGGCCGAGAGGGCCAGCAGCAAGGCGGCGTCGACGCGGTACAGGCGCGGCGAGAGGAGGGGCTGCAGGAACACCACCCCGGCGCAATTCAGCGCCATCAGGAAAGCGTAGGCCGCCGGCCCCAGACCGTGCGCGGCCATGTCGATGGGCAGCGCGAGCTGCCACTGGACGAAGACGGCTAGCGCGGCCAGGTGGAGCAGGAGGAAGGAGAGGAAGGGTCCGTCGGCGAAGACCTTGACCAGCCCGCGGAGCGCGGGCTCGTGCACCACGCCCTGAGGGCGCGTTTCGGGGACCCGGAAGAGGACGATGGCGGCAGCCACCAGGGAGGTTCCGGCGTCGGCGAGGAACAGCGCGACGAAGCTCCGCTCCGCGACGAGTCCGCCGATGGCCAGGCCGACCGACAGCGCGAGGTTCACCGCCCAGTACACGAGCCCGTACGCGCGGGGCCGGTCGGCGGGCGGGACCACGTCCGCGACCGCGGCGCTCATGGCCGGGCGGTAGAGATCGCCCGTGGCGGCGGCGAGAAAGGCAAACAGCGCAAGCAGGGCAGGGGCGCGGGCGAAGGCGAGCGCGCCCACCGAGCATGCCCCCAGCACGAGCCCGGCAACCATGGTGGCCCGCCGGCCGATCCGGTCGGCGAGCAGCCCGCCCAACGGTCCCGCAATGGTGAAGCCCACGCCATAGAGGGCGAGGATCCGTCCCGCCTCGGCTGGGCCGAGGCCCCGCTCGCGCACCAGGTAGAGCGAGAGGAAAGCGATCACAAAGCTCGCGAGCCGATTGACGATGAGGCCCCACCACATCGTCCAGAAGACGCCCGGCAGTCCGCCGACGGCAGCTGCGAACCGTTGGCTGATGGCCGCGCGCACGACCAGAGTGCATGCCAGAACGTCCGCGTCGTGAAAAGCACAGCGCCGCCCTATCGGCGGCGGCTGGCAGCGCGCATCGCTACACGCGGTCGAGCGCCTGGGCGAGGTCGTCCACCAGGTCCTGCCCGTTCTCGATGCCCACCGACAGGCGGATGAATCCGTCGTCGATGCCGAGCTGCCTGCGCGTCTCCGGCGGGACCGAGGCGTGCGTCATGATCGCCGGGTGCTCGATGAGGGACTCGACCCCCCCGAGGGATTCGGCGCAGGTGAAGAGGCGGACCGACTTGAGTACGGTGCGCGCCGCCGGCAGCCCGCCGCGCACCACGCAGGTGAGCATGCCGCCGAAGCCGCGCATCTGCTTGGCGGCGAGGGCGTGCTGCGGGTGTTCCGGCAGCCCGGGCCAGGTCACCTTCTCGATCTTGGGGTGGCGCTGCAGCGCCTGCGCCACGAGGCGGGCGTTCTGGTCGTGGCGCTCCATGCGGACGTGGAGGGTCTTGAGGCCGCGCAGCACCAGGAAGCAGTCCAGCGGTCCGGGCACCGCGCCGACGGCGTTCTGCAGGAAGGCGAGCTTCTCGTGCAGATCGTCGCGGCGCAGGACCAGCGCGCCGGCGACGACGTCGCTGTGGCCGTTCAAGTACTTGGTCATGCTGTGCGCGACGACGTCGAACCCCAGCTCGAGCGGCCGCTGGAAGAACGGCGTGGCGAAGGTGTTGTCGCAGACCGAGACGATGCCGCGCTTGCGGCAGATCTCCGCCACCGCGGCGAGATCGACGATCTTCAGCATCGGGTTGGTGGGCGTCTCGGTCCAGAGCAGGCGCGTCTTGGGAGTGATGGCCCGCTCCACCTTGCGGGGGTCGGTCATGTCCACGAAGGACAGGTCGATCCCGAGCCGCTTGAACACCTTGTCCGCGATGCGGAAGGTCCCGCCGTACAGGTCGTCGCCGAGCACCACGTGGTCGCCGGCGTTGCACAGGTGCAGCACCGCGTCGGTGGCCGCGAGCCCGCTGGCGAAGGCGAGGGCGTGCTTGCCGCCCTCCAGCGCGGCCAGGCAGCCCTGCAAGGCGTCGCGCGTCGGATTGCGCGTGCGCGAGTATTCGAACCCTTTATGCTCCCCGGGGCCTTCCTGCGCGTACGTGGAGGTGAGGTACACCGGCGTCATCACCGCGCCGGTGGTCGGGTCGGGCCGCTGCCCGGCGTGGATGGCGAGCGTCTCGAAATGATCGCTGTCGCGGGTGGACATGGCGCCGAGTGAATACCACCGGGTCTTCCTGCTGTCTCCCGCGAACGCCTCGGGCGAGCGCATGCAGATGCTGCTGCGTCCGGCGGCGCAATTCGACCTCGCCCGGCGGCTGCGCGCCGGACAGGCGACCCTCGGCGAGGCGTTCGAGTTCACCAGCGGCCTCTATTTCCGCGGCAAGCTGCTCTACGCGCGCACCTTCGCGCGGGCGCCGGGCGGCGTGCCCGGTGCGCTGGTGATCGCGCCGGGCGCGGGCCTGGTCCCCGCCGAGGCGCCGGTCGACGCTGGCCAGCTCCTGCGGCTGGGAAAGGTGCCGGTCGACGCGGCGGATCGCCGCTTCCGCGTCCCCCTGGAGGACGCCGCCCGCCTGGTGCTCCGCGCGCTTCCGCCGCACAGCGAGATCGTGCTGCTCGGCAGCATCGCCTCGGCGAAGTACGTCGACCCGCTGCTCGGCATCTTCGGCGAGCGGCTCCTCTTCCCCCCGTCGTTCGTGGGCCGCGGCGACATGAGCCGCGGCGGCCTGCTGCTGCGCTCGGCGCGCGCCGGAACGGAGCTGGAGTACGCCAAGGTGCACGGTGCCGTGCGCCACGGACCGCGCCCGCCCAGGCTGCCGCGGTTGCCGAGACGCTCGGGATGAAATGCAGAGCGCCGTGCCTACGGGGCGACTGACTCACTCCGGCCGCATCGTTGGTGGAGTAGTCCCCTGGACCGGCCGGTCAGCGCGCGGCGAGCCACTCGATCAGGTCGATCTTCGTCACGATCGCCGCGACCTGATCTCCGTCCTTGACGATCGCCACCTGGTCCTTCGCGAACAGCTCGCGCAGGCGCGAGACCGGGGTCCGCAGCGTCACCACGCCGTCGATGGGCTTCATCACGGCGCTGACCGGCTCGTCCAGCTCGTGCCGGCCCTCGAGCAGCGCCTGCAAGAGGTCCACCTCGTGCAGCATGGCGACGGGCTTCTCGCCGTCCACCACCGGCAGCTGAGAGACCCCGTGCCGCTTCATCAGCTCGACCGCGTGCTTGGCGGTGTCCGAGGGCTTGACCGTGTAGACCGTGCGCTTCTTCCCGCCGAGCAGGTCCCCGACCGTCCCCATCCGGTCGGTCGGATCGAGGAACCCGTTGTCCTTCATCCACTCGTCCGAATAGAACTTGGTGATGTAGCGGGACCCGCTGTCGGGCAGGATGACCACGATGGTCTTGCCCTTGCCCATCTCCTGCGCCAGCTCGACGGCGACGTGGATGGCCGACCCGGACGAGCCGCCGCCGAACAGCCCCTCTTCGCGCGCCAGCCTGCGCGCGACCTGGAAGCTCTGCTTGTCGTCGACGCGCCGCACGTCGTCGAGCACTTTGAAGTCCATCGCCTTGCACAGCATGTCCTCGCCGATGCCTTCCACCTTGTAGACGTGCGGCTGCACCAGCTTCCCGGTCTTGAAGTAGTCCAGGTAGACGCTGCCCTCCGGATCGACGCCGACGTTCTTCGACTGCGGGAACTTCTCCTTGAGGTATTTGCCCGCGCCGCTCATGGTCCCGCCGGTGCCGAGGCCGGCGACGAACGCGTCGAGCGTCAGCCCCGCCTTCCGCACGTCGTCCTCGATCTCGGGCCCGGTGAGCTTGTAGTGCGCCTCGATGTTGTCGGGGTTGTGGTACTGGTTCAGCATGAACGAGCCGGGCGTGTCGCGGTGGATGCGCTTGGCCGTCTCGTAATAGCTGCGCGGGTCCTCGGCCGGCACGTTGGTCGGCGTGACCACCACCTCGGCGCCGAACGCCTTCAGCGCGTTCACCTTCTCCGAGGACATCTTGTCCGGCATGGTGAACACGCAGCGGTACCCCTTCACCGCCGCCCAGAGCGCGACTCCCATGCCGGTGTTGCCGCTCGTGTTCTCCACGATGGTCGCGCCCGGCTTGAGCCGACCCTCCCGTTCCGCCTTGTCCAGGATGTACAGAGCCATGCGGTCCTTGATGGCTCCGCCCGGGTTCATGAATTCGCACTTGGCATAGACCGCCGCGTCCTTGGGGCCGACGAGCTTGTGCAACCGGACCAAGGGCGTCCGGCCGATCGCCTGCAGGATGTTGTCGAAGACGGGCATCGAGGGCCTCCGCTCGCCTTATTGTAGACTCGTTCGCGCGGGGAAGTAGACTCGTTTGCAGATGGACCACAGCGAGCTCGCGCGGGCATACGCGGAGGCGATGGGGCGTCCCGCGGCGAAGATCGAGCGCCTTCCCGGGGGCGCGGGGAACCGGACCTACTGGCGCGCCACGGATGGCACCGGGCAGTCGGCCATCGTCATGGAGCTGCCGCCCGAGCCTTCGAAGAGCGAGGAGGTGTCCAAGGACGGCGCCGCGCACGACCTGCCGTTCCTGAACGTGCACCGCTACCTGGAGAGGCTGGGTGTTCGCGTGCCCCGCATCTACCTGGACGCGCACCGGCGCGGGTTCGTGGTGCTCGAGGACCTGACCGACCGCACGCTGGAGATGGCCCTGCGCGACGGCGCGCCGGGCGCGTCGTGGCCCGAGCACCGGCGCGAGATCTATGCGCGCGCCATCGACCAGCTCGCGCGGCTGCGCGCGCACGCCGAGCGCGACCCGGATCCTTCCTGCCTCGCGTTCGGCCGCGCCTTCGACTTCGACCTCTACCAGTGGGAGTTCGAGCACTTCATCGAGTACGGACTGCTGGGCCGTGGCGCGAAGCCTTCCGAGACCGAGCTGCGCGAGCTCCGGGAGACGTTCACGCGCATCTCGCGGCAGCTGGCCGCCGCCCCGCGCGGGTTCACCCACCGCGACTACCAGAGCCGGAACATCATGGTGCTCCCTTCCGGCGAGCAGGTGGTGATCGATTTCCAGGACGCGCTGCAGGGGCCACGGCAGTACGACCTGGTGGCGCTCCTCCGCGACAGCTACGTCGAGCTGCCCCGCGATCTCATCGACGAGATGCTGCGCAGATATCTCGAGAAGCTGCCCGCCGAGGGCGGACCCAAGCTCGACGAGCGCGAGTTCGCCGGGTTCTTCGATCTGCTCACCGTGCAGCGCAAGCTGAAGGACGCCGGGCGCTTCGTCTTCATCGACCAGGTGAAGAAGAACCCGTCGTTCCTGGCGCACATCCCGTCGTCGCTGCGTTACGTGAAGGACGCGCTGGCGCGGCGGCCGGAGCTGGTGAAGGCGCGCAAGATCCTCGCGCGCCACCTGCCGGAGCTGAAGTAGCTCAGCGGGCCTTGCCCCCGTTGGCCTCCGGCGCCCGTTCCCACCGGTACTCCGTCAGCCGCGATGGGATCTCGCCGCCGTCCTCCTGCTTCTGCCGCGTGCAGTCGTCGCGCACCCCGTAGGAGGTCTCTCCCACCACTTGCACCGCGTCCGGCTGGCAGGAGCTGACGCGCATTCCGAACTCGAGGTCGCAGCGGCGGCCGCCGGGCGCCTCGCCCTTGGTCTTCATCGTCCCCGCCAGCGCCTTGTCGGTGCGGTGCAGGTCGATCAGCATCGGGTCGTCGCCCGGCTCGGGCGCCGCCTCGCCGCCGTCCGCCTCCCGGCGGAAGAACTTCCCGCGCACGGAGTCGCCGTGGTCCTGGAGGCGGTACGCGTAGGACGGATCGCTCGCGTTCACCCAGACGCCGGACAGGTCCTGGTCGCAGTAGCGGGCCTGGGGAGGCGGAGCGCGCTTGCAGCCCGTGGAGAGGGCGATCGCCGCACAGACGAGTAGGGGGGATCGGGACATGGGAGGCGGCTCTCTACCACAGCCGCCGCCGTCTCCGGCGGCGCTGCGCTTTTACGTCGCGGGCACCGCGACTGGGGCGAGCAGCAGGCGCTCCGCCCGGTCGACGTCGGTGAAGTCCTGCAGCACCACCTCGGGACCGTGCGTCGAGAGATCGTGGACCGTCCAGCGCCCCGTCGCGACCGCGCAGGCGGGCAGCCCGGCCTCGTGGGCGGCGAGGATGTCGCGCGGCGTGTCGCCGATCACCAGGGCCTCGGTGGCGCCCAGGCCGCGGGCCCGCTTCCACGCGGTGCGCACGATCTCCGGACGCGGCTCGGCGTCGCTGCCGTAGCCACCGAATCGGAACCGCTCCCACAGCCCCACGCAGCCCAGCTTGAGGCGCGCCCCCGGCTCGAGGTTCCCCGTGCAGAGCCCGAGCAGCACGCCCTCCCGGCGGCCCAGCCGGTCGAGCAGCTCGGGCACTCCGGGGAGCGCGACGTACGACTTCGCCGCGCACTCCTTCTCGAGCGCGAGCAGGTACTGCGCGAGGACCGCGTGGATGTCCTCCTCGGGCACCTGTTGCGGCTGGCCGTGCCGCTCGGCAGCGAGCAAGAGCCGCGCAATCGCGCGGTCGGTCATCCCGTCGAGGCGCATCTTGCGCAGCTCCTCCGCCGCCCGGGGGCGCGCGCCCACCGCCGCGGCCAGCGCGCGCGTGCCCGCTCCCGAGCTGCGCGTGAGCGTGCCGTCCAGGTCGAAGAGGAGGGCGCGCATCAGGATCCGCTGATCACGGCCTCGGCGATGCGCAGCGTCGGCGCCGCCGTGCTGGAGCGCAGGTCGAGGTCGTTGCCGACGGCGTCGATCGCCTGCAGCATGTCGAGCAGCGAGCCCGAGACCGTCACCTCCTGCACCGCGTGCGCGATCTGGCCGTCCTCGATCCAGAGGCCGTTGGCGCCCCGCGAGTACTCGCCGGTGACCGCGTTGGCGCCGTTGCCCAGCATGGCGGTCACGAGCAAGCCGCGCCGGGTCTGACGCACGATCTCTTCCGGGCTCACCCCGCCGCGGTCCAGCACGAAGTTGCTGGTGCCGATGTGCGGCAGGCTCGACCAGCCCCGGGCGGCGTTGCCCGTCGAGCGCGCGCCGGCTTTTCGCGCCGTGTACGTGTCGTAGAGAAAATTCCTCAGCACGCCGCGGTCGATCACCACCGTGCGCTGCGAGACGACGCCTTCGCCGTCGAAGGGCCGCGTGGCGAGCCCCCCTTCCAGCGTCGCGTCGTCGACCAACGTGACCTGCTCGGACGCGATCCGCTTGCCCAGGAGCTTCGCCAGGAAGCTGCTCTTCTTGTAGACCAGGTCGCCGTTCACCGCGCCCGAAAGGCCCGCGAGGAACCCGGCCGCCTGCTGCGGCTCGAAGATGATCGCCGCCTTCTGCGTCTTCACCTTGCGCGCGCCCAGCATGCGCGCGGCGCGCTGCGCGGCGATGCGGCCGATCTCCTCCGGCGCCTGCAGCTCCGCCAGGCGGCGGCGCGTGTCGGACCACGAGGCGGTCTGCAGCTGGCCGTCGGCCTCCGCCACCGGCGAGCAGTACAGGTACGCGTAGCTCGCCCGCGACTCGCCGGAGGCGCCGCGAGAGGAGGCGATCGCCGACCGCGCGAGGAAATCGCCGGCAGAGGTCCCGTCGAACTTGCGCACGCGCCGGTCCACCTGGGCGGCGGCCCGCTCGGCCGCGTGGGCAGCGCGCAGCTTCCAGCCCGGGTCGATGTCCTCGATGGCCGGGTCGAACGCGCCCTCCGGACCCCGGCCGAGCTGGCTCCCGCGCGGGAGCTCGTTGAACTGGTCCTTCGCGGCCCCCTTCGCCAGCGACACGGCGCTTTGCGCCAGCTGGCGAAGGCCCTCCCGGGAGAAGTCGGTGCCGTACGCGAACCCGAGCCGCCCCGCCGTGAAGACGCGCAGCCCGACGCCCTTGCTGGTCGCCTGCTGCAGCTCCTCGACGTTGCCCTCGCGGACCTTGACCGACGACTCGCGCGTCCTCTCCGCGTAGGCCTCGGAGTCGCTCGCGCCGGCCTTCTTCGCCAGCGCGACGAGCTGCTCGCAGATGTCGAGGAGCCCGGCGTCCTGCTCCTTCCGCGCCTTCCGGGACGCGACCTGCGCTTCCATGCTCAGGCTCCCGTCCCGCCGACCGTCACGTCGTCGATGCGCACCGTGGGCAGGCCCACGCCGACCGGGACGCTCTGGCCGTCCTTGCCACAAGTACCCAGCCCCGGGTCCAGCGAGGCGTCCGAGCCGACCGCGCTCACGTGCTTGAGCGCCTCCGGGCCCACGCCGATGAGCATGGCCCCTTTCACGGGGCGGGTGATCTCGCCCCCCTCGATCAGGTACGCCTCCGAGATCTCGAAGACGAAATTGCCGTTCGAGATGTCCACCTGGCCTCCGCCGAACTGGCGGCAGTAGAGGCCCTTGCGCACTCCGCCCAGGATCTCCTCGGGCGTCTGGTCGCCCGGGGCGAGGTAGGTGTTGGTCATGCGCGGCATCGGCGCGTGGCGGAAGCTCTGGCGGCGCCCGGAGCCGGTGGATCGCTGCCCGGTGAGCTTCGCGTTCAGGTGATCGTAGAGGTACCCCTTCAGCACGCCCTTCTCGATCAGCACCTTGCGCTCGCCCGGGTTCCCTTCGTCGTCCACGTTGAGCGAGCCGCGGCCGCCGGCCACCGTGCCGTCGTCGATCACGGTCACCAGCTCGGAGGCGACCTTCTCGCCCAGCTTGCCGGCGAACAGCGAGGTGCCCTTGCGGATGAAGTCCGCCTCCAGGCCGTGTCCGACCGCCTCGTGGAGGAGGATGCCGCTCCATCCGGGAGCGAGCACCACCGTCTGCGGCCCGGCCGGCGCGGGCACGGCGCCGAGGGTCGCCACCGCCTGCCGCGCGGCCTCGCGGCCGACCTGGGCGGGAGAGAAGTCCTCGAAGAAGCGGAAGTCGACGCGCCCGCCGCCTCCGTAGAACCCGGTGCGCCGCTCGCCGCCCTTGCCGAAGGCGACGCAGCTGACGCCCAGGCGGCAGAGGTCCTGCCGGTCCTCGGCGAGGTGCCCGAGCGTGTTGGCGACGAGGATCTCGCGGGTCTGATCCGCGTAGCCCGCCATCACCTGCTTGACGCGCCGGTCGTGCGCGCGCGCGGCGGCGTCGGCTTTGCGCACCAGCTCGATCTTGCGGGAGACGTCGATGGCCGCGAGCGGCTGCTTGACCTGGTAGTACGTCGGCAGCGGCGTGCGCGAGAGCGCGACCGGCCCCAGCTCGCGGTTGCCCTCGGCGATCAGCGCGGCCGTCTGGGCCGTGCGCAAGAGCGCCGCTTCGTCCAGGTCGTCCGAGTAGGCGTACCCGACCTGGGCGCCGCGGATGGCGCGCACGCCCACGCCGGTGACGGCGCCGACCTGCGCGCTGCGGACCTTCGCCTCGTCGAGGGACACGGCGGTGGTGGTCGAGCGCTCGACGTACACCTCGGCGAACTCGGCGCCGCGAGACATGGCCGCGGAGAGCAGCTTCTCCACCAGCGGCAGCGCCAGGAGGGGCGCGCGGGGGGCGGCGGGCTTCCGGACGGCTTTCGGCATGGCAAGGAAGTAACGCGGACGGGGCGTCGGGGAAAGCGGGAATGGAATGGACCCCCTTGACCTGCCGGCGACGACGAGATGACCTGCGCCCCGTGCGGCTGTTCTTCAGCGTGCCGGTGCCGGACGAGGCGCGGCCTCTCGCCTCGGGCGCGCTGCGCGAGATGAAGCGCGCGGCGGGGGACGCGCCGCTCTCCTGGACGAAGGACGTGCAGCTGCACTACACGCTGGCGTTCCTGGGAGAGCAACCCGAGGAGGCGCTGCCGCGGCTCCGCGAGGCGGCTGCCCCGTGCGCGGCGCTGCACGAGTTCTGGCTCAGCCTGTCGGGCGCGGGCGCGTTCCCGAATTCGCGGCGGCCGCGCGTCCTGTGGCTGGGCGCGGGCGAAGGCGCGCGCGAGCTGGAGGAGCTCGCTTCCTGCCTTCAGCGAGGTCTGCGCTCAGCGGGATTCGCGCTCGAGGAGCGGCCGTTCCGCGCGCACCTGACCGTGGCGCGCGTGAAGCCGGGAGGAGAGCGCGCCGCCTCGCGCGCGCTCGCGGCGGCGCCCCAGGGAGAGATCGCGCGGATGCGCGTGGACCGCCTTTCCCTGATGCAGAGCAAGCTTTCTCCTCAGGGCGCGACGCACGCCGTCGTCCACGACGTCCGCCTCGGCTGATCTCGCATGAGTGGACCTGCTCCGTGATGTACTGCGAGGTGCGATTGACCGTTCACCCGCGCTTCCTTACAAGGCGTGCTCCATGGCGGGCGCGGACGGACTGGCACGGGAGGAGCTGGCCGCGATCGCCGCCAACGGCCTGCTCCGCTCGCTCGAGCCGTTGCGCAGCGGGGCCGGCGCCGAGGTGGAGCTCGCCTCGGGAGAGCGCCTGGTCAACTTCAGCGCGAACGACTACCTGGGGCTCGCCTCGCACCCCGCCATCCGCCAGGCGCTCGCGGACGGAGCGCGGCAGTGGGGCACGGGTGCGGGAGCGAGCCGGCTGGTCTGCGGCGACTACCTTCCGCACCAGGCGCTCGAGCAGGAGCTGGCCAGGTTCGAGGGCACCGAATCGGCGGTGCTCTTCAATTCTGGCTACGCCGCCAACTGCGGGCTGGTGCCGGCGTTCGCCGGGCCCGAGGACGCGGTCCTCTCCGACGCGCTGAACCACGCCAGCCTGGTCGACGGGTGCCGGCTGTCGCGCGCCCGCACGGAGGTGTACCCGCACGCCGACGTTGCCGCGCTCGAGGCGGCGCTGCGGCGCGCCCGCCAGAAGGGCGCGCGGCGCGTGCTGGTCGCCACCGACACGGTCTTCTCCATGGACGGCGACCTCGCGCCGCTGGGGCAGATCGCCGAGGCGTGCGAGCGGCACGGAGCGCTGCTGGTCGCGGACGAGGCGCACGCGACCGGCGTCCTCGGGCCGCGCGGGGCGGGGCTGGTGGCGCAGCTCGGGCTGGGTGGACGCGTCGACCTGCGCATGGGGACCTTGTCGAAGGCGGCGGGCGCGTTCGGCGCGTACGTCGCGGCGACGCGCGCCTGCTGCGAGCTGCTGGTCAACCGCGCCCGCCC
>WNEY01001577.1_pt1 | contig 16254 bp, 18 predicted proteins | sample 5400531 | NCBI WGS metagenome assembly WNEY01 (sample SAMN13153338, study PRJNA577476) | soil metagenome | isolation source: 200 cm saprolite under Douglas fir tree site 1 | place: USA:California | collected 2015-04-18
TGTACGGTATGTGACTGCAATCATCGAACTCATTGAACTTGAGGGAACAACGAATCGTGAAGACAACGCAGCTGGGACACAAGGGACCCACCGTCTCCATAGTTGGACTTGGTTGCATGGCGATGTCCGACATGTACGGGCCGTCGGATGAGGCAGAGAGCATCGCGACGATTCAGGCGGCGATCGATTCCGGGATCAATCTGCTGGATACGGGCGACTTCTACGGAATGGGCCACAACGAGATGCTCATTGGCCGGGCGATGGAAGGCCGCCGCAATGACGTCTTCATCTCCGTCAAGTTTGGCGCGCTTCGCGGGCCGGACGGCGCTTTTTCCGGACACGACATGCGCCCGGTGGCGATACGAAACTTTCTCACCTACAGCTTGCGCCGGCTGGGGACCGACTATATCGATCTATATCAGCCGTGCCGGGTCGATCCGCATACTCCGATCGAGGAAATTGTCGGCGCAATCGCCGATCTGGTGAAAGCGGGATACATCCGCTACGTTGGCCTTTCGGAAGCGTCCGCGTCCACCGTTCGGAGAGCGAACTCGGTGCATCCGATCTCTGCTCTGCAGATTGAGTATTCGCTTGTAAGCCGCGGCATCGAAGCGGCCATCCTGCCCACTGTGCGCGAGCTGGGCATTGCGTTGACGGCCTATGGCGTGTTGTCACGAGGGCTGCTTTCCGGCTCCCCCATCACTTCGCCGAAGGATATGCGTAACCGCTTTCCGCGCTTTCTTGGAGAGAACAAGGAAAAGAATCGCAAACTGGTGGACGCGTTGAATGCGATTGCGGCGAGTAAGAATGCGACCGGCCCTCAGGTGGCCATAGCATGGGTCATGTCGCGTGGCGGGGATATCGTTCCATTGATCGGTGCGCGACGGCGCAAACAGTTGGAGGAGTCTCTGAAGGCGCTCGATCTGAAACTAACGTCCGAGGACCTGGCCCGCATCGAATCCACAATTCCCGCCGACGCCGTCGCGGGAACGCGCTACTCGGAAGACCAAATGCGCTGGCTCGACAGTGAAAGGTCCGCAAGTAAGGCGTCATCAGAATTCGCGTAGGAGGTTCACTTGAGAATTGCCTTATGGACTCTGATGGTCGCCGCCGCATTGTCAGCCTCGTTAGCAACCATCGAACACTCGCCTGGGTGGCCCGGGTGGCATTCCACTCCCGGGATATGGGGAATAGTCTTCAATTTGCCTGGCTCTGCGATCGCCATTGGAGCGTCTGACACACTCAATGACTTTTTGATGTACTTCATCATGTTCATGGTGAATTGGCTTTTTTACTGGGGCGTGATTCAGGGTTTTGTATCCGTGAAGCGCAAATTGTTTAAGTAACCTCCTACCGAATTTTCTTTTCGAGTTCTGGACCGCGCGCCATTCCGCTAACGCGAATTTCCCACAAGAATTATTGATATTGCCGTAGGCCTTTTCCGTTGCATGCAGCCAGAGCGCAAGTCCGGCGCGGTTCCGTAGCACAGGCTTCAGCCTGTGTGGTTTTGGTTTTCGCGCGCGTCGAAATGCACACAGACTGAAGTCTGTCCTACACGGAAAGCTTGCGCCTTTGTGAGCGTCAGATCTTCAGGATTTTTGCCGCCGTCCCACCCAGGATCATCTTTCGTTGCTCCGAATTCAAGCGAAGTTCCTCGACCACTTGCACGGGTTGGTCGTAACCCACTTCGAAGCAGTAGTCGCTGCCGAGCATGATCCGATCGACGCCAACCTGGGAAATAACGTACTCCATCAGAGGCTTCGAATGAGAAATCATGTCGTAGGTGAAACGGCGTAAATACGTGCTCGGCGCTTGCGCGGAGCGTTTCGCTGCCGGGATTACTTTCCAACCATGGTCGAGACGCCCGATGAGATTTGGCAGCACGCCGCCGGCATGCGGCAGGGTCACCTGGAGATTTGGATGGCGATCCAATACGCCACCGAAGATCAGATGGCAGGCGGCAATCGTTGTGTCGATGGGAAAGGCGATCAGATTGGGGAAAGAGTACGGTTGCAACCGCTTGCCGCCTACGAACGGGGCCAAGGGATGCAAGAAGATCGGCAGGTCGAGCGCCTCGATGCGCGTGAAAATCGGCTCGAACAGAGGATCGTCAAGATCGTGGTTGTCAATATTGGTGCCAATATAAACGCCGCGCACGCCCGGGAGCTTGCTGACACGATTCAGTTCGTCGACGGCGCGGTCGGGGTCTAGCATCGGGAGAGTCGCCAGGACCACGAATCGGTCAGGATGGGCTTGATGCGCCGCGATGGCCGCGTTGTTCCACGTCATAGAGAGCTCGTGTGAAAGTTTGCCGTCCGCCCAATACACCATCGGCCCGGTGAGTGAGAGTGCATGGATGGTCACGCCCTGCGTGTCCATGTCGGCCAGGCGCTGCTTGAGATCGATGAATTTTGCCGGCAATGGCCCGCTCGTTTGGCTGGGGGTTTTGAAGAAAAAGCCCTGTTCGGTCATGTGGAACTCGGAATCAAAACGCCGGTCCTGCGTGTTGAAGAGATCGAAGTAGGCTTGCGGGAAATAGTGGGCATGGATGTCGATCGCGCGTACGCCAGTCTTCGCCGCAGGTTGAGCGAGCGCATCGCTTACTCCGCCCACTGCAGTGACCGCAGCTGCCAGGCCCCCTTGCAGGACTTCCCGTCGCGACATTCCTTGATGACAGCCGCATCCAGCTTTCAACTTCATGGCGTAGCCTCCAGCAGTCGTCTCTTACGGAATTTCGGTCGTACAATATATCTTTAGGCAGACCATACGGCGGCAGTCGTGTGGCGTCAAGCTCTGCTCGAACGGGATAGGGTTGCGCGTGGTGAAAAATCGGAGACATCTAGTGTGCGTTTCTCACAAGAACTCTGTGGAAACTTCCTTCCGCCTTTACCGCAAGCAGTTACAGCATGGGTCCGGCGCGGTCCAGTAGCACAGGCTTCAGCCTGTGTACTGTCGATGGGCCGCAACTAAACCACACAGGCTGAAGCCTGTGCTACTCGAGGCCTCCATATACCGCAGTGCAATTCGACGCAGCAAGCTGACGTCACAGAGCAGATCCGTCACCCACTCGTGGGATATCCATGCCAGGCGGGGGCTCATTGACTACGCTGTTCGAGGCGCGACGGTCAAGGTGTGGGAACCATGGCTGACACCATCTTGGAAGCCGGGCTCTCCCTCTTTTTCGAATCAACCGCAGTAATGTAGTAGTTATAGGTGTGGCCGGCTTGAACCGTAGTGTCTGTATATTGCGTCGCCGAAACCGGCTCAGAGTTCAGCTTGATATAATTCCCGCCGGGGGGATTGGTCCGGTAGACATAGTAGCCCGCCACAGGAGATGTATTCGCTGCCCAGGATAGGGTCACCGAATGAGGTCCATCCCGCACATCCAGAGCCGCGGCACGTTTTTTTCCGCATCCTGTTAGAACCAACGCCACGACGGCCCAGAAAAGCGATGCAACGAAAACGCGAGAGGACGGTTGGCGGAAGTTAGGTCTCATGTAACAAACCGGAGTATACATCAGGTGTGGATTGCCCTTATGGAGGGCCGCTCTGCATTTCCTCTGATTGCGCCTGCGTATACCGCCAATCCGCGCTCTGCCTGGGAAGTTGCTGAAGGGGATGGCGAAACCGCGTGTGGGGCGGGAAATAATCGAAGTCAGTGTACAATGCACGTGCTTCCGGAGTCACAACGCGGGTAGTAGTGTATATATACCTGTCTACGTTTATTGCTATCCTGACTCGAGAAAAGTCTTTCGGGAAAAGGTCCGGTTGATCGATGGATAAAATCATCGTGAGCGCGAGCGAAGTCACAGAGGTCAAGGAGGCGCCTGAGCAGGGGCCGCGAGTTGAAGCGAAGCTCCCCCCCGCGATCCCCTGGTGGGGCAGGCTGATCATGGCTCCTCTTGTGGTCTTGCTTCCTGTCCTCTGCCTGATTGCGATCATTTTGAGGGTTGCCTTCCGAAATCAGCCTCCGAGAACGCGTCTGGCCTGGACTTCCTACCTCTCGACGTTGCTGATCATCAGTGGGTTCCTGACGTCAGCGGCGGCTGTTGTGACGTTTTCGCTCGGGCCGATTCCGGCGATCGTTAGCTCAGGCATGGCGGAGCTGGATGAGCGGACGAAATTCCCCGAGTTGCCGTCCAGTTCAGCGTTGAGCGGGTCCGATGCGGCACAACAGCTCAAGACTCTCGTGGCGGTCATTACGCCCGCAGCAGGAACTTTGTTTGGCAGGCGCGAAATTCCGTCGGACAGCTTTGGCGCCGGAATGTTGTTACATGCAAATTCAGACGGATACCTGTTCGCGACGGCGCGGCACGTGGTAGGGAGCGCCGACCTGGACTTGCGCAAGAAAACACCGCGCGCACTGGTTTCCATGGCCTCCGGTGTGTGGGCGGGAGCAGACGTGATCGCGCGCCATACGAGCCTGGATCTGGTCCTACTGTGGATGCCCCGGCATTCGGGAAAGATGGAATTCACGCAACCGATCGCAAACGCGAAACAGGGCGAATCGATTTTCGTGATCGGCCATCCGGAAGGCCTCAAGTTCACGCTGAGCACCGGCATCATCTCCCGGATGGAAGAAAGCATTCTGCAAATTACCGCCCCGGTGAGCCCCGGAAACAGTGGCGGCCCTGTCTACGATCCGCAAGGAAACCTGGTGGGCGTGGTCAATGAAACCGTGGACAAGAGCCTCAAGCCCAACGCGGAGAACATCAATTTTGCGGTGACGGCACAGGCTTTCCTGCACGAAAGCGGATGGGAATTCGTACAGGGGGGACGCGAGAAGCTGCAGGAGTTCGTGCGCGATATGACCGAGGGCGGAAAGCTGCGAAGCCAATGCTGCAAGAGGTTCCGGTGAACTCACATTTCACCATGGAAACGAGAAAACATGCCCTCGATTAACGTCACTGTCTACGACTCCACAGAAAACAAGCGCGTTCCAGTGGAACTGCCGAATGACGCCCCGTGTAATAAGATTATCTCGGTGCTCGTTCAGAAATTGAAACTCCCCACGAATGGTCCCGATGGCGCCCCGCTCAGCTACAAATTCCACCATAAGAATTCCGGCCGCCAGATCCAGGACTCTCAAACTCTGGCGGAAGCTTTGGTTCAGGATGGAGACATTCTGCGGCTGCAACCGGAAATTACGGCGGGATTCGCGTGACACATCCGCCCACTGTCACCGTCGGCGCGCAGGACATCCATGAGGATCGTTACAGCCGATTGAGCCTGATCCCCTGGTGGGATCAGCAGAAAATACGGGGCACGCGCGTGCTGGTGATTGGTGCGGGGGCCTTGGGAAATGAGATCCTGAAAAACCTGGCACTCCTCGGATTCGAGAAGATCGTGGTCGTTGATTTTGACAAGATCGAGGAATCGAATCTTTCACGATCCGTTCTTTTTCGAAGCGAGGATGTCGGCCAGTTCAAGGCACATGTAGCAGCTCGGGGCGCCGCGGCGATTTCACCTCTCACTGAGGTTCGCCCTTTAATCGCAAACGTGGTGCACGATTGCGGCCTTGGGTTGATCGCGTGGAGTGACGTCATTCTGGCCGGCCTCGACAACCGCGAAGCCAGGCTGTGGATCAACCGGTCGGCTTGGAAGATGAATCGGCCGTGGATCGATGGCGCCATTGAAGGCATCAACGGAGTGGCGCGCGTGTTCCTGCCAGGCTCAGCCCCATGCTACGAATGCACGCTAGGGGAGATGGATTGGAAATTACTGGAACAGCGAATGTCCTGCAACTTGCTCCTTCGAGAAGCCAATGCCGAAGGAAAAGTTCCGACCACTCCCACAATATCATCGATCATCGCGGGCATCCAGGTGCAGGAAGCCGTCAAGCTCATCCACGGGTTACCGACGATCGCGAGTCGGGGATACATTTTTGAAGGGTTGAACCACACTTCCTACCTCGTCGAATACACGGCCAATCCCGACTGCATGAGCCATTACACGCACGAGCGGATTGTTGAGTTGCCGCAACGCTCTTCGGAGTTGACACTCGCCCAGCTCCTCGAGCGCGGCAAGAAAGATCTTGACGCTGGCGAGGTAACCATCGAATTCAGCCGCGACATCGTTCATAAGCTCGTTTGCCCGCAATGCGGCGCGGCGGAAGAGCGGTTCGCTCCCGTGGGTAGCATACGATTTGACGAAGGCCGATGTCCCGCGGACGGCCAGATGCGCGCGGTTTCCACCGCTCATAGTTTTTTCGGCGGCGAATCTTTCGGCGGGCGGACTCTCGACAAACTGGGCCTTCCGCTGTTCGACGTATTTACAGCGCGTGCCGCCGACCGCGAGATCTCGTACTTGATCGGCGGCGACAGAGAACAGGTGCTCGGTCTGCATTCGTCGGATCAAAGAGGATAAGGGTGCCGAAATCGAATCCCACGCTCGCGCAACCCGCCGTCCTGGTGGACGGAGAAGTCATCCGCCAGATTCACCAGCATGCCCGGTCCTGCAGCAAGACGGAAGTCTGCGGCGTGCTGATCGGCGATGAACGCAAGAACTCCGTCGTCATTGAGGCCTGCATCGCAGGCCTGAATGCCGCGCAAGCAGGCACGCACGTGACTTTTACCCAGGACACCTGGGAGCATATCTATAAAACGAAGGACAAGGATTACCCCAATCAACGAATCGTCGGCTGGTACCACTCGCACCCTGGATTTGGCGTCTTTCTTTCCGACCACGACACTTTCATCCATAAGAATTTCTTCTCGTCGCCGCTGCAGGTTGCCTGGGTCTACGATCCGCACAGCGACGAGGAAGGATGCTTCGGCTGGCTCGGCAATCGCATTGAGAGGCTTTCGGAAATCTCAGTGAAGGACCATAAGGGTGGCGAAGAAGCGGGCGAATCTGGCAAGCCGGAGCCGGTGGGCGCGCAGGACGACGGGGAGGAGATGGATGCAGCACCTATGGAGGAAGACCCTCCTCCTGCATGGGTGCGCAAGACGCTCCTGGTCGCGTCGCATTTGTTGGTCCTGGCGATTGGATTTCTTCTCGCCTGGTTTCTTTTTCCACGAGTGCTCGTCCTCCCAGTTCCGGTCGATCCGCAAACGGGGCGGCCACTAATACAAAGCCCGGCTGGCGATCCAGGAGCGACGTCTCAACCCAGCGTTAGTTCCAGCCCTTCGAGTACGGACTCGAATCGCAAGGGCGACACGCCACCGCCGCCTGCCCGGGATAGCGACAAGGTGAACGATGCCCCCAGACAATGACGACAAAGCGATAAAGATCACACTGGAGGACTTGGCCGGAGTCGCAACTTCGGAGGCAACCACGTCCAATGCTCCGGCGGGGCAGGTTGCGGCCGGGGCAAAAAATTATGGCAGCGTCACTGAGGCGGCTGAACAAGCGGAACCTGTTTCGGAAGACCACGGCAGTATTCTCTTGCAGGGCTGGTTCTATCTTGGATTGGCGGGCCTCGTGGGCGCGTTCCTGGGCTGGTCAATTGTCGAGCCTGGCTTTGTGGATGGTGGGGGGCGTCACTGGGGAAACACATGGATCATGCCGCTGATTGTAACCATGCTCTGTCTCGGCTTCGGGATTGCCGAGAGCATTGTCGAGCGCTCGGTCCGAAAGGCTCTGATCCGTGCAGCAATGTCCCTTCCGCTCGGCGTGATTCTCGGATTCATGTTTTCCGCGGTTGCCGACTTGATCTTTGCGATCGCGGTAGAGATTTGCGTCAGCGCCGGCGTTCAATCCACGCGCAATCCCGCATTTTGGATCGCCCGCGGGATTGGGTGGATGGTGCTGGGGGCTGCCGGGGGCGCGGTCTACGGCATCGTTGGCCAATCCTCCAAGAAAGCGCTGTACGGGATTCTGGGCGGTGTGATCGGCGCCGGACTAGGCGGCATTATTTTCGATCCGATTGCATTGCTCACGCATGGCGGAGCCGCAAGCCGCGCCGTGGGGTTCAGCTTGCTCGGATTGGCGACAGGCGTAGCGATGGGCCTGGTCGAGAGCGCCTTGAAGGACCGGTGGCTATATGTGACCGCCGGACCTTTGGCCGGGAAACAATTCATTCTCTACAAGCCCCAAACCACAATTGGCAGCAGCCAACAGAGCGACATCTACTTGTTTAAGGATCCCAGCGTGCTGCCAAAGCATGCGGTAGTGGAGATAAACGGGGCTCGCGTACAGGTCCGCGCTCTCGGTGAAATTCAAGTTTTTGGACGGCCAATCCAGCTGCAAGTACTCCAAAGTGGAACGTCTCTTCGGATTGGGCGGTATGGATTTCGATACCAGGAGAAGCACCGGAATTGAATCCGATCTGCCCATATTGCCGGACCGAAATCGGCTCTCTCGAAGGAGAGAGGATCGATTGCCCTGGTTGCGGCACACCGCATCACTCGGATTGTTTTCAGGAAAACGGCGGATGCACGATTTTTGGCTGTTCGAAAGCTCCGGTGGACGATCCCAAAATCAGCGTATCCGGAACCGATTTGGTGGAAATGGGCAATCCAGGCGCAGCAGAAGCGCCGCGGCAGGTTTTGGGTACTGGAATGTTTCCCGCCCCGCCGATGGAAGCGCCTCGCGACACTGCTCCCGCGCCGCCTCCTCCACTCCCACCCCCGACAGGCACAGCCCCACCCCCTCTGCCTATGGGGCAAGTGAGAAATAGCTCCACTCCTTCGGCCCTTGTGGATTACTATTCGGCGAACCGCCCCAAAACTCGCGTCGTATTTGTGCTGCTGGGAATTTTTCTGGGCATATTTGGGGTGCACAATTTTTATGCCGGCTACGTACGAAAAGGGATGGCTCAACTCTGTACGACGCTGTTTACTTGTTTCTATGGGGCCATCGTGAGTTGGATTTGGGCGATTGCCGAAGTGTGCATCGTGAGCAAGGACGCAGACGGAGTTCAATTCATATGAGGACACGAGCGGTCGAATGAACTATTTCATCAAGCGCGACCTGACTGAATTTGGGCCCTATACTTTAGCGGAACTGCAGCGCTACGTTGCCTCGGGCAACGTCCTGTTGACCGATTCCTGCCGCAGCGATGGCATGACGGATTGGATGCCGGTTTCCCAGGTCATTGGGACCATCCCCGTGCCCGCCGCGGCGCAGGCGCCGACCGCCGCCGCACAGGCGAGTCTCTATCCTCCGCCGCCCGCGTTGCATTGGGGGCTGGTGCTGCTGCTGACTGTTCTGACGTGCGGGATATTTCATTGGGTTTGGGGAATTGTGCAGGCTTCGTGGATGAAAAAGGTCCAGCCCTCAAGCAAAGCCATGATCTACTACATCGTTGCGCTGGCGCTGTTCGCATTCCTGTTCGTCACCATCGCGACTCCTCCTGGGCCTGTGCGGGCTTTGGGCAGACTCGCCAACCTGGGTGGCTCCATCGTTTGGCTGGTGGGCGCTTTCAGCATGAGATCCTCCATCGAAGAACACTACAACTCCGCCGAACCCATTGCATTGCAACTGAGCGGGGTAATGACTTTTTTCTTCAACGTCACCTATTTTCAATATCATTTCACCCAAATCGCGAAAATGAAGGAAATGCAAGCCGCGGGACAGAGAGTGGGAATGTAATGCAGGCCCGGCTGAAGGCGAAGCTTATGGCAGCAGTCGCGCTGGCGGGCGCCTTGACACTCTACCTGTTTCCTCCGGAGGAAAACACGTTTTATCCGCAATGCCCGATATTCCGTCTGACGCATCTGTATTGTCCGGGCTGCGGCGCCACGCGGGCGCTTGCGGCGTTATTGCATGGAAGGCTTACGGAGGCTCTGCATTACAATGCGCTGCTGGTTTTGCTTCTACCATTTTTGTTAGGCTATTTTGCGGGGGTATACTGGAACGCGGTCAAGCGGAACCGATGGGTGTGGCCGCGGCTTCAAACTTCGACCCTCATCTGGCTGATGGTGATTGCAGCCGGTTTCACGATCCTGCGGAATGCGTTGCCGCTTTCCATTTAATTTAGAGGACGCATGCTTTCACCGCGAACACGAAGACTGATGCTGGACCATGACATTCTCCGGCAACGGTTTTCCAATTGGCCACTCATCCAGATGAGCGGGACAGCCGGCATGCCTCCGGAAATGTACCGCTTTACGTACCGTGTGAAGGGCCTGTATGTTTCCGCGAACGGCGAAATTCTGGAACGGGAAGTTCACCTTCTGGAGGTAAATCTCTCCTTGGGATATCCACGCCGCGCGCCGCAGTGCCGGATGATTGCGCCGGTGTTTCATCCCAATTTCGATGAGAACGTCGTGTGTATCGGCGATTTCTGGGCTGCGTCGGAGGGCCTGGACGACCTGATCATTCGAATTGGGCGCATGATCGCTTACCAGGAATATAACACCAAGAGTCCTCTAAACGGACTGGCCGCAAAATGGGCCGAGCAGCACGCCCACTTGCTGCCGATTGATCCACGCAGCGTCGCGCCGCCTTCCGCGGAGGCGGTCCAACAAGGGGCATCACAGCTGACCGGCGGGGAATCCCCAAACGGCCACGAGCATACGGAAAAGACATCGGAACCACAAAGTCCACTGCCACAAAAAATCGTGATCGAATCCTCCGATACGAATGAAAATCCTTGAGGCGCATGGATGCGCCCCGGGCCCGAGCTTGGTTCGGCCGCGGCTCGCTACTTTTGCGTAACCATTCTCTGCCATTTTGAAATGGCTACTCTCTCGATACTTCTTTCGATTACTTCTCGGATAAATACGTCTTATGGAAACAACCCAGGATATCTTTTCAATTCAAGACGTAGTTGACGGCAGGGAATGTAATCCGCCCGATCAGGAATTGATTCATCTCTTCAACAATGCTCATCCTCGAACTCGCTTGTACCGCCAGTTCTCGAAGGAAAAGAATTTACGATAGTGAACATCGGCAATCTCCTTGAAGCCCACGGATCTTGTCAGTTTTAAGGAAGCCGTGTTGGAACGAAGGGTTCCTCCATATAGCCGGCGAATTCCTCGCCTCTTGAGGTCTTCAAATATTCTGCATCGAATCTGAGACCCTAGGCCCGTCCTCCGAAACTCTTTTCTTACTGCAATGTGCTCGGACCAGGCCAAGCCTCGCCGGAGCTTTTTCTTCAGATTTACCAAAACCAACGTGGCATGTTCAAAATTGATCAGGTTAAACCCCGCGACCTTCTCCCCGTCCAATGCAACAAGACACGGTTGACCCGCCGCGATTTTGTCCTTCAACTGGCCACGAAGCCACTCCGCGATATTTTCAACCTGCGCGATCACATCCACGTCTTGAGCGGTCAGAATCCTGAACGCGAAATCGTGCTTGTCGAAGTCTTCAGGTGGCTGGGTTGCGTCAAGCTTGATTCTGTAAATCCGGTAGACCTGCTGAAAATAAACGGAACGAACGAGATAAGCCAGCGCCTTCTTTGCCGTAATACGCCATCCGTAATCATCCAGGTTGCGCTGAACTTTGTGGGCCAGGCCAACCAATCCGGGTGAGGCGATCCCGGGACTGTAGTCTTCCCTCGGCGCCCCCCTCAGTATGTCCGGCCCAGACTTGGGATTTCTCGAGATATCAGCTTGATGGTCCATCCGCATCCACAATGTTAAACTTTTCGCATACGGGAAACATGAAAATCGGTCTGGAATAGCATGGAAGTTGTCCTGGCAGTCATTAGTATCGTGTTACGATATAAAGCAATAAGCCACACTCCTGTTTCCGGTCATCTTCCTAAAGAAGGCCTGACGCTTTTGCGGTTCGACAGGGCTTTCGTAGACGGAGCTTTCAAAGGCAGATTAGCACGCCCCAATGAATGGAGAATAGCCCAAAACTCGCGGGTGTTTCTTGTTATGAGATAGATACAATTCAGCGTCAGCCGCACTGTGAAGGACACAAATGGGGCTGCCAAACCGCTTCCAGAGTGGCAAATGATCGAAAACTTTGGTGGACGGCAGGGGATTCGAACCCCCGGCCTCATCGTTGCGAACGATGCGCTCTCCCAGCTGAGCTAGCCGCCCACAGAACTTTGGATATGTTAGCAGGGCTCGGCGCAGTTTCCAATCGCGCCGGTCCAAGAATCTGAGTGAAGAAGTGGCGAAGTGAATTACTGCTGCTGCGGTGTTCCCATTCCGGCCATTCGCTGGGCGATGATCTTCCGGGCATTCTCGTAAAGCGTCCGCGCCTGGGGCAAGGAATCAACCGCTTTTTGAAGTTGCGCGTCATCTTCGAGATCGACCTTGTACCCCTCCGTCAGGCCGAAAACGGAAATGAAGGCCTCTTTCCTGATCTCCCGCTTGATCCAGGAAAGATTCTGGGCGATATCCGCGTCGGTGTACTTGATCTTCTCTTTATCCAAGTACGCCAAAAATATTTTTATCGCGTTTTCGTCCGCCTCGAAACTCTTTGTAATTTCGGGTTTCGAACCCAGGAAGTTGGTGGTGAATCCGCCCACGCCACCCTGGTAGGCAAAAAAGACGTCTCGACGAAGCAGCGTTTCCTGGAAAGGATCGACCTTCGGCTGCACGGCGGACACGTCGGGGGTGATTCCGCCGCCGCCGGTCACCTGCCTGCCACTGTCGGTCAGTTTGACTTCCGTGGGAGTCGGGTTCTTGTGATTGTAGAGATAGTCATAAAGCGAGGTATCTTTGTAATCGCGCTGAATGAGGCGTCCACTCGGCGTGTAATAGCGCGCGGTCGTGAGTGCCAGACCGGTGTTTTCACTTAGCCCGGAAACCGTCTGCACGAGTCCCTTGCCAAAGCTCTGTTCGCCAACAATCAAGCCACGGTCGTGGTCCTGAATGGCGCCGCTGACGATTTCAGAGGCCGATGCCGATCCGCCATTCACGATCACAGCCAGCGGCACAGTGACTCCGCGATTCCCGCGCACGGCGTAGTAACGACGCTCCTGCGAGGAGCGCCCATGATGCGACACGATCAATTGGTTCTTGTCCAGGAACATATCGGAAACGGCGACCGCTTCATTCAGAAGACCGCCCGGATTTCCGCGCAGGTCGAGAATCAGACCGTCGAGCGTGGTCGAATCAATCTGCCTGAGCGCGGCGGCAAGTTCAGACTCAGTCGTCTCATTGAAACCGGAAAGCTTGATGTAGCCGATGCCGGACTTGATCCGGAAGGCGATGTCCACCGAGTGCTTCGGGATCTCATCCCGCGTGACGGTGAAATTGAGCATCTGGTCGTAGCCCACTCGCTTCATTTCGATGTGGACGATGGTGCCTTTCGGCCCCTTCAGCATGTCTGCCACTTCCGAGCTGCTGAGTCCTTCGGCGGACTTGCCATCGACCGACATGATCACGTCGCCGGGCCGAATACCGGCACGGTACGCGGGCGAACCGGGCATGGGCGCCAGCACGTAGGTAAAATTCTCTCGCGGAACGATGGTCATGCCAACGCCGTAATACCGGCCGCGCTGGTCTTCGCGAAGATTGCTGTACGCGCGGGGGTCAAAGAAGCTGGAATGCGGGTCAAGCACACGCAACATTCCCGGAATGGCTCCCGAATAGAGTGCGTGATCTGTATCCACCGGGGTCGCGTAATTCTTCTCGACGACAGAGAGTACGCGAGTGAAGGACTTCACCGAATCCTGCAGGTTGTTCACATCCGAGGAGGTTGCGCGGACAGGAGGGCCGTAAATGCCCCCTAGGACCGCGGACAAGACCAACACACCAATAACGACCAGCGCCCCGCGCCTATCACCCTGCATTTCGACCTCGCTTTCCTGCTTCTCTACTCTTAAAGTATAGCATAGCATGGCCCTTGAATTGACACCCCCCGGAGTGTCCACTATGATTCCACTTGTGCATGGGAGCGAACCGGGATGCTGGAGCGGGCTGTAACTGAAAGAGTCTGTCAGAGAGCCTGTCATTGGTTTATGTAGCGCCCGCCTTCAGGCGGGCATCTGCTTGAAGCCACAGTGTCGGCCTGAAGGCCGGCGCTACAGGCGGCACGCACTTGCGTTTCACACAGACTCTACTTGAAGGCCGTCGAAGTGTTTCACTCCCGGCCACTTAGAAATCCTGCAACAAACGCGAGAAAGCTAAGTCAACCGGCCATGTTGAGCATGCCACATTTGATCGTCCTTTTTGTCGTGGCCTTGGTTATTTTCGGCCCGCAGAAGCTGCCGGAACTGGCTCGCATGCTGGGCAAGGCAACGGCGGAATTCCGCAAGATGACCGGCGACTTTCGCTACGCCCTGGAAGAAGAAGTGCGCGAGCTCGAGCGACAAACGCGCATTCGTGAGGCGGAGGCCGCCACGGCTTCCTCCCAGCCTCAACCCACCCCTGTGGAGACAGCCCCTGTTGTATCCGCTCCCGTGGAACCAGAAGGATCAATCCCGCGTGCCCTGCCAACCGCTGAGACTGCCGCGCCAACTGTCGATTCTCCCGGACTCCAAATAGAGCCCGCACCCGCAGTCGAGCAACCGCTCCGCGCGGACTCTGCCCCGGCGGCGGTTGCGCCTGACTCCGCGACCCCAGCCCAAGAGAAACCTTCTGATGACAACGTCGCCGTCTGACCCGTCCGAAACCCCGCCGGAGCAGGAAGCGGGCGGCAAGATGTCGTTTTTCGAACATCTGGTGGATCTGCGCAAGCGCCTGATCAACTCGGCGATCGCCATCGCCGTGGGCGCCATGATTGGCGTCACCATCTCCCAAAAAGTCATTGGCTTCATCTCCCGTCCCATGCAGGAGGCTCTGCGCAAGCAGCATCTGGATGACAAGCTGATCTATACGAGCCCGGCCGGTTTGATCAATATCATCATCACATTTGGAATTTATATCGGCGTCGTTCTCGCAGCCCCATTCGTGCTCTATCAAGTGTGGCTCTTCATAGCGCCGGGCCTCTATAAGCATGAGCGCCGCGCTGTGACCTCGTTCATCGCCTCTTCCTTGTTTTTGTTTCTTGCCGGAATTTCGTTCGGCTACTTCGTGATGCTGCCCTATATGCTGAATTTCCTGATCGGATTCCAGGGCCCGTTCAGGCCGCTGATCAGCATCAACGAATACTTCGACTTCATCTTGATCGTGCTGCTCGGGCTGGGAATTATTTTCGAGCTGCCCGTGCTGATTTTCTTCCTGGCGCTCTTTAATATCGTCACGCCGCAATTTCTGTGGAAAAATCTGCGGTACGCCATACTGATCATTGCCGTGGTCGCCGCCATCGTAACGCCCACACCGGACGCTACGACAATGCTGGTGTTCATGGCGCCGATGGTGGCACTCTATTTCGTCGGCATTGCCGTGGCGGCGGTTGTGGTGCGGCGAAAAGCGAAAGCGGCTGCGATAGCGGGCGAAGGAGCGCGATAGATGCGAGCAGGATTGCGGAGAATTGGTTTCGGCGCGATGGTAGCCGCGGGTCTCTTCGTCGTGGCTTGTGGACACGAGACTTCGCCCGCGGCGGACAGCCCGAAGGCCGCTTCTCCCTCTCTGGCCAGCGCGGTTAAGGCTCCGTCTGCTGAAACAACGGGTGGGTTCGACGGCGCCCGCGCGTACAAACACGTCGAGCAACTCGTGGCCATCGGGCCGCACCCGGCCGGCAGCGAAGGGATTCGCCGCGCGCAGGCTTACATCCTCGAACAACTCAAAAGTTCCGGCTGCCCCGTCGAAGAGCAGGACTTCCACGCTTCGACGCCGATTGGCAACGTGGCAATGAAGAACATCCTGGTGAAGATCGCGTCCGCGAATTCCAACATCATATTATATGCATCGCATTACGATACAAAACGAATCGACAACTTTGTAGGAGCCGATGACGCCGGGTCAAGCACGGGAGTGCTGCTGGAGCTGGGGCGCATTCTCTGCGCGCGAAAGAACGCGCAGACGATCTGGCTCGCGTTTTTGGACGGCGAGGAAGCTTTCAATTTCACGTGGGCTGACCCTGACAATACCTACGGGAGCCGCGAACTGGCCGCGAGCCTCGCGCTTTCGGGAACCTTGCGCCACGTGAAGGCCATGATTCTGGTCGACATGGTCGGCCCGGCCAATCCTGTATTCAAGCGCGAGACGAATTCCACTCCCTGGCTTACGGAATTTCTCTGGTCCACCGCGGCGCGACTCGGATACGGAAACGTGTTTGTCAACGAGGAGACCTCGGGAATCGCGGACGACCACGTCGCGTTTCTAAACCGGGACGTCCCGGCGGCGGATATTATCGATTTGGAAGTGCCCTACTGGCATACCACCAGCGACACGCTCGACAAAATCGATCCGCGCACGCTTGCGATTACAGGGCACGTTCTGATCGCATCGCTTCCCGAACTCGAAAAGAAGATTCATTAGCGCGAACTTCTTGCCGGGATCTTGCTCATGCCGCTGGCCG
>WNEY01001578.1_pt1 | contig 16253 bp, 15 predicted proteins | sample 5400531 | NCBI WGS metagenome assembly WNEY01 (sample SAMN13153338, study PRJNA577476) | soil metagenome | isolation source: 200 cm saprolite under Douglas fir tree site 1 | place: USA:California | collected 2015-04-18
CACCAGCGCGTACTTCGCCGGGCCAACGCCCGAGCGCCGGCTGAAGGATCCCAACGGCAGTCCCGTCGATCCGGCCAATCTCACGCCGGGCACCACCGGCGACTGGTGGAAAGGCAAGCTCGGCGTGACGGCGCACGCGGAGATGCAGGCCATCCTGCCGGTATGGACTTTCGGCAAACTGACCGCGGGCCGAAGCGCGGGCGAGCACCTGGTCAAGGCCACGGAGGCGCTCTTGCAGCGCGCCCGCGATCAGGCGGCCTTCGACACGGCGCGCGCCTACTGGGGCTACCAGACCGCGCGCAACGCCGACGATTCGGTGCAGAAGATCCGCGACCGGCTGGCGCAGGCGAAAGAGACCGCGCAGAAGCTGCTCAAGCAGGAGAGCGAGCAGATCAGCAAATCCGATGCGCTCAAGCTCGACTATCTCTCCGAGGAGATCGAGGCGAAGCACGCCGAGGCGGTAAAGAACCGCGATCTCGCGCTCACCGGGCTGCGCCTTCTCGTGGGCGCGCAGCCCGGCGAGGATCTTCCCGTCGCGCAGCAGAATCTGCCCGACCCGCCCGCGCTGCCACCCGCGGACGAAGTGCTGCGCAAGGCGCTCGAGCGGCGGCCCGAGACGCACGCGGCCGCGGAGGCGGTGCGCGCCCGGCAGGACCTGGTGGATCTGGCGCGGGCGCGCTTCTGGCCCGACCTCGCGCTGGTGGGCGGCGCGCGCTTCACCGAGACCACCAACGCCGACAACCCGCAATCGCCCTTCGCCAACAATCCGTACCACGAGAGCTCGGGCTACGCGGCGCTGGCGCTGCGCGGGACTTTCGATGTTCCCCAGAAGCTGGCGCGGCTGCGGCAGGCGGAGGCGGATCTGCACGAGGCGCTCGCCATGCAGCTGGGCGCGGAGCAGCTGGTGCGGCTGGAAGTGCAGCAGGCGCTGGGCGATCTGGCCGAGGCGCGCGTGCGCGCGGAGCGATATGCGAAGCAGACGGCCATCGGCAACCAGCTGGCCAAGCAGGCTGGCGTCGCCTTCGACTCCGGCCTGGGCGAGGCGCGCGAGCTGCTCGAGGACACCCTGCTCTACGCCCGCGCCGACGGCGAACGCTTCAAAGCTCTCTTCGACGCGCAGATCGCCTACGCCGCGCTCGAGAAAGCATCGGGCGGACCGCTCGGACCTTGATCAACGCGCCGGCGCGCCGTCCGGGAACCCCGACTCGCTCGCCGCCTCCTCGGTCTCCGCCTTGAGGTGCGGGTTCTGCTGCATGAAGCGCACGCACGCGTTCCAGCGCAGGATGGCGTCGTCGTTTCCCGCGGGGCTGAGCGCCATCGCCTTCGCGTACCAGTCCATCGCCTGGTGGAAGAATCCCGAGGCCATGCCGGGGTGCGCGCCGCCGCGGAGCTGGGCTTTCATCCAGCGCTCGTCGATGACCCCCGCGTAGTAGGCCCGTTCGTACTCGCCGCGCAGCCTGCCGAGGACCTTCTGCGCGTCGTCCGCGCTCACCTGGGCGCTCCTGCCGAACTGGTCGGTGACGGAGAGCAAGAGCATCACCAGCACTTCCTGGTTGTCGGGATCGACGCGGAGGATGTCGCGGCAGATGCTCTCGGCCTCCTGCGGCTCGTTGAGCAGCCGGTAGCGCTCGGCCTTGGCGATCGCCCTGGCAATGCCCCCGCTGGTGATCGGCTTGAGTTCGAACACGGCGCGCTCCTTGTGGCTAGCCCCGGCGCCCGCAGGGCGCTTAGGGGCTACGCTGTTGCTTTTAAGGCCGGAAGAGCCGGAAGAGCCTGGTGAGCGGATCGTACATCCGATCGACCACCCGCTCCTTGAGGGGAATGATGGCGTTGTCGGTAATCTGGATGTCCTCCGGGCAGACCTTCGTGCAGCACTTGGTGATGTTGCACAGGCCGATCCCCTCCGCCTCTTTCAGCTCGGCGACGCGGTCCTCGGTGTCGAGCGGATGCATCTCCAGCGCCGCCGCGTAGACGAAGAAGCGCGGGCCGATGAACTTCTCGTGCAGATGGTGCTCGCGCAGCACGTGGCACACGTCCTGGCAGAGGAAGCACTCGATGCACTTGCGGAACTCCTGCACCCGCTCGATGTCTGCCTGGGCCATGCGCCAGGTGCCGTCGGGCGCATCGGGCGGCCGGGGCTTGAACTTCTTGATCCGCTTCTTCACCGCGAAGTTCCAGGAGACGTCGGTGACCAGGTCCCTGACCAGCGGGAAGGCCTTCATCGGGCCGATGGTCACCGGCGCATCCAGCGGGAGCGCGCTCAGCCTGGTCATGCACATCAGCCGCGGAGTGCCGTTGATCTCCGCCGAGCAGGAGCCGCACTTGCCGGCCTTGCAGTTCCAGCGCACCGCCAGGTCGTTGGCCTGGTCGGCCTGGATGCGGTGGACCGCGTCGAGCACCACCATGCCCTCCGACACTTCGGTGCGGTAGTCGCGGAAGGAGCCGCCCTGGCCGTCGCCGCGCCAGATGGAGAAGGTGGCGTTCACTTCTGCATCTCCTCGATGATCTGCTTCAGCTCGGCGGGCATCGCGGGAATGGGACGGCGCTCGACGCGCATGGCGCCGTCCGAGCCCTTCTTGACGATCACGTTCACCTTTGCGAACGCGGGATCGGGCTTGGGAAGATCGTCGCGGAAGTGCGCGCCGCGGCTCTCCTTGCGCTCGATGGCCGAGAGCGTCACCGCCTCGGAGACGGCGAGCAGGTTGTGCAAGTCGAGGGCAGTGTGCCAGCCGGGGTTGTAGGCGCGGTTGCCGTCGACGCGCACGCGGGCGGCGCGCTCGCGCAGCTTGCCCAGCTCCTCGAGCGCGCGCACCATCTCGCCCTCGCGGCGGACGATGCCGACCAGGTCCTGCATCATCTCCTGCAAGTCGTGCTGGACCTTGTAGGGACCCGCTCCGTCGCTCTTTCCGTCGAACGGCGCCAGCGCCTTGGCCGCGGCCGCCTCGATCTGGCCCGGGTCGACCTGCCCGGCGCGATGGTCCTTGGCGAAGCGCGCCGCATGCGCGCCCGCGCGCTGGCCGAAGACGAGCAGGTCGGAGAGCGAGTTGCCGCCGAGGCGATTCGCTCCGTGCAATCCCGCGGCGCACTCACCCGCGGCGAAGAGCCCGGGCACCGTGGACATCTGGGTCTCCGCGTCCACGCGCACGCCGCCCATCATGTAATGCGTGGTCGGGCCCACCTCCATGGGCGCCTTGGTGATGTCGATGTCCGCCAGCTTGAGGAACTGGTGGTACATGCTGGGCAGCTTCTTCTTGATGATCTCCTCTGCGTTGGGCAGCCGCTGCTTGATCCAGGAGATGTCGAGATAGACGCCGCCGTGCGGGCTCCCGCGGCCCTCGCGGACCTCGCGCACGATGCAGCGGGCGACGTGATCGCGGGTGAGCAGCTCCGGCGGGCGCCGCGCTCTCTTGTCGCCCTGGGTGTAGCGCCAGCCCTCCTCCTCGTCGCTGGCGGTCTGGCTCTTGTACGCATCGGGAATGTCGTCGAAGAGGAAGCGGCGGCCTTCCTTGTTGCGCATCACGCCGCCTTCGCCGCGCACGCCCTCGGTGACGAGGATGCCCTGCACGGAGGGCGGCCAGATCATGCCGGTGGGATGGAACTGGACGAACTCCATGTCCATCAGCTCGGCCCCCGCCTCGTAGGCGAGCGCGAGGCCGTCGCCGGTGTATTCCCAGCTGTTGGAGGTGATCTTGTAGGCCTTGCCGATTCCACCGGTGGCCAGGACGATGGCTCCGGCGCGGAAGACGTGGAGCAATCCTTTCTCGCGGTCGTAGGCGAAGGCGCCGGCAACCCGCTCGCCGTCCCTGAGCAGCGTCACGATGGTGCACTCCATGTGCACCTCGACGCCCTGGTGGATGCCGTGATCCTGGAGCGTGCGGATCATCTCCAGGCCCGTGCGATCGCCGACGTGCGCCAGCCGCGGGTAGCGGTGGCCGCCGAAGTTGCGCTGGAGGATCTTGCCTTCGCGCGTCCGATCGAAGAGAGCGCCCCATGCTTCCAGCTCGCGCACGCGGTCGGGGGCTTCCTTGGCGTGCAGCTCGGCCATGCGCCAGTTGTTGACGTACTGGCCGCCGCGCATGGTGTCCGCGAAATGTACTTTCCAGCTGTCGCGCTCGTCGACGTTGGCGAGCGCCGCGGCGATCCCGCCCTCGGCCATCACGGTGTGCGCCTTGCCCAGAAGCGACTTGCACACCAGCCCCACCGACGCGCCGCCCGCCGACGCTTCGATGGCGGCGCGCAGGCCGGCGCCGCCGGCCCCGATGACCAGCACCTCGTATTCGTGGGTCTGCGCCTGGACGGTCAGAAGATCCTCCAGTCCCGGATCACGCCCATCGAGCAGAGGCGGACGTAGAGATCGGCGATGGCCACGCCGAAGAGGCTGGTCCACGCCCACTTCATGTGGCCGCGGTTGAGGCAGCTCACGCAGTCGTAGGCGACCTTTCGCGCTGGAGCGCCTTCGAACCTGTCGAGCGCGCCGCCGACGAGATGCCGCAGCGAATGGCAGCCGAGCGCGTATCCGCCCAGCAGGATCACGTTGGCGGCGAGCACCAGCGTCCCCACGCCGATGCCGAAGCGTCCCTCGAACCACATCGCCTTCCACACGTCGTGGGCGAGGATGGGCAGGAAGAGGAGCGCGGCGTAGAGGAAGTAGCGGTGCACGTTCTGCAAGATGAGCGGCAGCGAGGCCTCGCCGAGGTAGCTCTGGCGCGGCTCGCCCACCGCGCACGAGGGAGGATCGGCCCAGAACGCCTTGTAGTAGGCGCCGCGGTAGTAATAGCAGGTGAAGCGGAATCCCCCCGGCGCCCAGAGGATGAGGATGGCCGGGCTGAAAAGAAGCCAGGCGGGCCACCAGAGGGGCCTGGGGCCGAACCAGGCGTGGGGCGCGTCACCGAAGAGGACCGGCGAATAGAACGGCGAGAGGTAGTTGCCGTAGGCGTAGTGCTCGCCCTGCAGCGCGGCCCAGGTGGTGTAGACCACGAACGAGCCGAGCACGGTGAACGTCAAGAGCGGCTGCGCCCACCAGCGATCGCGGCGCGCGGTCCGTCCGAAGCCAATCTGCGTCAGCGCCTCCATGGGCGTTCCCCCGGCGGACAACTGCGTAGCCCCCGCCGGACTGCTGACGGCGGCGGGGCTGGCGAGCATAGCGGATGTCGGGCACTTGCGGGCGAATGAAGCTTGTGGGATTCGGGGCCGTCTCACCCAGGGGACGTCATCCAAGAGGCTCCCGTGATCGCTCTCGCTTTCATCCTCGCCGTCATCCAGCCCGGCTCGGCCAGCGCCACGGTGCAGAAGACCACCGAACAGGTCCGCACCGCGATGGACCGCTACGTGAAAGCGCGGGGTCCGTCGAAGACCAAGGCGCGCGAAGAGGCGCGCGCCGCGGTGGGGAAGCTCATCGACTTCGACGCGCTGGCAAGGAGCACCCTGGGCAAGAAGTGGGACGACCTCAAGCCCGCCGAGCAGAAGCGTTACGTCGCAGCTCTCCGCGGCGCCATGGAGGCGAACTACCTGGTCAAGATGGGCAACGCCAAGGCGGAGGAGGTGGCGCGCGTGAAGACCGACGTCGGAGCGGAAGAGAAGCAGGGCGACCGCACGCTGGTGAAGACCACGGTGAAGTCCGGACAGGAGACCGCGGCCATCGATTACGTGATGGAAAAGGCGCCCAAGGGCTGGCGCGCGGTGGACGTGATCACCGAAGGTGTCTCACTGGCCGAGACCTACCGCGAGCAGGTGGGAAAGCTCCTCCCCAAGAAGGGCATCGAGGGCGTCATCTCCGCCTTGGAGAAGAAGCGCAAGGCGCTGGAGAGCGAGATGGACGCGCCGCCGAAGTGATAGAATCGGGGCATGTATCTCTATTTTGCGTATGGATCGGCGCTCTCCAAGCGGCACATCGGCGAGTGGGCGGCGGAGCATGGGGTCGATTCGCGGCTCTTCGCTCGCGGCACGCCCGCGGTGCTGCGCGGATACCGGCTGGTCTTCGACGTGGAGAGCCGCTTCTGGGGCGGCCGCGTGGCGGACCTGGCCGAGGACAAGGACGCCGCCGTGCACGGCGTCCTCTTCGAGATTCCCCCTCCCGCGCGCGACGCGATTTTGCGCAAGGAAGGCGTCGCCACCGGGCTCTCGCAGGAGATCGACGTGACGGTGGAGGCGGAGGGAAAGAAGATCGCCGCCAAGGCCTTCGTGGCGCGGCCCGAGAAGCGCAGCGAGCCGGGCCCTGCCAGCGGCAGACTCCTCACCTACCTGATCGAGGGAGCGCAAGAGCGCGGCCTGCCGCAACCCTGGATCGACGAGCTGAAGAAGCAATCCTCCTCACCGGCGCAGCAGCCACCGGGGCCGGTGGGCATCAAAGTGGAACAGAAACGCTAGCTCCAAATCTCAAGAGGTGCAGCTTTACTATGCGTATCCCCACCTGCGGCGGAGCGTCCACTCCGCCCCGACTACCAAGCAGAGCAAGGCGAGCACCTTCCAGTTGTCCCAGAGCGGCTTGCTGGTCCGCTGGCCGACCTCGACGCGCTCCGGATCGCGCCATGGCAGCCCGGCGAGAGGATCTCCGGCATCGACGACGCGTCCCTTGGTGACGGCGGCGATGGCCCGGAGCAGATCGGGCCGCGGCGCCGCCTCGATGAGCTCGCGCGCGGAAGGCGCGACGACGAACGCTTCCTCCGCCTCGCCCACCGGCGTTCCATCGGCGCGCTTGGCGGTGGCCGCCACTTTGTATGCGCCGGGCGGCAAAGGCGGCAGCACTACCCGTGCGCTGCCATCGGCGCCGGCGGTGGCCGCTCCCGCCGGCCGCGGCACCGGGTTTTCCGCCGAGGAGATGACCACCGCGACCTGCGCTCCTGCAGCCGCGCCGTAATCGCTGCCGCGCACCTGCACGTCGAGCGAGGGCAGCTCGGTGCCCGGCTCGAAGCTCGGCCGCTCCGACGTCACGCGCATCGGGGTCAGCGCCGGATCGCGCACCAGCCAGCGGATGGCGGAGTGCCAGAAGGTCTCGTACGCGCGCGGACCCAGCTCCTGTCCCGCGGCGAGGAAGCTCCAGTACCAGGAGGAATCGGTCAGGAGCGCGAGAACGCGCCCGCGCCCGGCCTCGCTCACGACCAGCACCGGGCGCCCGTCGCTCGACTGCAGCAATACCTGCGCGCCGCCCTTCAGCGGCCCCGTCGTGTTCAAGCCCGGCATCTTCGGCAGCCGCGCCCAGGCCTGCTCGTTCTGCGCCGCCCCGGCCACCAGCTCGGCCACCGGATGGCGCCGGCCCGAGTCTGTCAGCTTGAGCTGCACCGGCGTCTCGTCCACCGCGGTGGGGCCCGGCGGCAAGAGCGTCACGGGAAGAACGTCCTCGATGGGCGTCCCGGAGTAATCGCCGGCGGAGAAGCTCTGATCGCCGCCGATCATCGCGAAGGCGCCACCGTCGCGCACGTAGGCCGCGATGCCGTCGAGGTACTGCGACATCCGGTAGGGCCGGTGGTTGAAGTTCTGGAAGATGACCAGGTCGAAAGTCTTGAGCTGCTCCTGGAAGATCTCCTGCGTGGGAAAGGGAATCAGGGAGAGCTCGTCCTGCGAGCTGTGGGGATCGTCGCCGGGGGTGCGGAGGATGAAGAAGCTGATCAGGTCGACGTTGGGGTCCCGCTTGAGGAGCTGGCGGAGAAAGCGCACGTCCCACGAGGGCCGCCCGACGACCAGCAGCACGCGCACGCGGTCGCGGATCACTTTGAGCACAAACGATCTCTGGTTGTTCTGCGCCAGCGCCTCGCCCTCGTAGACCGGCACGCTGACGGTGAAAGCGAACTTGCCGGTCCGATCGGGCACGAAGGAGAGCTTGACGTCGTAGCGCGCCTGGTCGCCGGAGATGCGGACCGTCTTCTGCGCCACCACCTGCCCCTCGCGCTTGAGGACCACCGGCACCTCGGTGATGCCGAATCCGCGCGCGGTGAGGATGACGTCGACGGTGACCTGGTTGCGCACGAACGCGAAATCGTCGACCGCGATCTTCTCCACCGCCAGGTCCTTGAGCGCCTGCGCCCCGATGGGCAGGGCGAAGACGGGCGCTCCGAGCTTGCGCAGCTCGGCGGCGGCGGGGGGCGAGACGCTCTCGCCCAGCTCGGCGTTGTCCGCGCCGTCGCTGGCGACGAAGAGCCCGGCCAGCGGCCGCCCGCCCGTGCCCGCCGCGGCCGCGCCCGTCAGCGCGGCGAGGATGTCGGTGGACGGCCCCTGGGGGTCGGCGCCGAGCCGCGAGACGTCCATGGGCTGCAGCTCCTTGTCGAAACCGTAGACGTCCACCTGGAACCTCGCCGCGAGCCGGGCCAGATCCTCCTTGTGCGCCTGCACCCAGCGCACCAGCTCCTCGGCGCGCGACCGACCCGCGGGCGAGGCGGGAAATTTCATCGAGCGGCTGGTGTCGAGCAGGAGCGCGATGCGCGGCCGCACCCGGCTCTCGGCGCGCAGCTCGATCCCCGGCTCGAGCAGGAGCACGAGCACGAGCAGCGCGGCGAGGGTGCGGAACCCGAGCAGCGCCACGCGCCGCGCTCCCGCCGGTTCGCTGCGGAAGCCGCGGAACGAGAGCCAGACCGCGGCCACCAGCCCCGCGGTGGCGAGCAAGAGCGCCCAGGCCGGTAACGTGGAGAGCGAAGTTACGCGCCAGGCGTTGTACGCGCCCTCCACTAGATCCTCCTGCGCTTCATGATGAACGGGATGTGGACCTGGTCTTCTTTGTAATCGAGACAGAGGGCGTACATGGCGATGTTCACGCCCAGGCGGATGCACTTCTCGCGCTGCAGCTCGCCGCCGGGGCTCACCTCGTATTCCCAGGTGCCCAGCGAGTCGCGCGCCAGCGCGCCGATCAGGTCGTTGCCCGAATAGAGCACGGCCACGCGGCCGCCCAGCTCCAGTCCCTCGAGATCGGGGCTGGCCATCACCCGGCCGGCCGGGCCGTCGAGCAGGTAGAATGATTTGTACAAGACGTGATCGCGGGCGATGCGCGAGAACGCCGCGCCGCTGACGATGCGCGAAACGAGCGCGCGCGCAGACTGCTCGAACCCGCCGCCGCGCGTGCCGCCGGCGTCGTCCATGAAGAGGAAGCCGCCGTAGGAGAGGTAGCGGCGCAAGGACGCGATCTCCGCGTCGGCCGGCGGAGGAAAGCCCTGGTCCGACGAGAGCACCGCGAATGGAAAGCGGAAGAGATCCGGATCCGCGAGCCCGATGGGCTTCACCACCGGCGAGGTCTCGATGCTGGTGCGCTTGGAGATCTCCCACGCCAGCCGCGAGAGCCCGTCGGGGCGCGGGTCCCATCGCCCCAGGTGCCGGACCTGCGCGAACGTGAGCCGGGCCTCATCGCCGAAGGCCAGCGCGCGGCGCGCGGCGAAGAAGAGCGGCAGGCCGAGGAGCTGTCGTCGGGAGAACATGGGAGAAGCCTAACCGGGGAACGCCGAAGCGGCGCGCGCATTCCCGCTCCTTGCCGCACCGCGACCGCTCGGGTAGTTTCGCCCCTCCATGGCCCAGAACACCCAGTCCACCACCGCCTCCCGCGCCTCGATGCCCGGCACGGCCAACGACGAGCCCGTCGCGCCGCCGCTCTTCACCTCCCGGCGCGAGTACATCCCCGATGCCAAGCGGCTCCACGAAGGCGCGCAGGCGCCCGAGCTTGCCAAGGCGCGGGCCTTGTTCGAAGAGGGCGATTACGCCGGCGCGCGGGCCGAGGCGAAGCGGGTGCTGAAGAGCAAGGACGCCTCGCCAGCGGCGAAGATGGAGGCAGGCGATCTGATCGATCGCACCGAGATCGATCACGGGCCCATCGCCACCGCAGTGGCGTTCGTGATCCTGCTCGGGCTGATGCTGATGTACCTGGCCACCTCCGGAACCTAGTCCTTGCACGAGAAGCTGCAGCTCGGGCTGGACGCGCTCGTCGGCGCTCCGCAGTGGGCAGGCTTCGCGCTGCTCGCGCTGGCGGCGACGATCACGGCGCTGGGGCGGCACGGGCAGCGGCCGCTCAACGCTGCGCTGCTCGGCGGAGGCGCGGTGGCACTGGCGCTCTTCACGCTGCGCGGCGCGGTGCATCTGTGGATACCCGGCGTGGTCGCGGTGATCGGCGGAGTGCTCGCGGCGTGCTTCGGCCTCGCCGTCCTCGTTTGGGGTTCCGCGTTCGCCATGGCGGCAATCCTCGGCGGAGCAGGCGCGCTTCTGGCCCGCAAGCTCGGCCTCTGGTGGCTGGTCGGATTCTCTCCGCTGGCAGGCATGGGATTGTTCGCGGGCGTGACCAACTACCAGCGGATTTCGGTTTTCCTGCCGCCGATCTTCGCCGCCCTCTTTGCCGCGCTCGGCGCAGCCATCGCCTGGGCGCCGCACCAGCACGGCGCGAAGCTCTGGATGCTCAACGACGTCGAGTGGACGCTCGGGCTCGCGGTTCTTTTGCTCTTTCCCCTCCTCGCGCTCTCCCTCGAGCGCGAGCACCGCCGCAAGCGCCGCCTCGCCGCGCGCACCAGGGAGATGGCCGACTCGGAGCTGAAGAAGAAGATCGCCTCGCAGAAGGCTGCCTACGACCGCGCCTTACAGCGGACTGATCACTAGGTTGTCGAAGTACGTGTCGTTCGACCAGCTGGAGAAACCGAAGCGGTCGTGCCCCTTGCCGGAGAGCGGCGCGGGATCGATCAACTCCAGCGCCAGCTGCCCGTCGATCTCCCAGCGCAGGAGCTTCCCCTGCCTCGTCACCCGCATGTGGTAGCGGCGCCCCTTGTCCACCTTCAGATCCAGCCGCTTGACCACGAAGGGCGTCTCCGCGCCGTAGTAGGTGCCCTTCTCGAGACGCTCCAGGTCCCGCCGCGCGCTCCACTTCACGAACGGCTCGCGGATGGCGTCGATGATCCGATCCATTCCTTCGACCTGCCGGGGGAAGGGCCGCGCCAGCGCGGCCAGCTGCGCGCGCATCTCCGGCTCGGTGAAGGCGTGCTCGTCGAGCTTGCAGATGCGCGACTCGCGGTTGCGCCAGGCCCCGTAGAGGAAGACGTAGCCGGTGGAGTGATTGCGCCCGTCGCCGAACGCCTCCCACTTGATGTCCCCGTCGGGCCCTTCGCTGCGGACGTCGAACTCGATGCGCACGTCCTGCGGCAGCCGCGCCTTGAGCCAGAGCGGATTGTTGCCCACGCCGGGCGAGTACAGCTCGCCCTTGACGATGCGCCAATGCCCGCCGTTCGACCACCACTGCTCGCCCAGCGAGGCGCGATCGAACTTGTCCTCGTAAGGCACCGCGGTGGCGACTTCCGCCGCGCCGCGCAGCGCCCAGTGCAGGAAAGGAAGGTGCACGAGCAGCAGCACCGCGCCCAGCGGAAGGAGCACGCGCGGCGCAAGCCAGGGATGGCTCATTGCTCCTCCTTCACCGAGAGCTCGGCGAAATCGGGCAACTCCTTGCGCAGATAATCCTTGAGCCGCTCGGTGAGCCGCGCCTCGAGCTGGCGGGCGCGCTCGCGGGTCACGCCCCAGAGATCGCCGATCTGCTGCAGCGTCAGCGGCTCCTTGTCCTCGGGCGGCGCGATCCGCTTCTCGAAGAGAAACTTGTCCTTCTCGTTGGTCAGCGTGCGTCCGAACTCCGCCAGCTTTTCCTTGAAGATGCGCCGCAGCTCTTCGTCCGCCAGCTGCTCGTCGGCCGGCGCGCCGGTCTGCACCAGCCGATCGCCGTGCGTCTGCCGCGCCTCATCGGAACCGGCGGAGACCGGCGCGTCGAGCGAGAACTCGTCGTTGCCGAGGCGCTGGTCCATCTCGCGGATGTCCTGCTCGCTGACGTCGAGCCGCTCTGCCAGCAGCTTGGGCGCGGCCTCGAATCCCTGCGAGAGCAGCTTCTCCTGCTCCTTGCGCAGGTTGAAGAAGAGCTTGCGCTGGGCCTGCGTCGTCCCGAGCTTGACCATGCGCCAGTTGTCCATCAGGTAGCGCAGGATGTACGCGCGAATCCACCACGCTGCGTACGACGACAGCTTCACGCCCCGGAAGGGATCGTACTTCTGCACGGCGTGCATCAGGCCGACGTTTCCCTCCTGGATGAGGTCGAGCAGGTTGAAGGCGGCTCTCCGGTATTCGTGCGCGATCTTCACCACCAGGCGAAGATTGGCCGTGACCAGCTTGTAGGCGATCTCCGGATCCCGCGTCTTGTAGAACTTCGCGGCCAGCTTGTGCTCCTCCTCGCGCGAGAGCAGCGGATGCTTCGAGACCTCCGCCATGTAGCGCTGGAGCGCGTCGGCGCGGCCGAGGTCCCGCTCGACCGGGACCGGCAGCTTGGCTTCTTCTTCGGAAAGAGGCTCCGCTTCCTCGGCCGCCAGCACCTCGGGCTCGAGGGCTTTCTCCTCGTTTTGCTCCGGCGCGGGAGACTTGGGGGCCTTGCGCGGCTTCTTCGCCGCTTTCCGCCGCGTGGGCATTTCTCGACTTCCTGGAAGACGGGGTGCTATACAGGCAAACTTTTTAGCGTTCAAGCTGCTCCCGCGCCATGGACGATTACGTCGCAACGACGAGTTTTGCCGAGCTCCCGCTTTCGGATGAGCTGCGGAGAGGCATTGCCGAGCGGGGCTATGAAAAGCCCACGCCGGTGCAGACCGCGGTCTTCGGGCCGATTCTCGCCGGCAAGGACATGATCGTTCGAAGCAAGACGGGGACCGGCAAGACGGCCGCCTTCGGCATTCCGCTCCTCGAGCGCATTCCCGGCGGCACCCGCAAGGCGTCCGCGCTGGTCCTCTGCAACACGCGCGAGCTGGCGATGCAGGTGGCCGAGGAGATCGAGGGGCTGGGCAAGTACAAGGACCTCCGCGTCGTGGCCATCTACGGCGGCGCGGGGATGGGGGAGCAGACGGACGCCTTGAAGGCCGGCGCGGAGGTCATCGTCGGCACGCCGGGCCGCGTCTACGATCACATCCGCCGCGGCAACCTCAAGCTCGACCAGACGCGCATCGCCGTGCTCGACGAAGCGGACGAGATGCTCTCCGCCGGGTTTTACGAGGAGGTGACGCGCATCCTCGATCACCTTCCTCACGACCGGCAGACGCTGCTCTTCTCCGCCACCGTGCCGCCGGACATCGATCAGCTGGCGCAGAAATACCTGCGCAACCCGGAGACCATTCTCCTCTCCGGCGACGTCTTCACCGTGGAGCACATCCACAACGTGCTCTACCACCTGGTCGATCAGTACCCGAAGCCGCGCAACCTCCTCTACCTGCTGGAGCGCGAGGATCCCGAGTCGGCGATCATCTTCTGCAACCTGCGCACCGACACGGAATTGGTCGCCAACGTGCTCAACCGCAACGGCCTCGACGCGGAGATGCTCAACGGGGACCTGGCGCAGAAAGAGCGCGAGCGGGTGATGGCCAAGGTGAAGCACGGGGAATTGCGCTTCATGGTGGCGACCGACATCGCCGCGCGCGGTATCGACATCAGCGATCTCTCGCACGTCATCAACTATTCGCTGCCCGAGGATCCCGCCATCTACCTGCACCGCGTGGGCCGCACCGGGCGCATGTCCAAGAAGGGCACCGCCATCTCGCTGGTCTCCGGCGCCGAGCTCAATACGCTGGGAGTGCTGGAGAAGAAGTACGGCATCCAGTTCGAGGTGCGGAAGCTCCCCACGCCCGAGGAGGCGAAAGGGCTGTGGACGGAGAAGCACGTGGGCGAGCTGCGCGACGCGATGCAGACCGGCTCGGCCTTCGAGGCGTTCCTGCCGCTGACGCAGGAGCTGATGAACCGCGACGATGGCAAGGTCCTGATCGCCTACGCGTTCAAGTATTTCTTCACCCATCACCGGATGGAGAAGGCGCAGCTGCGCGCTGTGGGAGAGAAGCTGCTCGAGAGCCACCAAGTTACGATGGTGCAGAAGGAACAGAAGCACGCGCGCCACAAGGGCGAGCGCGAGCACCGCAAGCCGCACCTCGAGGGGACGGTGGATCGCGTCAAGCTCTACGTCGAGCAGGGCAGTGAGCATGGGTGGGACGCGGAAAAGCTTTCCACCGCCCTCGCCGAGCTGGCCGGGCAGCCGCGCGAGACGGTCCTCGCCGCCGACGTGAAGCCGCGCTACGCGTACGTGGTCATCAAGCCCGAAGCGAAGGACGCCTACCTGGCGGCGAGCGGGAAGAATCTTCGACAGACGCCGGTGCGCCTCGAGGTGGCGCGCCCGCGCAAGCGCTGATGGAGGCCGCGCTCCGCTGCGAGAAGCTGGTCAAGCGCTACGGCGAATTGACCGCCGTCGACGGCCTCGATCTCGAGGTGCAGCGCGGCGAGTGCTTCGGCCTGCTCGGTCCCAACGGGGCCGGCAAGACCACCACCGTGGAAATCCTCGAAGGCCTGAGCGATCCCTCGGCGGGCGCGGTCGAGGTGCTGGGGATGCGCTGGGAACGCGACGACCGGGCGCTGCGCCAGCGGCTGGGCATCTCCCTTCAAGAGACGCACCTGCCCGAGAAGCTCACCGTGGAAGAGAACCTCACCCTCTTCCGCTCCTTCTACGAGGAGGGAAGGCCCATCGAGGAAGTCCTCGATCTGATCGAGCTGCGCGACAAGCGCAAGACCTGGACGGAGAAGCTCTCCGGCGGACAGAAGCAGCGGCTGGCGGTGGCCTGCGCGCTGGTGAGCGATCCGGAGCTGCTCTTTCTCGACGAGCCCACCACCGGCCTCGACCCGCAGTCGCGGCGCCAGCTCTGGGACGTGGTGCTCGGATTCAAGGCGCGCGGGCGCACCGTGCTTCTCACCACTCATTACATGGACGAGGCGGAGCGCCTCTGCGATCGCGTCGCCGTCATCGACAAGGGAAAGGTGATCGCGCTGGGCACGCCGCGCGAGCTGATCGCATCCCTGGGCGGCGAGGAAGTGGTGGAGCTGTCGGCGGAGGTGCTCCCCGAGGATCTCTCCACCCTTCCCGGCGTCCGCGGCACCCGGCGCAGCGCCGATGGCATGGCGCTCACCGTGGAGCACCTGCACATCGCGCTCCCTGCGATCCTGGAGCGGGTGCGCGGCGTGACGCGCCTCTCCACGCACCATGCCAGCCTCGAGGACGTGTTCGTCCACCTCACCGGACGCCACCTGCGCGAATGAACGCTCCCCCGAAAAGCCAAAGCGTAGACCTTGACCCGCCTTCGGCGGGCTGGGCTAGCACTGCGCGGCCGAATCCTCTCTGGCAGCTGACGCTCACGCGGCTGCGGCTCTTCTTCCGCGAGCCCGGCGCGATCTTCTGGACCTTCGGGTTCCCGCTGGTGCTCTCGATCGCGCTCGGGATCGCGTTTCGCAATCGCCAACCCGAGCCGGTGCACATCGCCGTGGAGTCGGAGGAGCTGGAGGCGAGGCTGCGCGGCGAACAGATTCGCCTCCACGTGCTCGACGCCGGAGCAGCGCGCACCGCGCTGCGGACAGGCAAGGTCGAGCTGGTGGTGCAGCCCGGACCGCCGATCGTTTATCTCTTCGATCCCACTCGCCCCGAGAGCCGCCTGGCGCGCGCTCTCGCCGACGCGGCGCTGCACCCGCGCGGCGCGCCGGCCACGGTGGACAAGGCCCTCACCGAGCCGGGCTCGCGCTACATCGACTTTCTCATCCCCGGCCTCATCGGTATGACCATCATGTCGAGCGGCATGTGGGGCATCGGCTACGTGGTCGTAGAGATGCGCACGCGCAAGCTCCTCAAGCGCCTCGTCGCCACGCCGATGAGCAAGTCGCAGTTCCTCTGGTCGTTCGTGCTCATGCGCACGCTCTTTCTTTTTCTCGAGCTGCCGATCCTGCTCGGCTTCGGCAAGCTCATCTTCGACGTCGGCGTCGCCGGGTCGCTGCCGCTGCTCGTCGCCGTGTCCTGCATGGGCGCGCTCGCCTTCGCCGGTCTCGGGCTATTGGTCGCATCGCGCGCGCAGAACACGCAGACCGTCAGCGGGCTCATCAACCTGGTCATGCTGCCCATGTTCGTGGCCTCGGGCGTGTTCTTCTCCACGGCTCGCTTTCCCGACGCCGTGCAGCCTTACCTGCGCGTGCTCCCTTTGACTGCTTTGAACGACGCTTTGCGCGCGGTGATGATCGACGGGTCCGGGGTGCGCGCCATCGCCACGCAGCTCGGCATCCTCGCCTTGATTGCGGCCGTTTCCTTCGCCGCGGCGCTGCGCTTCTTCCGCTGGCGCTAAAGCTCGACTTTGCGATCGGTGTGGTCGCGCCCGTCGAAGCGCATCAGCACGCCTTTGCCGTCTACGCGAGTGACGATGCCCACCGGGCGCCGCCACATCGCTTGTAGGTTCGTCAGCGTGTCCTTGGCATAATCGATG
>WNEY01001579.1_pt1 | contig 16249 bp, 12 predicted proteins | sample 5400531 | NCBI WGS metagenome assembly WNEY01 (sample SAMN13153338, study PRJNA577476) | soil metagenome | isolation source: 200 cm saprolite under Douglas fir tree site 1 | place: USA:California | collected 2015-04-18
CAGGAGAACTTCTTCAAGTACATGCGAGAAGAGTTCCTGCTCGATGCGCTCATCGATTACCAGATCGAGCCGGAGGACCCGACCCGCACCATCCCCAATCCGGAGCGCCGCGCTTTGGATAAGGAGATCCATGCGGCCCGCACCGATCTCGCCAGGCTCGAACGCCAATACGGTGCCGCCGCCGCGGACAACGCCGAACAGCGTCGGCCGACCATGCGGGGCTTCAAGGTCGCCCATGGCAGGCTCGGCAAACAGCTGCGCACAGCCCGCGCTCGCGTGGCGCAGCTCTTCGAGCAGCGCCGCGACGTTCCCAAGCGCGTCGAAATCCGAGACCTCAACGAGCGGGCCGTGGTCAAGCTCGCCACGGAACGCAAGCACCTGACCGACATCATCAAGATGGTCGCCTATCAGGCCGAGAGCGATCTGCTTGCGCTGCTGCGACCTCACTACGCCCGTGTCGATCAAGAGGGGAGAACCCTGCTGCATGAGCTGTTCGCCAGTGCAGGCGACATCCGCGTCTGCGATAGCGAGCTGCATATCACCTTGGCTCCGCTCAGTTCGCCGCATCGAACGCACGCCGCCCACGCCCTCTGCGGGATGCTCGACCAAACGGCGACAATCTACCCCGGCTCTCGCCTGCGGATTCGCTTCGCCGTGCGTCCGCCACCGCGCATCGGGCTTGCCTTCCCCGGCTCGCCGGTCGAGCGCAGCACCGCCACGGCTGTTGCCCCGGTTCCCTGATCGGCGCCAAAACCGGACATTCTTGCGCTACGCTATGTCAGGAGGTCTGAAATTAAATTAGTCTAAGTCAGCTCCCGGATCATTCTCGCCATGGAACGGTCACCAAGGAATGAGATGAGCACCGAGATCACCACGCTGAGCGCCGCTTTCGACGACTATCCCCACACGCTGCCGCTCAAGCGCGGCGAGATCACATCCGCGCGCGTCGCCTTGACGTTCTCCGACGTCAAGCCGGCGAACCGGTTCTTCAAGCCGATGGTGCGGGAGCTCAAGTTCGACGTCAGCGAGATGGCGATCGCGACCTATGTTCAGGCCAAGGCCTACGGCAAGCCGCTCGTTCTCATTCCCGCGACCATGATGGGGCGGTTTCAGCACGGCACCATCCTGTGCAACGCGGCGCGCCCGATCGGCCCCGCCGATCTCGCGGGCAAGCGCGTCGGCGTGCGGTCCTACAGCCAGACCACGGCGGTGTGGGTGCGCGGTATTCTCCAGAACGACTACGGGGTCGACGTCGATCGCCTCAACTGGGTGACTTTCGAGGACGGCCACGTCGCCGAATACCGCGAGCCGGCGGGGGTCGAGCGCGCCGGCGCCGACAAGAACCTGCTCGAGATGCTGCGCCAGGGCGAGCTCGACGCCGCGATCTACGGTGCCGACCTGCCGAAAGACCCGGCGCTCGCCAGCGTGATCCCGAATCCGGCCGCGGCGGCGCAGAGCTGGTATGCGCGCCACCGGGTGGTACCGATCAACCACATGGTGGTGGTGACGGAGAAGCTCGCGAGGTCGGATCCGGAGGCGGTGCGGGAAATCTACCGCCTGCTGATGCGAGGCAAACAGGCCGCCGGGCTGCCCCAGGCGAGCGAGATCGATTTTCTTCCCTTCGGTCTCGCGGCCTGCCGTCCGGCGCTGCAGACGATCATCGACTATGCGTTGCAGCAAAGCCTCATCCCGCGGAAAATCGATGTCGACGACCTGTTCGATGAAACCACCGGGGTTATCGACCGTTGACGATCGACGTCGCGGGCGGTCCCAATTTCGCCTTTTACGTCAACGGGATGTTTCGGCGCTCGGGAGGCGCGCGTGGGCAGATTTGTTTACCAAATCGAGGCAGCCTATGCGGCGCGGGCGCATCGTCGCGGCCGACAAGCTGATCGACTTTGCGGGCGCGTCGCGCTTATTCTGTAGCGAGAATCGGCAATTTCTGCGCCGCCGGGCCGGCGAAAATCCGCTCGACAGTCGGGAGAATGTCTTGGCGAAATTCGCGGTCCCCTTCCTATCCGATCGATGCAATCTCCGGGCCTTGCGCGTCGCGCTGGTCTCCGGCGTGGCCACGGCCGTCCTTGCGGGATTGGCGAGCCCGGCGGACGCCGCTCCGCGCCGGATGAGGTTCTATGATCCCGGCTACTACTACGGCAGCCCGACCTATATCCCTGCCCGCACGGCGCGGTCCGCGGCGAGCCCGAAGCGGGAGAAGCCCGAGCCAAAGAAGGACTCAGGGTTCGGCGAGATGCCGAAGGGACCGCTCCAGCTCGTGGTTTCGATCGGCAGCCAGCATGTGACGCTGTTCAGCAACGGCGTGCGGGTCGCGCAAGGGCCGGTCTCGACCGGCGTGCCCGGGCATCCGACCCCGATGGGCGTCTTCAGCGTGATCGAGAAGGACCGCTACCACCATTCCAACATCTACAGCGGCGCGCCGATGCCGTACATGCAGCGGATCACGTGGTCGGGCGTGGCGCTGCACGAAGGCGTGCTGCCGGGCTATCCGGCCTCGCACGGCTGCATTCGCATGTCGCACGATTTCGCCCTGAAGCTCTGGCCCATCACCAAGCTCGGCGTGCGCGTGATCGTCTCGCGCAGCGACGTGGCACCGGTCGAATTCGATCATCCCAAGCTGCTCAAGCCGAAGCTCAAGCCGCCGGATGCGCAAGTGGCGATGAACGGGGCGACCGACGGCCTGAGCGCCAAGCCGGCGGTCAAGCTCGCCCAGGTGACGATACCGGTGACCGATGCGGCCGAGGTCGCACCGGACCTGCCGAAGCCTGCGAGCGAAACGGCGCCGGAGTTTGCCAAACCCGCAGCCGAAGCGGAGCTTCCCAAGCCGGCGGCCGCGGCCGCACCGGAGATTGCCAAACCAGCGGCCGAGATGGACCTTCCCAAGCCCGCCGCCGAGGCAGGCCCGGAAAGGGCCAAGCCTGCCGCCGAAGCGGTCGAGCCCGCCAAGCCGGCGGCCGCCGCGGTCGAGGATACCGCGGAAAGCGCAACGCCGGTGGTGGAGAAGCCGGCCGCGAGCGTAAAGGCCGCCGAGCCGGCGCAGGGAGCCGAACCGGCGCAGCCTGCCGCGGCGGCGGCCGAGGAAGCGCCGAAGGCAACCGGCACGATCCCGCCTGCGCGGCCTGCCGACGTCCCGGCGCTGCCGTCGCCCATCGATCTGCGCAAGTCGGTCGAGGCGCCGGAGCCGGCGACGCCGATCGAGGCCGCGCCCGCGGCCACGCCGTCGAGCCCGGCGGAGGCGACGCCCGCCGGCGCCGAGAAGCCCGCGCCGGCCGTCGATGATCCGATGAAGCCGCCGGCGCCGCGGACCAAGGCGGCGGAGCAGCCGGTCAAGCGCTCGGGCCAGGTCGCGGTGTTCGTCAGCCGCAAGGAAAAGAAGATTTTCATCCGCCAGGGATTCATTCCGCTGTTCGAGATGCCGATCGAGATCGGGGAGCCGGATCGACCGCTCGGCACCCACGTCTTCACCGCAATGGCGGTGACCGACGGCGGTGCCGGCATGCGCTGGAATCTGATGACGGTTCCGAACGACACGTCATCGGCGCCAGTGATCGAGCACCGGGACGGGCGGAGGAAATCGAGGGACCTGCCGGTGGTGATTCACAGCAACAAGCCGCCGTCGACCGCGGCCGAGGCGCTCGATCGCATCCGGTTTCCGAAAGAGGCGCTCGACCGCATCGGCGAGCTGTTGATTCCGGGCTCGTCGCTGGTGGTCTCGGACGAGGGCCTCGGTCGGGAAACCGGCCGCTATACGGAATTCATCGTCCTCACGCGCTGATCGACGCCTGCGCCGTCACGCCTGCGCTCGTCAGCGAAAGTCGGGTATACCCGACTTTCGCCAGCTAATAACTCCAGAACTCGGGCAAGCCCGAGTTCTGGTGGCACCCGCGCCTTGGTCGCCTCCCACTTTTCCTGAAAATGCTTTAGGCTCGTGCCGCCTGCCGGGCGGTGCGACCGCGTGTTTTCGGCGGCCAAGGAGGACATGATCATGTTGCGGGGTTTAGAGCGCATTCAGCTTCGACGGAAACTGAAGGCGCTCCAGTCTTTTTGCGTGGTCGCATTTTCGGACGGAAAACCGGTTCCCACTTTTCCTGAAAATGCTCTCGCGCGCGGATGCGTCGCGTTGGCGCTGGCGGCGGCGTCCTTGATTGCCGCCGCTCCGCTGCAGGCAGAGACCTGGCCGACCAAGCGGGTGCAGGTCATCGTGCCGTTTTCTCCCGGCAGCGCCACCGACCTGTTGCCGCGAACGGTGTTCGAGCAGGTGTCGGCGAAGGCCGGTCAACCCATCATCATCGAGAACCGGCCCGGCGGCGGCGGCGCCATCGGGGTCGGCGCCGTCGCCAAGGCGGACCCGGACGGTCACACCATCCTGGTCCACTCCAACGCGCTGGTGACCGCGCCGGCGATCCAGCACATGCCCTATGATCCGGTGCAGGACTTCGCCGGCGTCACTCCGCTCGGCAACGTCCCGCTGGTGCTGGTGATCTCGCCGGACAAGCACATCGGGACCCTGAAAGAGCTCGTGGCCGCCGCCAAGGCCAAGCCGGGATCGATCAATTACGCCGCCGTCGTCGCCCGCATCCACGAGGAGACGGCGAACGCCCTGCATGACCCATCGGTGAAGGAGAAGCTCGCCAAGCTCGGCGTCGAGGAGATGATCATGACGCCGGACGATTTCGACGCCCGCATCGCGCGGGAGGCGCCGATCGCCATCGATCTGGCCAAGGCCGCCGGCATCGCGGCGAGGTGACGTGGCGATGCTCGAAGGCTTCACCCGCACCGAGATCAAGACCAGCGGCGCGCGCATCGTCACGGTGCACGGCGGCCGCGGGCCGCCGTTGCTGCTCATGCACGGCAATCCGTTCTCGCACCTCTCCTGGCACAAGATCGCGCCGCGGCTCGCGCGCGAGTTCACCGTGGTGGCGACCGATCTGCGCGGCTACGGCGACTCGGAAAAGCCGCCGGGCGGCGCCGACCACGGCGGCTATTCGTTCCGCGCCATGGCGCAGGACCAGGTCGAGGTCATGGCCGCGCTCGGGTTCCACCGCTTCTACGCCGCCGGGCACGACCGCGGCGCCCGCGTGCTTCACCGCATGTGCCTCGATCATCCGCGCACGGTCGCGCGCGCCGCCATCCTCGACATCATCCCGCAGCACCATCTGCTCAACAACGTGACGCGCGAATGGGGTACGTTCTCGTGGCACTGGTTCTTCATGATCCAGCCCTATGATCTTCCCGAGCGGCTGATGGGCGCCGATCCCGACTATTTCATCGAGAAGAAGCTCGCCAAGACCGCACGGGGGCTGAGCTTCTTCGATCCGGCGGCGCTTGCCGAATACAAGCGCTGTTTCCGCAATCCCGCCACCATCCACGCCATGTGCGAGGACTACCGCGCCACCCATGGCGTCGATCTCGCCATGGACAGCGAGGATTTCGCCGCCGGGCGCAAGATCGCCTGTCCGGTGCTGCTGTTGTGGGGCGCGACCGGCGGCGTCGGCCGCCATCACAAATCGATGGAGATCTGGCCGCGCTATGCCGCCGACATCCGGGGGGGCAAGGCGCTGCCGTGCGGACACTATCTTTCGGAGGAGGCGCCGGAAGAAACCTATCGCGAGCTGCGCGAGTTCTTCGCGGCCGCCGAGGAGCGGGGCGCCGCATGACGGCGATCGGACCACGCGCGCGGTCGGCGATCGCAGGATTGACGATCGGCGCCGGATTGATTGCGAACGTCGCCGTCTGCGCGTCGTCGACCTGCCCGGACGAGCAGAAGACGCCGCAGACACCGAAGGATCTGGCGCTCTGCGGGAAGCTCGAGCCGTTCGTGCGTAAGCCGAGCGAGCTGCCGCTCGACGTGTACGAGAAGAAGCTCGGAGAGTTCCTTGGAGCGATGTGTCACCGCCGGAGCGATTGGAAGGTCGATAAATGGGTCCGCGACACCGGCCCATGGGTCGGCACCTACCGCAACGGCAAATGGATCGGACAGTATTACGGCACGCACGCGCCGGCGCTGGTCTGGTACTCGCCCGATTTCTACGCGTGGCTGAGGGCAAACCGTCCGGAGGAAAACCGTCCGGACAGCGTTGCGCCGGTACCCGAGCGGCCGGTGCCCGACGGCGCCATCATGATCAAGGAAATGTATCCGCCGCCGGCGACTGCCTGCGCGGGCGTCGATACGCTCCATCTGCTGGCCAAGACGAAAGGGGCCGCAGTCATGGTGCGCGACAGCAAGGGGTCGTACGACGGCTGGTTCTGGGGTTGGTACGGCTGGGGACCCGAAGCCGAATCCGGCTGGTACGTGGACTGGCCGGCGCGGCCCAACAGCCCCTATCCAAACATGGGCTTCGGCCAGTATTGCACCAACTGCCATGCCTCGGCGAAGGCCAACCAGACCTTCGCAGCGCTCAGGAACATCAAGGGCGAGCCCAACATCCCGCCGGTGTATCTCAGCCAGAACTTCTTCCTCGATCCGTCCTGGCAGGGCCTGCATAGCCGCATCCTGCAGTCGGCGGCCAAGGATGCCGCCGCGCTCGGCGCGGCGACGCCGGCATACGACAGCGAGTTCGAGAAAACCTTTTGGCTGCACGGCGGCCGGCCCAGGAAGGCCGTCCCGATGCCCGCGGAAACCTACGACAACGTATGGGTCAAGCCGGGCCAGCCGACCGCTGCGAGCCAGTTCGTCACCTCTGATCAATGCCTAGGCTGTCACAGCGCCGGCGGCACCGGCGTGCAATTCGACATGACGGAGCCGGGCACCGACAGCAAGCTCATCAACATCTCCCCCTACGGCACGTGGCGGGGATCGCCGATGGGCCTCGCCGGCCGCGATCCGATCTTTTTTGCGCAGCTCGCGAGCGAGACCGACACGTTCCATCGCGATTACTCGTCGATGATCCAGGATACCTGCCTCGCCTGCCACGGCATCATGGGCCAGCGCCAATTCGCCATCGACACCCGCGAGGAAACCGGCGCCTGCGGAAAATTTTCCCGCGCGACCGTGGCCGCCAAACCCGACTCGCCACACGATGCCAAGCTTGCACGGTACGGAGCGCTCGCGCGCGACGGCATTTCCTGCACCGCCTGCCACCGCATGGTGCTCGGCAACGAGAACACTGCAAAATATCGCAACGACCCGCAGAACAAGTGCGTGGACGAGCGCCAAGCCGCGCTCAATCCGGATCTGACCGGATTTGCCAAGACGTTCACCGGCAATTTCCTCGTCGGTCCGCCCGACCGCGTGTTCGGGCCGTTCCAGAAGCCGAAGCCGAAGTCCATGAAAAACGCGCTGGGGATCGAGCCGGAGCACGACCGCAACATCATGCGCTCGGAGGCATGCGGCAGCTGTCACACGGTGCGTCTGCCGATCCGGCATCGCGGCCAACCCATCGGCCACACTTACGAGCAGACCACGTATCCGGAGTGGGCGTTCAGCGACTACCGCACCGGCGATTCGCCCGACGGCCGGCTGCCGTCCGGCGCCGGCCCGCGGGCGCAATCCTGCCAGGATTGTCACATGCCGAACAAGGATGCCGACGGCAATCCGTATCGCAGCAAGATCGCCGCGATCCAGGAGCACGGCAATTTTCCGCAGGCCGAGCACACCCTGCCGCCGGGGGACATCGACCTGCCGGTACGCTCGCCCTTCGGCAAGCACACGCTGGTCGGCTTGAACGTCTTTCTCTTGAAGATGGCGTGGCAGTTCCCGGAGGTGCTCGGCATCCGCCGCGAGGATCCGATGCTCTCCGACGGGATCGAATCGATTCCGACGGTCGAAAACGCGATGCTCGATCAGGCGGTCAACCGCACGGCCAGTATCACGATCGGCGACGTGAAGAACGACGGGAGTACGCTCGACGCGCGCGTCACGGTGATCAGCCGCGTCGGCCACAAGTTTCCCTCGGGCGTGGGCTTCCGGCGCGCCTTCCTCGAGCTCAAGGTGCTCGACGCCGACAACAAGGAGCTGTGGGTGTCGGGGCGCACCAACGGCGCGGGCGTCATCGTCGACGAGAACCGCAAGCCGATCGACGGCGAGCTGTGGTGGAAGGACGACTGCTCGGCCCGTATCGACCCGGACGCGCGCATCCATCAGCCGCATTACCGGGAAATTACCCGACAGAACCAGGCACAGATCTATCAGGAGCTGCTCGCGGCGCCGCCCGATGTCCCCGCGCCGCAGTGCGGCGCCCACGCGCGCCCCGCGGGACGGCTGACCACGAGCTTCTTCTCGATCTGCAGCAAGGTGAAGGACAATCGCCTGCTGCCGCACGGCTTTCTCGGCCTCGACGAGCGCAAGAAGATCGCAGCGGAGCTCGGCGCCGGGCCCGATCTCGCCGAGGACACCGAACCGGTCGGCGTGAGCGACGATCCCGATTACCGGACGGGCGGCGGCGACTCGCTCGTCTATCGCGTGCCGCTCGCCGAGCTGAAGGGCGAGCCCGCTGCCGTCCAGGCGACCCTCTATTACCAGCCGACGCCTCCGTTCTTCCTGCAGGACCGGTTCTGCACGTCGGACAGCGACGACACCAAGCGGCTCTATTACCTGGCGGGAAAATTGGACCTCGCCGGCACGCCGGCGCAGGACTGGAAGCTCAGAGTAGTCACCAGCGGGCCGGTACCGGCTCCATAACCAGGCGCAAGCAGCCGCGAACCGGTTCCGGTTTACGTGCGTTGCCTGCCGGGAGTGCGACGATGCCCATGACGACACGACGTCCCTGGTACACCGTTCTTTATATCCAGGTCCTGATCGCGATCGCCGTCGGCGTCCTGATCGGGCATTTCTACCCGACCGCCGGGGTCGCGCTCAAGCCGCTGGGCGACGGCTTCATCTCGCTCATCAAGATGATGATCGCGCCGGTCATCTTCTGCACGGTCGTGCACGGGATCGGCTCGATGAGCGATCTCAAGAAGATCGGTCGCGTCGGCGTCAAGACGCTCTTCTACTTCGAGGCGGTGTCCACCGTGGCGCTCGCGATCGGGCTCGTCGTCGGCGAGGTTCTGCAGCCCGGCAAGGGGTTCGACATCGATCCGGCCTCCCTCGATCCCAATGCGGTGGCGGGGTATATCAGCAAGGCCAAGCAGGAGGGCATCGTCGCCCATCTCCTGGCGATCATCCCCGACACCTTCATCGGGGCTTTTGCCAAGGGCGACCTCCTCCAGGTGCTGCTGGTCTCGCTTCTCACCGGCTTTGCCATCTCGCGGCTCGGCGAGCTCGGCGCGCGGATCAACGCCGTCATCGACGCCATGGCGAGGGTCTTCTTCGCCGTGATCCGCATCATCGTGCGCGCCGCGCCGATCGGCGCGTTCGGCGCCATGGCCTTCACCGTCGGCGCCTATGGCTTGGGCTCGCTCGTCAACCTGCTCGAGCTGATCGCGACCTTCTATCTCACCAGCCTGCTGTTCGTGCTGCTCGTGCTCGGCGGCATCGCCCGGCTCGCGGGCTTCTCCATCCTGCGGTTCATCGCCTACATCAAGGACGAATTGCTGATCGTGCTCGGCACCTCGTCGTCGGAGACGGTGCTGCCGCACATGATCCAGAAGATGCAGCACCTCGGCGCCTCGCAATCGGTCGTCGGCCTGGTGATCCCGACCGGCTACAGCTTCAACCTCGACGGCACCAACATCTACATGACGCTGGCGACGCTGTTCCTCGCGCAGGCGACCAATACCCCGATCGGCATCGGGCAGGAGCTCGGCATCCTGGTGATCGCCATGATCACCTCGAAAGGAGCCTCGGGCGTCACCGGCGCGGGCTTCGTGACGCTCGCCGCCACGCTCGCGATCGTGCCGGACATCCCGATCCAGTCGCTGGCGATCCTGCTCGGCATCGACAAGTTCATGAGCGAATGCCGCGCGCTCACCAACCTGATCGGCAACGGCGTCGCCACCGTCGTCATCAGCCGGTGGGAAGGCGAGCTCGACGTCGTCAAGCTGCACGAGACCATGGCGCACCCGATCGTCGTCGGCGAGGAGCTCGAGCAGCGGCCGGTGTGACGGGCAATTCCGACATTTGACGCGACGTGGCGTCCGGTCAATGTGCCATTCACATGCCACCGACGCTGGCGCGGGTATCAATCGGCGTCCTTCGAGGCCAACTACGTTTCCTATCCTGCGACATGGAAGCGCACGCCGGCGCGTTTCTGCAGATAGCCGATCACGCTGAACAGGTTTTTGGCCTGCGGATTGCCGCGCGGCCCGAACATGCGGATCAGACTCTTCGGCGGCGCGCCGGTTGCTGCTCCGAGCTTTTCAAAGCCGACTGTCGCCTTGATGTAGTCCCGTAGGATCGTCTTCCCGGTATCCACGTCGCCGCTGAGCATCGCATCGATACCTTCGCGAAGAAGCGCTTCGGCGAATTTCTTGTCGTTCTTGACGTGCGCCCGCACAAGGTCCTTGAAGCTCTTTGTTCTCGCCATCTCTCGTCTCCATTCAGCGCCGCCCGCGCTTGCTCTTTTTGTAGTCCCGCCAATAGGCGTGAGCCGTATCGATGTCCTGCTGCTGACGCTTTTTGGTGCCGCCCGTCAGCAGGATCAGCGACGTCTCGCCGTCACGCCCGAAATAGACCCGGTAGCCAGGGCCAAAATCAATCCGGTATTCGAGCACGCCTTCGCCGACGGGTTTGACGTTGGAGAAATTGCCCTGCTCCAGCCTTGCGATAGCGCGCGTCACCTTCGCTCGCGCCGTAGGGTCCAATTCCGCAAACCACTCGGCGAACGGCCGCGAGTCTTCGGAGGCTATGTAGTAACGGATTTCAGGCACCGGGCTAAGGTAACACAAACGTTACCCACGTTCAAGGCATGGATCTGAGGCGCTCGCGCATGTCGGGCGCGGCGAGTGCTTGTTTCCTGGTGGATCAAGGCAATGATGCCGCGCGGCATTGCCGCCGGTACGAACCAGCCCTGCCAGCTCGTCGCGGCGAAGGCGGGAAGTCACGCCTCGGCGACCGTCGACAAGCGTGTCCGCGCGGGGCACTCACCGCGAGCGCGCGCAATTGTCCGGCCTCGATCAGCGCCCGCGCGGTCGGGAGCGGCATCACCGCGATCTCTATCTCGCCGGCGATCAGCGCGGCGTTGCTGTGCGCGTCGCCACGGTAAGGTACCGCCACGATGGCAGCGGCGGCTCAGACCCTCTTCAGCTCGCCACCGGGACGGGCGCGGCGAGGAAATTGCGCGTGACGTACCAGAGCAGGTGCCGGTTGTTGCTGTAGCCCGGGCTGTGCGCGGTCTTCGGCAGGATCACGAATTGGCGGTCGCCGTTCGGCAGCTGCCGGTAGAAGTCGATGAGATCGTCGGTGGTCGAGTTGCCGTCATGGACGCCGCGGACCATCAATACCGGCGCCAGCACCTTCGTCGGGTCGACCAGCGGCAGGTTGGCGGCCATGTCGAGATAGGTGCCGGTCGGCACCTGATCGCCGAACTTGAGCTCCACCGCCGCGATCGCCTCCGGCACGGCCATGTCGTAGCTCGCGGCGTGGCCGTCGCGGGTGAAGATCGAGCGGATCATCGCGGCGTCGCGCTTGCGGCGATTGTTGTTGCGATAGAGCGCGACCTGCTGCTCGCGCCTGCCGATCTCGGCGGCGCCGGTGCCTTTGTAGGTGAAGGCGACGAGCACCAGCCGGTCCACCCGCCCGGGCTCGGCCTGCGCGAAGGCGCCGGCGCGGATGCCGCCCGACGAGGTGCCGTAGAAATGCATCTTCGCCTGCCCGGTCTCCCGCGCCACCAGCGGAACCGCCGCCTTGAGGTCCTCGACGCCGCTGGCGACGTCGGAATTGTTTCCGGAGCTGCCGGAATAGCCGTAGCCGTCGTGGTCCATGGTCCAGACGTCGAAGCCATACCGGGCCATGACGTTCATCAGCGAATATTCGCCCTTGCCCGGCACCAGCAGGTCGTAGGACGAGCGCGCGGAGTTCGAGGAGCCGTGCACGAGGAAGAGGACCGGCAGCGGCGGCTCGCCCGGCTTCGGCGCGTTCACCCGCTTGCGCCAGAGATTGAGCGGAACCTCGCCCTTCTTGGCCCAGTATTCGGCGCTCCAGATCGGGCCTTCGCGCGCCGTGGCGGCGGCCGCGCCGGCCGCCTGTGCTTGCGCCGCCAACCCCGAGGCGAGCCCCGCCCCGACGCCGAGGCCGGCCCCCTTGAGCACGGTGCGGCGCGCGAACCCATGGTCCGGGGAGCTTTCGGTCATGGCGTCCTCCAAATTTCGGCGCAAGCGAAGACGGCGCGCGATTTCGTTAGCCGTGCCCCCCACCCGGCCTCGCTTCGCTCGGCCACCCTCCCCCTTCGGGGGGAGGGATTCAGCTGTGGCCATGGCCAACTCAATTCGGCCGTTCTCGATCCGGTCCGGAGCGGCAAAAGACCCTACCAGATCGGCCGCGCGCGCCATAGCCGCCGCGATGCGCAAGGGCGGCGCTGACCTGTCGCAGGGCAAGCCCTCGCGCGCTCGCGCAAGTTTTGCTAATCGTTGCCGACCATCGGCTCGGAACCACGGCTCGACGCATCCGCCGGCATTCGCAACGTCAGGGTTTGTCATCGCGCGTTGCAACGACGATATGTGCGGGGAAGAGTCCAGGGAGCTTGCGACGGATCGAGCGATGGAGGCCAGAGAAGGGGATCGTGAGCAGCGCGTGCTCGATCGTCTGCATCGGGCGGCGCGGTTCTGCGACGAGAAGATCGGCTGGAACCGCATCGGTGTCGTGCTCAGCGTCGCCATCATCGCGATCGCGGCGGTGGCGCTCTATCGCATTCTGCGCACGATCGACGTCGACGAGGTGATCGATGCGCTGGTGACAAGCAATTGGCGCAACATCGCGCTTTCCACGCTGTTCGTCGCCGGCGGCTACTTCACGCTCACCTTCTACGACCTGTTCGCGCTGCGCACGATCGGGCGATCGGACGTGCCGTATCGGGTGGCGGCGCTCGCCGGCTTCACCAGCTATTCGGTCGGCCACAATGTCGGCGCCAGCGTCTTCACCGGCGGCGCGGTGCGCTATCGGGTCTATTCGGCCTACGGCCTCACCGTCATCGAGGTCGCGAAAATATGCTTCCTGGCCGGGCTCACCTTCTGGCTCGGCAACGCCACCGTGCTCGGGCTCGGCATCGCCTATGCCCCGCTCGCGGCGAGCGCCATCGATCAGCTGCCGGCCTGGTTCAACCGCGCCGGAGCCGTGCTGATCCTGATCGTGCTGGGGCTCTATGTCGCGTGGGTCTGGCGGCGCCCGCGCGTCGTCGGCCGCGAAGGCTGGAGCGTCAGCTTGCCCGACGGGCCGCTGACCTTGCTGCAGATCGGGATCGGCATCGTCGATCTCTCCTTCTGCGCCCTCGCGATGTACGTGCTGGTGCCGGACGAGCCCAATATCGGCTTCATCACGCTGGCGGTGATCTTCGTCGCCGCCACGCTGCTCGGCTTTGCCAGTCACGTGCCGGGCGGCATCGGGGTGTTCGACGCCGCCATGCTGGTGGCGCTGTGGCAATTCGACAAGGAAGAGCTGCTCGCCGGCCTGCTGCTGTTCCGGCTGCTCTATTACGTCGTGCCGTTCGCGCTCTCGCTCGTGATCCTGGGCGCCCGCGAGCTGACGCTGGCGCTGCGCGGCACGCCGCCGCCGCCGCTCGTGCCGCTGCCTCCGCTGGCTCCGACCGAGGTAGGCAACGCGCCGGCCGACCCGCGTCGGGCGAAGCCCGCCGAGCCGATCGGCTAAACCCGCCACCGCAAGCCCGGTGGAGAGCCGGTGCGCCCTTACCGGCACGCCGCGGGCCTGGTCCGGAGCCCATCGGCGCTAACCTAAGCGGCGTGTCCCGGATGCGGTGCAGCGCGCAGCGGTGCACCGCTAATCCGGGACCGCCACAGGCTCGGAGTTCGTAACGGTCCCGGGTCTGCAGCGCACCACTCCGCGCGAAGAGCGCTCCGTGCTGCGCTGCGCCCGGGACACGGCCAAATTTACCGCCTATGGGTCCGGAACCGGCGCTTTTATTTGGGACGGCATGTCGGCAGCCGGCATTGCCGTTCGTCCTGAGCGAGCAAGATGAGGAATCCCCATGCTCTACGCCATCCTCTGCTACAACGATGAAGACGTCGTCTATTCCTGGACCAAGGAGGAGGACGACGCGGTCATGGCCAAGCTCGATGTCGTCCACCAGAAGCTCGCCAAGCAGGGCAAGCTCGGGCCGGCCGCCCGGCTGCTGCCGACCACCGCGGCGACCACGGTCAGGAAGGACCGGGAGCCGCCGCTGGTGATCGACGGGCCCTTCGCGGAGACCAAGGAGCAGCTGCTCGGCTTTTACGTCATCGACTGCTCGGCGCTCGAGGAGGCGCTCGAGATCACGCGCGAGCTCGCCCGCGCCAATCCGGGCGGCGCCTACGAGATACGGCCGATCCGATTGTTCCTGCCGGGGAGCGCCGCGGGGTGAACGACCTGGCCTTTATCGATGCGGCGCTGACCTCGGCGCGCCCGCAGGCGGTCGGCGCGCTGCTGCGCTATTTCCGCGACCTCGACCGAGCCGAGGAAGCATTCCAGGAGGCGTGCCTGCGGGCCCTGCAGCACTGGCCGCAAAACGGTCCGCCGCGCGACCCGGCCGCGTGGCTGATCTTCGTCGGACGCAACGTCGCCATCGACGAGGCGCGGCGCCGAAGCAAGGAGCAAGCGCTGCCGCCCGATGACGTCATCTCGGACCTGGAAGACGCCGAAGGCGCGCTCGCCGAGCGGCTCGACGGGGCGCACTATCGCGACGACATCCTGCGCCTCATGTTCATCTGCTGCCACCCCGATCTGCCGGCGAACCAGCAGATCGCGCTCGCGCTGCGCCTCGTCTCCGGCCTGTCGGTCAAGCAGATCGCGCGCGCCTTCCTGGTGAGCGAGAGCGCCATGGAGCAGCGCATCACCAGGGCCAAGGGCCGCATCGCCGAGGCCGACGTCCCGTTCGAGACCCCGGGCGCGCCGGAGCGGGCCGAGCGGCTCGCCGCGGTCGCGGCCATGATCTATCTCGTCTTCAATGAAGGCTATTCGGCGAGCGCCGACGCGGCCGAGAGACGCGCGCCGCTGTGCGAGGAGGCGATCCGCCTCGCCCGGCTCCTGCTGCGGCTGTTCCCGGGCGAGCCCGAGATCATGGGGCTGACCGCGCTCCTTCTCCTGCAGCACTCGCGCGCGACCGTGCGGCTCGACGCGGACGGAAACATCGTGCTGCTGGAAGATCAGGATCGCCGCCTCTGGAACGGCGAGATGATCGCCGAGGGGCTCGCGCTCGTCGACAAGGCGATCCGCCACCGGCGGCGTGGCCCCTATCAGATCCAGGCGGCGATCGCGGCGGTGCATGCCCGCGCCGGCCGGCCGGAAGACACCGACTGGGCGCAGATCGATCTGCTTTACGCCGCGCTCGAGAGCCTGCAGCCCTCGCCCATCGTCACCCTCAACCGGGCCGTTGCCGTGGCCAAGGTGCGCGGCCCGGCCGCGGCACTGGCCATGATCGAGCCGCTGGCGCCGCGGCTTTCCGGCTATTTCCACTTCTTCGGGGTGAAAGGCTACCTGCTGATGCAGCTCGGCCGCACCCAGGAGGCCCGCGTCGCGTTCGACCGGGCCATCGCGCTCGCCAACACCGCCGCGGAAGCGGCCCACATCAGGTTGCATCTCGACCGCCTGATGAAGAATGCGGCCGACGGCTCCTCCGCCGGCGCCGATCTTGCGGGCCGGCACGGGTGACAACATCGGCGGCGGCGACGCGCGTGGTGGTCCGGCGCGCGAACGCCGCCCGGGTATCGGGATAATGCCAAAAGATTTCAGCCGTGCTGTCGGATCGCGCCGCCCTCGTTCGTCCTCGGGATAGGCCTCGAGCTTCACGGCATTCGGGGGAAGGGGAGAGATCAGATGGAAAACGACAGGGAACGCGAGGAAGCCCACATCCGCACGGCGATCGACCGGCGGGCGAATGCGCTGCGCGCCAGGGATGGTCGCATCTGGCGCCAGGCGGCGATCGTCATAAAGCGCCACCAGCCGCCTCGCCCGCGACCTTCCGGAGCGGACGCGCCCGGCTCTGGCCTCGAGAGGTGGTTGTCGTCGTTCCAAGGCTCGGTCGCCTGCGCGATCCACGACCTGAGCATCACGGCGGGCGACGACGAGGCTTGCGGCCATGGGCTGCTCCAGATCAGCGGCTGCAAGGCCGACGGTCACAGAATCGACATGTGGGTGCCGGCGACCTTTTGTCTGCGCAAGGTCGATGGTGCGTGGAAGGTCACGAACGAACGCACGCCGCTGTCCTGC
>WNEY01001580.1_pt1 | contig 16247 bp, 15 predicted proteins | sample 5400531 | NCBI WGS metagenome assembly WNEY01 (sample SAMN13153338, study PRJNA577476) | soil metagenome | isolation source: 200 cm saprolite under Douglas fir tree site 1 | place: USA:California | collected 2015-04-18
ATCGTGTTCGTCGTGTTCGGCGGCGCCGTGATCGCGCTGTCGTTGCTGTCGCTGGCGCTGTTGCTGCCGCTCGCGGTGATCTGCGTCATCTCGTTCGGTATCGGCGTGACGCTGGAGGCGATGATGGTGGTCTGGACGGTCACCATGGCGGTCAACATCCCCCCTGACATGCTGGCCCGGGTGTCCGCTTACGACGCGCTCGGCAGTTCGATGGGCATGCCGGCCGGCGCGCTGGTCGCTGGTCCGATCGCTGCGCTGGCGGGCGTCTCGGCCACCCAGTATGGTGCCGCCGCGATCATCTTGATCGCGTCGGCGCTGGCGCTGATCCCGCGTGAGATCCGGGTCATGCGCTCCGCCTCCAAGCTCGGGCAGCTCGAAATTGAGCAGTTCGAGGCGGAGCGCCCGGAGACCGAGCGGATCGAGCTAGACCTGGCGGGGGAGCCAACCCCGTCGGTCCTGCTCGAAGACCTGGCCACCGCGGAGGCGTAGTCCGTCGGCGGCCAGGCAACGGCGGGCTTAGTGCATGTGCATTGGCTCTAGCACCGTGTTAATGACGTAGATAGTGGCGTTAGCGGTCGAGATGTTGCCGCAGACGATGTCGGCTGCGTTGACCTCGTAGACCGCGCCCATCTTCGCTGACTTGATGGTGCTGCCTTCAAGGGTCTTGAATTCCTTGCCGGAGGCCAGCTCGGCCGGGGTCAGGCGGCCGCTCACGATGTGGTACTTGAGCACGTTGGCAAGGCTGGCGGCGTTGTCCAGCATGCTCATCGCGGCTCCGTGCAGCTTGCTGAACGCACTGTTCTCTGGCGCGAAGACGGTGATGGCCTTGGCCTGGTCGAGCTCGGTGACCAGGCCGGCCTTCTTGACTTCCGCAGCGAACTTGGTCAGCAGCGGGTTGTGTGACGCGGCGGTTACGACCGGATCCATGCCCATGCCGTGCAGGCTTCCCATGCCGGTGGCCGGGACCATTTCGCAGCTCGCCCCGAACGGCCTGGCCATCGGGTGGGTCATCGAGTCGCTGTGCGAGGGCATCGCGTGCGGTGACGCGGACGGCTTCTGAGAGCCCTGCGCCGACGGCGTGGAACTGTTGCCGCAGGCGGCCGCGGCGATGGCGAGCGCGCTGGCGAGGACGCTCATGGTGATAACCCGGAATGTACTCGCGTAAGCACCTACGCGGGATCGCATGTTTTGTTCTCCTTTGTCGAAGGGATGGGTGCGTCGGCAGCGCCGACGGGCAGGGGTTTGAGGCGCCCACGGGACTGGGCGCGCCGGATCCCGCCACAGCCTGTACTCGTCACAGGCGACGGACCAGATTGCCGCGCGGCGGAAATGGGGCCAAGCGGCGGCGGTGCCGGTGACGAATACCAGATGTGGCAATAGGCGAGACCAGCCAGCTGAGCGACCCAGACGCTGCAGCCGGAAGGTCATCTGACGAGGAGATCGAGGCTCTGCTGAGTCGGGTGGCCAAAGGCGATGAAGCCGCGTTCGAAGCTGTATGCGTCCGGGTGGCGGCGATCGTGTTCGGCGTCGCCCGCCGGGTGCTCCGGGACCCGGGCCTAGCCGAAGAGGTCTCCCAGGAGGTCCTGCTTGAGCTGTGGCGGTGCGCATCCAGGTTCCGGCCCGGGCGGGGCAGCGCGATCGCATGGGTGACGACCATCGCGCATCGCCGCGCCGTCGACAGGGTCAGGTCAGAGCGCAGATCGGCGGAGCGCGAGCAGCGCGCCGGATCGCACTCGATCGCCTATGACGAAGTGGTTGAGATGGTCGAGGCGAGACTCGACCGGGAGCGGGTGCGGCGCTGCCTGGGCTCGCTGACTGAACTGCAACGCGAGTCGGTGACGCTCGCTTACTACGGCGGCTACACGTTCCAGGAGGCGGCGGCGCTGCTGGGGGTTCCGGAAGGAACAGTGAAAACGCGGATGCGTGATGGCCTGATCCGGTTGCGGGATTGCATGGGGGCAGAATGATGAGACCTCGCCGATCCGAGTTGCACACCCTGGCGGGCGCGTATGCCCTGGATGCGGTGTCCGGAGCTGACCGGGCGCGCTTCGAACGGCACCTGGCCGGGTGCCGCGCCTGCGCACGAGAACTGCAGGAACTGCGGGAGGCCACGATCAGCCTGGCTGCCGGGGCGACAGAGCAGCCGCCCTCCAGGCTCATCGAGCGGACCGTCGCTGCGGCCGCGCGGATGCCCCAGTTGCCGCCCGTGGCAATCAGCCCGCCGGCCTGGGCCGGCGCTCGGCGGTGGCTAGAGCGCCGGGGTCTTCGTCTCAGCCAGGCGATGACCACGACACTTCGCTCGCCGCGCACGCGGGCCGTCCGGCCCAGGCTGGCCCTGGCCCTGGTCATCATCTTCGTGGCCGCGACAGCGGCCGCCGGACTCGTCGCGCTCAAAGTGGAGCACCAGTTCAGCGCAGTTCAGCGTCGCGATCAGGAGATCACCCAGGTGCTAAACGCGCCAGATGCGGTCATGCTGACCGCGCGGATCAGCCCGGCTGGCACCGCCACCATCGTGCTGTCACGACACGACCGGGCCCTAGTGTTCACGACCGAAGGACTGCCGCTACTGCCGCACGGCCGGTGTTATGAGCTCTGGCTGATGGGGCCGGCCGGCGAGCGTTCGGCTGGCATGCTGCCGGCCGCGCACGACGGAATGACCAGTCCAGTATTCGCCGCTGGCCTCGCGGCCGCTGACTGGGCGGGCCTCACAGTCGAGCCAGACGGCGGAACTGCGCACCCGACCTCGGCCCCTATCTTGATGCTCAACCTGGCCACCGCGAACGCGTAGCTCGATTTTCGCTTAACTTAATCCGCGACACCGCCGCCTATAGCTCGGTCTTGGCAGCCGTAGCGGCGGGGGAGTCTTCACCGACCAAATCGGCGCCCGGCTCGGGCGGCCCGCTACCGCGCTCGAAATGCTCTGCGGCCAGTAGCCGTAACCGCTGGCCTGCGGCCGAAGGCTGACCGGCCCTGGCGTGATCAGGCTGCTAGGGCGAGCACAACGGTGGCACCCGCATCCTGCGCCGAGGTATTCATTCACCGACGGCATCGACCCCCAGGCCGGCACCCTGCTCGGCGGCCTGTTCTTCATCGCCTTCATGAAGAGCCCCCAGCAGTTCATCAAGCTCCGGACCGCCCCGGCAGCCGACGCGCTCAACGAATACATCAAGCACACCGGCAGCGCCATCTTCGCCTGCCCACCCGGCCTCCACCCAGCCCAACACTGGGGCGGCACACTGTTTACCTAGACAGCCTCTCCTGCTAGCTCGACTACACTTAATATAAGTACAGTCGAGCTAGCAGGAGACAGGTGGACAGCGAAACGCTAGGCAAGCCGGCGGATGTTTTTGATCGTGATGCGGAGTGGGCGGACCTTGCCGACTTCCTGCTTTCGCCGTCGCCTGGATTGCGGATCGCGGTCGTCTACGGCCGGCGCAGGCAGGGCAAGTCGTACCTGCTCCGCCGGCTAGCCGATGCGGTCGGCGGGCTCTACCACCTGGCGACCGAGCAGGCCGAGCTAGTCTCGCTGCGCCGGTTCGGGGACTCACTCGCGAACTGGGCGAGGCTGCCTGCTGGATCCTTCGGGTTCGGCGACTGGGAACCGGCGCTGCGAACGGCGGCCGAGGTGCTGACCGCACGCGCTGGTTCGACGACGGTGCCTCCCAGGGGGCCGTCCCTGCTGGTGCTCGATGAGTTTCCCTACTTGATGCAGGAGACGCCGGGGCTGCCGTCGATCGTGCAATCCCTGTACGACAACCTGGGACCAGGAGCTGGACCGGGCGGCGGATTGCCGCTGCGGTTGATCCTCTGCGGATCGGCCATCTCGGTCATGGGCGACCTGCTGTCCGGGACCAAAGCGCTGCGTGGCCGAGCCGCGCTCGAACAGCGCATCCGGCCGTTCGGGTACCGGGATACCCGGTGCTACTGGGAGATTGAGAACCCGATGGCGGCCTTCGCGCACCACGCGCTAATCGGCGGAACGCCCGGCTACCGGGAGCTTGTGCTGGACCCGCGCTTTCCCGAAGATTGGGCCCAGCTAGGTAGCTGGCTGGCGCGGAACGTGCTGCGGCCGTCCATGCCATTGTTCGACGAGGCCCGCCGGGTCGTGCACGAGGATCCGCGAATCCGCGACGCCGCCGCCTATAGCTCGGTACTGGCCGCGGTGGCGGCAGGGGAGTCGTCGCCGACCAAGATCGGCGGCCTGCTCGGGCGGCCCGCTACCTCGCTAGCGCATCAACTGGACTCGCTGGCGTCGGCCGGGTTCATCGACCGGCGGCACGACCTGCTCCTTGGCCGGCGGCCAGTCATCACCGTGGCCGACCCGATGGTGCGACTCCATCAGCTCGTCATCGAGCCATATCAGGCCGACCTGGAGGCCGGGCGAGCACGTGAGATCTGGGGCGAAGTGACGCACACCGTCGATTCGAAGATCTTCGGACCGCACTTCGAGGCGCTCGCCGCCGACTGGGTCGCAAGGTATGCCGCCATCGAGGCGGGCCTGCCGGTCGGCCCGGTCGGTCAGACCGACATCGCCTGCCGCGAGCACAAGACCAGTCACGAGATCGACGTTCTAGCGCTCGCGCGCGGCGCCCGGCCCCGTACCGCCGGAGCCCCGATCGCGTTCATCGGCGAGGCCAAGCACCGCGATCGCCGACCGGGCCTCGCCGAGCTTCGGAGGCTCGAACACCTACGTGAACTGCTCACCGCCGCCGGACACGATGCTGCCGGCGCTGTGCTCGGTCTCTTCAGCACGACCGGTTTCACCCAGGACCTAATCGCCGGGGCCGCCAGCGGCCAAGGCAAGATCCTGCTCACTTCGCTCGAACTGCTCTACGGCCAGCACCCGTAACCCGCTGCCCGCCGTTCTCACTTACCCTAGCGGCGACGTCTCTTCCCGGATTAACGACAAATTTTGCCCCGATTTGAGCAATTCTGGGATCGATAATCCGGGATATCAGATACGCGCTCAACGATTACATCAAGAACGCCGACAGCGCCATCTTCGCCGCCCGCCCGGCCTCCACCCCAGCCAGCACTGGGGCCGACACCCCGTTCGCTTAACTACCCGTTGGCACTTCATGGTCGCTGTAACGGTTGGTGCTGCTGATCTTCTGTGTCCTGTCAGTGGTCAATGCGAGAATAAGAGTAGATAGGAGGGAAGCCACCACCGAACGCCCATGCGGGAACTCGCGGACGCGATCCGAAGTGAAATAGGTATAGCTAGAATGGAGGGGTATGAGCGCATCGCTTATTCACTCCGCCGAAGATGCGACCGACAGTTATCTGACTCCGAAACAGCGGTACGACCGGGCGCGCTATCTCAGAATCCGCGCAGAACGGGATGCGACCCGCGCCCCAGATCCGATAGCGCTGCTCGACGTGCCGACGCTCGCCTATTTGGCCGGCCTGACCGATGCGGACGGAAGTATCTACGTCACGCACACGAACAGGCTTCGCACCTAATACCCGACGGTGACCTGGGCGATGACCCATAAGCCGACCATTGAATGGGTCTGCGAAACGCTCGGAGGCGTCAAGGTCGGCGTTAACAACCACACGAATTTGCGGACCGGCAGCACATCCTGGGGGAAGTCTAAATTCCGACCGCAATACAAGACTCTGGTCAGTGGCAGCCGAGCACAATTGCTGTGCGGCCTGATGCTGCCCTATATGCACACGAAGGCCGAGCAAGCGCGGCTCGTAAGCATCTTTCCCGTTGACGAACGGCGCGCGCCGGGACGCCGACTGTCGAATGAGGTTCGAGCCGAAAGGGAAAGGCTTGGTGCGCAGATATCGGCGCTCAACCGCTGGTGAGGTATTGCCAGTCTTATCGCCTATGATATCCCCATCCTATTGCCCGTCCTATCTCGCTCGCCGTCGCTATTCTGTGTGATCACCTCATTAGCTCGACTACGCTTAATATAAGTACGTCCGAGCTAGGGCGTGCGGTCGCGGGGTTAGGCGGCTAGGGCGGTGTCGCCGATGAAGGCGGCCCACAGGCTGGCGTAGGCGCCGTTCGCGGCCAGGAGTTCGGTGTGGGTGCCGATCTCGGCGATCTTGCCGCCGTTCAGGACGACGATCCGGTCGGCGCGGGCGGCGGTGGTGAGGCGGTGGGCGACCAGCAGGGTGGTTCGCCTGGCGGCTAGCTGCTCGGTTGCCTTGATCACCTCGGCTTCGGCGGCCAGGTCAAGGGCAGCTGTGGCCTCGTCCAAGAGGAGTATCGCCGGGTCGACTAGGTAGGCCCTGGCCAGGGCGACGAGTTGGCGCTGCCCAGCGGATAGGTTGCGGCCGCGCTCGCTGACCTCGTGGTAGAAGCCGCCGGGGAGCCTGGCGATCATCTCGATCGCGCCGACGCCTCGGGCGGCCGCTTCGACCTCGGCGTCGGTGGCCTCCGGTCGGCCGTAGGCGATCGCGTCGCGCAGGGTGCCGGGGAACAGGTAGGGCTCTTGCGGCACAACGCCGAGGTGGTGCCGGTAACTCGAAAGGCCGTAGGACCGCACGTCGACGCCGTCGATCAGGACCCGGCCCTGCGTTACGTCGTAGAACCGGGCGACGAGCTTGACCAGGGTGGACTTGCCGGCGCCGGTCTGGCCGACGAACGCCACCGTCTCACCCGGTGCGATCCGCAGGCTGATCCCGCCGATCGCCTCAGCTGAGTCGGTCCGGTACCTGAAGTGCACCTCGTCGAGTTCGATCTCGCCACGCAGTCGCCCGGCCTGGATCGGGCGGGTGGCCTCGGGCGTGGTCGTCTGGGTGCGCATCAGCGAGGAGATCCGGTCGACGCCGACCGAGGCCTGCTGATAGCCGTCGAAGACCTGGGACATCTGCTGGACCGGGGAGAACAGCATGTCGATGTAGAGCAGGTACGCGATCAGGCCGCCGGCGGTGAGCACACCGCTGTGCACCTCGCTCGCGGCCGTGAACAAGATCAGCGCGCCCGCGACGGTCGACAGGGCCTGCACGAACGGGAAGTACAGCGAGATGTAGCGCTGGGCCCGCATCCTGGACTGCCGGTAGGCGCTGGACAGGCCCGCGAACTTGGCATGGTTGACCTGCTCGCGCCGGTAGGCCTGGGCCACGCGCAGCCCGGCGACGTTCTCCTGCAGGTCCGCGTTGACCACCGAAACCTTCTCGCGCGCCTCGGCGTAGGCCTTGGCCGACTTCACGCGGAACCAGACGGTGGCGGCGACCAGCACGGGAAGCACGGCGAACAAGGTCAGTCCGAGCTTGACGTTGATCAGCACAAGGGCAACGAGCACGCCGATGAAAGTCAGGCCGGAGTTGACCATCGTGATCAGGCCGGTCTGCAGGAAGGTGGACATGGCGTCCACGTCCGTGGTCATTCTCGTCATGATCCGGCCGGTCATCTCGCGCTCGTAGAAGTCGAGCCCGAGCCGCTGGAGCTGAGCGAAGATCTTGACCCGGAGCGTGTAGAGCAGCCGTTCGCCGTTGCGGCCGACGACCACCGTCTGCACGGCGTTGACGACCCAGTCGGCGACCACGATCGCCAGCGCGGCGACCGCCACCAAGATGATCACGCGGAAGGCCTTGACCTCGATGCCGTGGTCGATGCCGCCGCGCATCAGCCACGGCAGCGTGACTCCGGCGACCGCGTCGAGGCCGTCCAGGATCAGGCCGGCGATCAGCGCGATCATGAATGGCTTCAGCAGCCGGCGCAGGCTGAACTTCGGATCCGGTGCCCGGCTGAACGCCTGATCGACCTCGGGCTGGTCCTTAGCCGGAGGCAGCGCGGCCACCTTGGCGAGCAGTTCGGGCGTCGGCGGCAGTCCGGAAAGCATGCCGCCGTCGGCCGACGCCAAAGTGAACCTGGTGGCGGCGGCGGCCCGCCCTCCTGCCGCGCCAGGGCCGCTGGACCGGCCGATCGCCGTGGCGGCCGCGGTGCTGGCCCGGGGAGACGACCCCCCGAAACCCCCCGCAGCGGCCAGCTGCATGCTCGCCTGCTCGGACGTGGTGGCGGATCCGGCCGCGTCCGGGGCCAGGTGGGCTGGCCACAGGCTCGGCGTGATGCCGTCGACGTTGACCTTGCTGGCCGCCGTGACGCGGTCATCGGAGCTCTCGTAGTAGGCCAGCTCGCCCGCGTCGACGCCCTCGGCGTCCTCGCCAGGACCCGACAGCAGCAGCCGGTACAGCGGGCAGCGCTCGGCCAGTTCCTCGTGGGTACCGAGGTCGACCAGACGGCCGGCATCGAGCACCGCGATCTTGTCGGCCAGCTGCAGGGTGGACCGCCGGTGGGCGATCAGCAGCGTGGTCCGCCCGGCCATGACCCGGCGCAGCGTCTCGTGGATCTGCGCCTCCACTCGGGCATCGATCGCGGAGGTGGCGTCGTCCAGCACGAGGATCGCCGGGTCGGTGATCAGCGCCCGGGCCAGCGCGACCCGCTGCCGCTGGCCGCCGGATAGGGTCAGGCCCTGCTCGCCGACGACGGTGTCGTAGCCGTCGGGCAGCGCGTTGATGAAGTCGTCGGCCTCGGCGGCCCGGGCGGCGGCCATGATCTGCTCGAGCGTCGCATCGGGTCGGCCGTAGGAGATGTTGGCTCGCACGGTGTCGGAGAACAGGAAGCTCTCCTCCAGCACCAGGCCGATCGAGGCGCGCAGCGAGTCCATCGTGACGTCGCGCACGTCGTGCCCGCCGATGCGCACCGCTCCGCCGGTCACGTCGTAGAACCGGGGCAGCAGCAACGAGATCGTCGACTTGCCCGAGCCGGAGGTGCCGATGAGCGCGACGGTCTCGCCCGGCTTGACGTTCAGAGAGAGCCCGCGCAGCACCGGCTGTGAGGGCAGGTAGCCGAAGGTCGCGTTTTCGAGTTCGATGTCGCGGGAGCCGGCGGATAGTTCGATCGCGTCCGGCTTGTCGGTGATCACCGGGCGGGAGTCGATGACCTCGAACACCCGGATCACGCTGGCCCTAGCCTCCTGGCCGATGGTGATCAGGCCGGTCAAGGCACGCACGGGGCCGACCAGCTGGGCGATGTAGGAGGAGAATGCGAAGAACGTGCCCAGGTTGATCTCGCCGTGAATGGCTAGCCAGCCGCCGAACGCGAGCACGCCGACCTGGCCGAGCGCAGGCACCGCCTGAAGGGTCGGGTTGAACCGGGAGGTGAGCCTGACCGTGCGCACCCGCGCCGCGTACAGCAACTTGCTCGCGCCTTCCAGGCGCCTGATCTCCTGGTCTTCCTGGCCGAAGCCCTTGACCACGCGGACGCCGGTGACGGCGCCGTCAACTACGCCGGCCACGTTAGCGGCCTGCTGCTGGGCGTCCCAGCTGGACGGGAACAGCTTGTTGCGCGAGGTCAGCGAGATCGCGAACAGCGCCGGACCGACCGCCAGCGCGATGATTGTGAGCAGCGGCGACAGGAACGCCATCACCGTCAGCGACAGGAAGAACAGCAGTACGTTGCCGAGCAGCAGGGGAGTGAGCCCAAGCAGGCCCTGCACCATGTTCACGTCTGAGATCGACCGGCTGACCACCTGGCCGGTGTGCAGCTGGTCCTGACGGGCGCCGTCGAGCGCGGACAGCGAGGAGAACATCTCGGTACGGATGTCGTGCTGGACGTCCAGGGACACCTTGCTGCCGAAGTATCGCCTGGTGAAGACGCCGCCGAAGCTCAGCGCCGCCGCGATCAGCAGCGCGGTGGCACCAATCCAGATCGGCTGGTGCCGGGTGAGGATCGCGTTGTTAACGATGTCGCGCTGGATTAGCGGGATGATCACCGCGATCAGCGTCGCGAACAGTGAGCCGAGAAGGGCGAGAATCAGGTTACGTGGGTGTCGCCAGCAATATCCGATGAGCCGTCGCAGCCAGCGCTGGTGCGGGTCGGCTGATTTCATCCTTCTCCTCACTTCGGGGCGGCCGCCTTGGCCGCGTGCCAGGCCCGGTGGATCTCGTCGAGGGCGTGGTCGAGCTGGGCGAGGTCGGCCAGCAGGCGCTCGGGGTCGCCGGCGGCGGTGAGCAGTTCGCCGAGCCAGCGGGCGTACACGTCGTCGGCGTGGCGCACGGCTTCCTGGCCAGCCTCGGTCAGCCGGAGCCGGACCACCCGGCGGTCCTTCATCTCGGTCTCGCGCTGTAGCAGCCCGGCCGCGACCAGCGCGTCGGCGGTGCTCGTCAAGGTGGGCTTGGCGACCGCCAGCCGCTCGGCCAGCTTGGCTGAGCGTTCGCCGCCGGCACCGATCAGCTTCAGCACCCGGTACTGCTGCGGAGTCAGCCCGGCATCCACCCGCTCCATCGAACGGAACAAACGGATCAAGGTGAGCGCGGCATCAGCCGTGCGGTCTTTGTCCAGCGGCTTCACCGCTGCGGCCGATCGAGGCATCTTGCTGCCTTTCGCGCGTTTTCGTACGCCGTGCTTACAGTTCGGTCGCCTAACAACTACCGAGGCTAACAAATTCCCAGGGAGACGGGGCGACGGCGGGCGGGGGCGGCAGGGCGGGGGTGGGAGGACGGTGAGGCAAAAGCGCAGCGAGGAGGGTGCCGGGCGGGCGTGACATCAAGGCGCTGCGGATCGGCGATTCTGCGGGGCTTACGTTGCCTACAACGGCAAGAGGTCAGCGCTGTTGTGACCGGGGTTGGAGCCACGACAGCGCTGACCCTGGGACGCTGCTATTACGACGGCGGGAGGTCAGCGCTGTTGTAGCTTGCCGGGGCCGAACAGCAGGAACGGGTCAGCGCTGCTGTTGAAATCTGAAGGTCGGCGTTGCCGGGGCGGCCGATCGCTCGATCTGGTGCGTCCGTTGCGGACAGACATAACAGTAGGACGGTATGTCCGGAATGCAGGCGTTGCGCAGCAGCCAGCATTCCGGGCGTGCCGCCCGACTGCCATTTAGCCAGGTTTTCGGGGACCGGCTAGAGCTTGGACTCGATTGAGGGGATGGCGCCGGACTTGCAGACCGTGGACGGGGTGTCGCTGGTCATCTTGCAGATCGCTGCCGTGACGTAGTTCGCCGCGCCGAGCACGTTCTTGGAAACCGTGCTGTTCGGGTTGTTCAGCTGGTTGGAGATCTGCGACCAGGTCAGGCCCTTGAGCACGGCCGGGTTAAACAGCGGGCCGGTCAGCACGACCTTGCCGCCGAAGTCGATGAACGGGTAGCCGAGACCACCGTTGGACGAGTCGTACTTGGTCCACAACGCCTGCTGCGCCTTGGTCGGGTTCTGAAGCGGGCCGTGGGTGACGGTCTCGTTCTCGATCGGGGTGAAGGTCAGGTACTTGCTGGTGTACTGCTGCTTATAGAACGTCAGCGTCGCGGTGTTCGGGTCCACGTCGGTGCTGGAAGAGTGAATTCCCTTGAAGGGGCCGAACGTGCCGAACCGGCTCAGCGCCACCGCCATCGACCAGCGCATCGCGGCGCAGTAGGGGCAGAACTCCGCGCCGATGTACAGCATGTCCGGCTTGCCGGCGCTCGTCAGCACGTTGTCGGTGATGCCCTTGATCGGCAGGCCGGTGGCCGGAAGCGGGTCGGCCCCGACCGAGTTCAGCGTGGCGGCCGGCACGGTCGTGACGCCCTTGAAGGTCGACGAGGTCAGTGCGCCGGTGCCGCCTTGCTTGGCGTGCCCTTGAAAGCTCTGACGACGAAGATCGCGACCACGATCACGAGCACGCCGACCACCGAGCCGACCACGGCGAAGAGCCGGCGCCGTTGCTCAGCCTTCTTCGCCGCCGCTTGCTGCTCGGCGATCCGCGCTCGCGCGCTGAGATCCCTGTTCCGCTGGGCCTTTCCCATTAGAGCCGCTTATCTCTTGAGTTAGTTTGCTGGTTCGGACGGATTTGTAAGTCGCGCTGTGAGTGCTCTACTTACTCGCTGGCGTCGCCGGGCTGGTCAGGCCCCACGAGGTGGCGTCGTAGATGAGCAGGGCGAACATCAGGAACGTCACCACGTGGACGCTGGTGCACCACAGGCAGATGTTGCCGATCTGGATGACCTCGGCGTAGACGAGGTAGAGCACGAAGCCCATGCCGACAATGACTGAGCCCAGCCGCGCCCAGCGCACCACCGGCTGGCTGAACCGCCAGCCCAGCGGTGAGTTGATTGCCACCATGAAGGTGTAGAAGGCCAGGCCGAGCACCGCGACCGGGAAGATGCCGAATACCATGGACTGGGTGCTACTGGTCACCTTCGCACAGTTGACCAGGCCCTTGTCCGAGCAGGCGATCGTGATGCTCGTGTCATAGTGCGTGATCGTCAGGTAGATCGACACGCCGAAGCCGAACAGCGCGAGCAGCCAGGTGGTGAACTTCAGCGGGTTAGCGCGCACCCAGCCGACCGCCCCTAGCCAGCCGACCGCCCCTAGCCGGGCGGGCGTCACGCTGATGGGCGCCGCGTCCTCCGGTACGATCGCCGCCGGGCGCCGGCCGTTGGTCGCACTCTTCGCCGGGCTAGTACGGGACTTGGTACCGTTCGCCGGGACCGCGACCGTGTCGGCGAGGTTGACCGGGCGGCGGCTCTGGCTGCCGCCGTGCGGCGCCTTCTTCCTCGCGCTTGTTGCTTGCCGCCGACGTTTTGCTTGTCTCTGTGGGGCCATCAGATGTTCCTGCCTACAGAAGTAACGCTAGTTGACTTGCACACGTTCGACGGCTGCTGGCTGGTCGCGCTACAGATCGCGGCCGTGATGTGGTTCGCGGCTCCGATGATGGCCTGGGCGACCGGGCTGTTCGGGTTCTGCAGGTCCTTGCCGATCTGCGACCAGGTCAGCCCGAAGTGGGTCGGCTCCTGCTGCGACGTCGTCCCGAGCACGCTCGGCAGGTACTGGGCCCCGCTAACGATGTACTTGCCGTCGATGTCAACGAACGGGAAGCTGCCCTGTCCGTACTTATTGAGCAACGCCGACTCGGCCGCCGTCGGCTTCTCCAGCGGCTTGTTGTCCACCGTGGAGGTCTCGATCGGCCGGAAGGTCAGGTACTTGCTCGTGTAGCTGGACTTATAGAAGGTCAGCGTCGATGTGTTCGAGTACACGTCGTTGCTCGTCGAGCGGATGAAATGCAGGTTGGAGAACGTGCCGAACCGGCTCAGTGCCACGACCATGGACCATCGCTCGGCGGCGCAGTAGGGGCAGTACTCGGCGCCGATGTACAGCATCTCCGGCTTGCCGTTGACCGTCAGCGACGGGCTCGAGATCGTCTTCAACGGCGCGACAGCGGTGGCACCCGTCGGCCCGGCGCCGACCTTGTCGAGGACCGTGGTCGGCACGTTGGTGATCTGGCTCACGACCGCCTGATTGCTGCTCGCGGTCGTGTTGATCTTGGGCGAGTGCGTGGTGACAGCCCTGATGACGATCAAGCCGACCACGATGACCACAACCGCGAGGGCGCTGCCGCCCGCGACCAGCATTCTCCGCCGGGCCTCGGCCCGTTTGGCCGCCGCCTGCGCTAGCGCGATGCGCTGCCGAGCGTTTGCCTCGCGGTTTCGCTGCGCCTTACTCATTCGTGTCCTATCCCTGTCTTACGTAGCTGGCTAGTAGGTTACCAGCGCCGGCCATTGCTATGGCTCCCGTTGGCTGCTGAGGGTTGCCTCAGAATAGCTGTGGCGGCTCGGTCTGCGCGGTGTCATGACTTCTTGCGTTGCGCAACTGACGGTGGCTATCGTCCCAGTCATGACTGTTAAGCAAAGCCTGAGCTGGCGTGGCGGTTTCGTCCTGCTTGCGTGCATCGGCCTGGCAGCGGCCGGATGCAGCTCTGATTCATCGGGAAGCTCCTCGAGCAAGAGCCCCGGCGGTTCTTCTCACTCGTCGTCAAGCGCCCCCAAGCCGTCTGGCACGGCGAACGTCGCGTACGCGTCCTCGCTCTCGTTCCTTAACGAGAAGCTCTTCGGCCCGGCCTTCGAAAAGGCCGAGGGCTTCAAGTACTCCGGCGTGGCCGGTGCCTCCGGCGCGCTGGAAGCCGAAATCGCCAGCAAAGAGATCGCGCCCGGCGTGTTCGAGGCGGTCGGTGGTGACAACATCACGCCGCTCGAGCCGAAGTTCACCACGTGGTTCGTCCAATACGCGAGCACCTCGATAGTCGTGGCCTACAACCCGAAGAGCAAGTACGCCTCGCAGTTCAAGGCGATCGCCAGCGGCAAGGAACCGCTGTCGAAGCTGTTCACGTTGATGACGACGTCCGGGTTCAAGCTCGGCCGGACCGACCCGAACATCGACCCGCAGGGCCGGGCCTTTATCTACATGCTCGAGCTGGCGCAGATGAAGTACCACCTACCATCGTCTATCGTGACCAAGATCCTCGGCGGCCCGCTCGCCGACGCCAAGTCCCCGGAGATCTTCGAGGAGGCCTCGCTCGACTCGACGCTGCAGTCCGGGCAGCTGGACGCGGCGAGCGCGTACCTCAACCAGGCGATCGAACTGCACCTGCCGTACATCACCCTGCCTGATGACATCAACCTCGGCAACCCGGCCGATGCGTCGAACTACGCGAAGGCGCACATCACGATCACCGGCAACGTGGCCAAGTCGGGCTCGCCGCTGGCGATCGACATCACCACGATCGGCACGCCGACCCCGGCCGCGCTCGCGTTCGTGAAGTACGTGCTGTCGCCGGCTGGCCTGGCGGTCTACAAGCAGGGCGGGTACACGCTCCTCAAGCCGACGCTGACCGGCTCAGGGGCTCCGTCTGCGGTGACCGGTGAGCTGGGCGGCTAGCTCGGGTTCTGGCGTAGCTCCGGCCGGCCCGCTAGGGCCGGCCGGAGCGCAGCGATTGCGTTCTATCTCCGGCTGGCTCGGGGTCGCTGGGACCGGCATCATCTGGGTCGCGCTGCTCGGGCCGGTTATCGCGCTGGCCACGCATCTGTCGTGGAGCGCGATCAGCAGTTCACTCAGCGAACCGGGAGCCTGGGACCCGCTGGTCGTCTCGGTTGAGTCCGGGGCGATCACGCTCGGCGTGCTGCTGCTGATCGGCACGCCGCTGGCCTGGGCACTGGCCCGGGGCACGCTGCCGTTTCCCCGGTTGTGGGAGATCGGCGTGCTGGCCAGCTTGCTGCTGCCGCCGCTGGTGATCGGGCTGCTGCTGATCTTCCTGGTCGGGCCGTTCACGTTTATCGGACAGTTGCTGTCGCACTTCAACCTCTCCGCGACCAACACGTTCCTGGCGCTGGTGATCGCGCAGGTGTATGAATCGGCGCCGTACTACGTGCTCGGCGCCCAGGCTGCGTTCGCCAGCGTCGACCCGCGGCTCGAGCAGCAGGCAGCGCTGCTCGGCGACCGGCCGCTGCGGGTGTTCCGGCGAGTCACGGTCCCGCTCGCGGCGCCTGGGCTCGCGATGGCGATGGCCATCGCCTGGGCTCGGGCAATGGGGGCATTTGGGGCGGTTGTCATCATCGCCTACCATCCAACTGGGCTTCCGTTGCAGATCTGGACGACATTGCAGGAGACCGGGCTGCCGTCCGCGCTGCCGTTCGCCCTGGTCCTGCTTGTTGTCGCGCTGCCGCTGCCGATCGCGGCCTATTTCTGGAGCGCCCGTGCTCGAGGTCGACGTCGAGGTTGACCGACCGGAGTTCACCGTGCGCGCGAACCTTCAGGTTGCGCCGGGGGAGCGAGTCGCGCTATTCGGGCCGTCCGGAGCGGGCAAGACCACGCTGCTTGAGGTCATCGCCGGGCTGGTCAAACCGCGCCGGGCGGTCATCTCGCTCGCCGGCAAGCTCCTGACCAGCACGACTTCGCCCGTGATCGGGCTGCCGCCGTGGCGGCGCGGGGTAGGGCTGCTACGGCAGGACCCCGGATTGTTCCCGCATTTGTCGGTCAGGGACAACCTCCGGTACGGCCGGGCGGCGGCGGGGGGTGGCGGTGAGCTTGGCCGGCTGGCAAGCACGCTCGGCATTGACGGGCTGCTCGCCGCGATGCCTGGACGGCTCTCTGGTGGCCAGGCGCATAGAGTTGCGCTCGGCCGTCTGCTGCTGTCTCGCTGCGGCACGCTGCTGCTCGACGATCCCTACGCGGGTCTGGACGCGAGCTTGCGCCGGACGCTGACCGACCTCGTGATCACCCTGGTCGCGGAGCGCAACGTCCCGGCCATCCTCGTCGCCCACGAGCTGGCCGAGGCGCAGGCGTTCGCCGACCGGCTGGCCGTGCTCGACCGCGGCAGCCTGCTCCAGGTCGGCGATCCCGGTGAGGTCGTGCAGCGCCCCGCCTCCTGCCGGGTCGCCGAGCTAGTCGGGTACACGGCGTTCGTCCCGGCTGCGGACGGCACGGTGGCAGGCATTCATCCCGACCGCATCGTTGGCGGCAGCCATCCCGCTCTCGGGCACGTG
>WNEY01005060.1_pt1 | contig 16247 bp, 14 predicted proteins | sample 5400531 | NCBI WGS metagenome assembly WNEY01 (sample SAMN13153338, study PRJNA577476) | soil metagenome | isolation source: 200 cm saprolite under Douglas fir tree site 1 | place: USA:California | collected 2015-04-18
CAACTGCGCACAATCATGCCAGCGAAGACGAATCCAGCCACCAGCAAGACATAGGGCGTGATCCAGGCCACCAGGTTGAATCCAGTGGTCGTGGGCGCGGCCAGTACGATGGACCCATATTTCTGCACAAAGGCCTGCAATACCAGATCGTTGCTATCGCCACGGAGAATAGCAGAGGCCAGTTCATTTCGCATTCCATCAGAATAGGTGCAGCCCACGTGATTGCATTCCAGCAAGATCTGGTTGCAGCCGCAAACGCAGATCAACTTCTTGTGGCCGAGAGTATTGAAACGTGCTTCCATGTCGTCGCCGGCGCCCAGGAAAATTATCGCGAACAGCGCAACCATGGTCATCTGCAGCCAGCGTGCTCGCATCCAGCGCACGGTCGTGAATAGGGAACGAGGCGCCGCGCTTTGTGCGTTCATGGTTACGCCTTTCGTCATGAGCGAGCGCGAAGCGAGCGTTGTCGAGCCCTTCGACATCAGTCACCGATCCCCGTAGTTTGTGCCATGGCAACCGCCGAAGCTGCACGCGCCGGCGCTGTTTGTGGCACGGTCACGGCAGCTTTGTTGGGAACGAGCGCGAGCAAGGTCCCCAGAACGATCATCAACCAACCCGCCCACAGCCAGCTCACCAGCGGATTCACGTGCGCGTTGATGACGCGGCCGCGGCCGTCGCTGGTTACTCCGGCATTGACGATGTACAAGTCTTCCAGAATGCTCGATCTGATCGCAGGGACTGTGTTCCGCTGTTGGCTTGCCTTAAAGTCATGCCGCGTCACATACATGGTTGGGAGCGGACGTCCATTTTGGGAAACGCCAATAACGGCCATATCCGTTTCTTCGTTGGGCGTATCGTCCTGCGCGGAAAACCGATAGGTCAGCGTGTAAGCGCCGATCTGCATCTTGTCTCCGTCGGTCATCGCCTGTTCTTTGTTCTGGTTGAAGGCGGAGCCTGCCAAGCCAATGACCGCCACGATTACACCAAAGTGCACGATGTATCCGCCGTAGCGGCGGGTATTGCGGTGCCAGAGGTGCACAAGCGAAGAAAAAAGATTGCGCCCGGTGTGGCTGCTGATGACGCGCGCTCCGCGCAAGAACTCCGAAGCCACGGTAGCAGCCACCAGGACGGAGAGCGATATGGCCATCAGGGCATACAGATATGAAATGTCCTGCCATGGCCTTATGCCTCCGATCATGAGGGCAACGGCGGAGGCTGCGGCGATTGTGACGGGAATGGTGAAATTGCGCTGCAGGCTGGCGAAAGATGTCCTTCTCCATGCCAGCAGAGGTCCCACAGCCGTGAGCAGCAACAGCAGCAAGGCGATGGGAACATTCACGTTGTTATAGAACGGCGGTCCCACCGTGATCTTGTTCTCTGTCGCCCACTCCGAGAGAATGGGGAAGAACGTTCCCCAGAGTATGGCGAAGCAGGATACCAGCAGAAGCAGGTTATTAAATAGGAAGCTGGATTCGCGCGAGATCAGCGACTCAAGCCGGTGCTCGGTTTTGAGATGAGAACGGTTCTTGATGAAGAAATACAAGCAGACTGCAAAAACGATTCCCAGGAATATGAGAAACCACGCGCCAATCGGCGACTGCGCAAAGGCATGCACTGAACTGATTACGCCGCTACGGGTAAGCCATGTCCCTAAGATGGAAAGCATGAATGTGGCGAAGACGAGCCAGACATTCCAGACCTTCATCATGCCGCGTTTTTCCTGCATCATCACGGAGTGAAGAAAAGCTGTGCCTGTCAGCCAAGGCATGAGAGAGGCGTTTTCCACCGGGTCCCATCCCCAATAACCTCCCCAGCCCAGCACCACATAAGCCCAGTGCGAACCGAGAAAAATGCCGCAGGTCAGGAACATCCAGGTCACCATGGTCCAGCGGCGGGTGATGTGGATCCATTTCTCTCCGGGGTAGCGCATGATCAATGCCGCCAGGCCAAAGGCAAACGGCACCGTCATTCCCACATAGCCGAGGTAGAGCATGGGAGGATGGATGACCATCTCCGCATACTGCAGCAGGGGATTGAGTCCGTTACCGTCGGGTGGAATCTCGCCCTGCGCCAGGGAAAAAGGGGTGGCGGCAAAATTCAGCAGCAGAAGGAAGAACACCTGCACACCGGCCAGAATCACTGAAGCGTAGGCCGTCAGGCGGATATCCACTTTATGCCGTATGCGCAGCACAAATCCGTATGCGCCCAGCAGCAGGGCCCAGAGCAGCAGAGAGCCTTCCTGCCCTGACCATAACACCGCAAATTTGTAAGGCAGAGGCAGGTCGCGATTACTGTGGTGCTGAATGTAAGCGACGGAAAAATCATCGTGAAACGCCGACCACACCAATGCCACCGCCGCTGCAGCTACGGCAAGGAAGCTTGCGATCCCGGCGCGACGCGCGGTTTCGCTGAGCCGACGGCTCACGGGGTTCTCACGCAATAAAGAAATTGCTCCTACTACAAGGGAATAGAGGCCCAAGGCGAGAGCGCAAAGAAGTGCGAAGCTACCGAAATAAGGCATGGGACGTTGAATTCTATATTTTCATTGCCCGCAGGCGCAACACACGGGCCGGAAGTTAATTTCAACGTGAGGGTATTGTAACAGCCAAAGGCGCCGGAAATCATGCGAGTGCGCGGCAAAAAGCCCGGTGGGGCTCTTTTTTGAAATTTCTAAGTTCTTCGCTCTACGGAGTCCTCTGGGGCCAATCTTTCCAGGCAATGACAGAAAGACTCTGCGAAGCACCGCGCACATAGTTCCCAACCGAGAACTCCGTAACGCGCATAACTGGCGCCTGCTCTACGCCGTGCGCCTTCCACTATGGCCTAGCACCTCGGCTTCGGCGCGCAGCCAGTCTTCTTCAGCGTAACCATCCAGACCGCCGCGCTCCAGGAAAAACTCGTAAGCGCGCTGGCGAATTCTTTCTTCTAAATTTGACCTGGAAGAAGCAGGCGGCTCAAATGGCGTAATGGAAGTCGTGTCCGGGGAACCGTTTGTGATGGGCTGGGTTTTTTTGGCGGTTTTCGCTTTGGGCATAAGGGTAAACTCCTGATGTTTGACTTTATTAGGGAAGCCGGGGATGGGGCCCCGCGTTGCTTCGTGTTTTGTCAAATAATAACTCCACACCCTGTGAAAAATACCACCTCCGGGAAAAATTCTTGTGAAAATTCTTTTTATTTTTCAATAAATTTTTTTCTATAGCTCAATAAGCGGAATAAAATGACCCATTTGGAGGTGTCATGCGAATCTGGATCCGTTTGCTGCTGTTCCTGGGTATTTTGTTAACGGCCTGCCTGTGTTTTTCGCAGAAGACAAGCAAGGCTTCCGCCAAACTTGCGGCGGCCAAGCCCTCGTCTTCTGGTATTGATGTGGAGCATTCTTCCATCACTGTGCATGTGCTGCGCGGAGGTGTGTTCGGTTTTACCGGCGATAACCACGAAATCCATGCGCCCATCTCCAAAGGAAAACTGGATGAAGCCGCGGGCAGCATTGAGTTTGAAATCGAGACCGCGAAGATGCAGGTGCTCGATCCCAAGATGGACCCGGCGAAGCGCGCCCAGGTGCAGGAGAAGATGCTGGGGCCCGATGTGTTAGACAGCGCTCACTATCCGCTGATTCAGTTTACCTCCACCTCGGTCAAGGCCGGCAAGACCGGCCACTGGTCGGTGGCCGGTAACCTGAAGCTGCACGGAGCGTTGCGCCCGGTGACTCTCGAGGTGAGCGAGCCGGCAGACGAGGTCAGCGCGGCGGGAGGACACACCAAAGTCCGCCACTATCAGGGCACAACCACGCTGAAGCAAAGCCTGTTCGGCATCAAGCCGGTCAGCGTTGCCGGCGGTACCGTCAAGGTCAAGGACGAACTCAAGATCGATTTCGACATTGTGGGCCGGTAGCGCCGATCGAAGGAGCAAAGAACGTGCTGGGATGGTTGGTGAAGCGGCGGCTGGCAAAGTTCGAGCGCGAGTTTGATTACGACCTGACGTATGTGCGTGAGATCTTTGCAGCCAGCCCTCGTGCTTTTTTCAAATTCTCAAAAATATTTTCACTGGCAGCACACCGTGAAAACGTGCCACCCGATGCCTAGTTCGCTGCATCAATTGCGGCAACCCTTGCGGAAGACTGCGGGCCGTGCACCCAGCTTGTGGTCACCATGGCGGAGCGCGCGGGAGTAAGCCCAGCAACGTTGCGAGCAATCCTCACAGGAGACGAACGAGGTATGCCAGCCGACGCCGCGCTCGGCTTCCGCTTTGCAAAGTCGGTACTGCAGCGCGATATCGCGGAAGCAGACCGTTTGCGCGGTGAGGTGGTTTCCCGTTGGGGCCGAAAGGCGCTTGTCTCGCTTGCGTTTACCATTGCCACCTCGCGCGTGTTTCCTACTGTGAAGTACGCAATGGGCCACGGACACGCCTGCACACGCGTGCGTGTGGCCGGTGCGGAAACCGAGGTCACGAAACAGGCGGATATGGCTTGAAATACGCGCGCATGCGCAGCGCAGACATTTTCATTCAGTACGGCTTCTTATCAGGATTGCGCGCCCAGGTGCGAAACGCTTCGAGCGCATCGTCGCGCATCATCTGTGTCATGGGAATTTTGCGCTGCCTGAGAGGCGTGGTCAGTTCCTGGTAAATCAAGGCATCATCAAAGCCGATGGCGGCCGCATCCTCTCGCGTGTTGGCAAAAAAGACGCGCTGCAGCCGCGCCCAATAGATGGCCCCCAGGCACATCGGGCAGGGCTCGCATGTGCTGTACAAATCGCATCCCGTCAGCTCGAAAGACTTAAGCTGAGCACATGCGGCGCGGATGGCCACGACCTTGTGCATGAGAGTAGCACAACCTTGTTTGCGGCTTGAAGCCGTCCTCAAAGATTTGGTTTGGATAAGCAAGAATCTTCAGGGGCCGCGATTCGACCAGCTCGTCCCCTTTCAGTTGAATCTGGCCACCCGGCAAGACACAGCCGAGGACTGCTGTGCCACACGAGCATGGCACTTTTAGTCTGCGCCCACGCTTTGCAACTCGGAGCTGTCTTGCTCTTGCATCCTTTGTGAATAAAACGAGGCTGATTCCACGCCCGCGCCGCACTCTCTGGCAAAAAGAATCAGGTGGTGGGCGACCATGCCCACATGGAGAAGGCTTTCGATGTCGCCTTTCTTCAGCGCCGGCCATGCCATCTTCCAGAACGTTTTCCGGTAAAAACCGAATATGCCCACACGGACGATCACACGCAAGAGCATATCCAAGCCCTTGCAGATATTGGTAAAGTTCACCCGCTCCTTGCTGGGAGCGAGCGGAATGCGGTGGGAGAAGGTGTTGTGTATGTTGTGGAGGAAGCGCTCGTAGACAAACTCAGGCTGATATGCCGCAGTGATGCAGTAACGCCACTTTTCCACCACCTGATCGTAGGGCAGCAGGAACTTGACGTTGGACTCGCGATTTTCGTCCGACACCAGGCGCCCTTCCTTTTCCAGTCTCCGCCAGAGTGGGGTCTTGGGCAGGGCGTACAAAATGTTGATGGTCAGCATCGGGATCTGCGATAGACGGATGAACTCCAGCACATGGTCCGCAGTTTCTTCGGTGTCGGTGTCCAGTCCCAGAATGATGCCCGAGACCACCTCCAGACCATAACTATTCAGCAATTTGATGGAATCGAGCATAGGCACGCTGAGGTTCTGGCTTTTCGATATGGCTTTCAGCGCCGCTGTCTCGGGTGTTTCGATGCCGCAAAAGATAGTGGCGAAGTAGGCCTCGCGCATCAGCGCCAGCAGCTCTTCACTTTTGGCTATGTTCAGTGTGGCTTCGCAGGCGAATTGCAGTGGGTATCCGTTTTTCTTCTGCCATTCCACCAGGTGCGGCACCAGCTCCAGGGCCGCTTTGCGGTTGCCGACAAAATTATCGTCCACAAAATACACTCCGCCTGGGTTGCCAGCTTTCAGGATGGCATCCAGTTCGGCGCACACCTGCTGCGGCGACTTCAGCCGGGGGTTGCGTCCGTAGAGCTCGGGAATATCGCAGAACTCGCAGGTATAAGGGCACCCGCTGGAGAATTGTATGGTCGCCATCAGGTAGCTCTGCAGCGGAAGAAGGTGGTAGGCGGGAACGGGGAACTGCTGCATAGGAAGCCGCTCCACCGTCTTGAACTCGATCTGACGTTCCGGACGTTCTGTTTGCTTGTCCAAATATTGAATCAACTGGTCGGTGGCGTCGCCCAGTTCACCCACGTGCAGCAGGTCGAAATCGGGATAATATTCGGCGCACGCCGAAACCGAAGGCCCGCCCAGTGCGGTGATCTTTCCAAAACCGTGCGTGGTGGAAGGTCCCAAACGAGCGGCTATATTTGGGAAACACGCACAAGATCTTGCGTTTGTGTTGCGGAGTGTAAGCGGCTCTCTTATTTTCGGAATTGGGCGCAGTTTGAAAAGGCGAAGCTACATCAGACGACGTGACAATGCCATTCATAGTGTATTTTCCAAACAGAGTGTGATCGTGACAAACTTACGTTACACGTAACATTCCGTCAATCAATTTATGAGAAGGGGAAGCAGGTTACAGAAGTTGGATACAGAAAACCCATATCCAGCAAATCTCATCATACAGTACATCGGTAACATTTACACTCAATTTCAGCGGTAGGCGCAGTTTGCAGATCGCAGTGCCGGATTGGGGATGGTTAGGCCGGAAGTGACGCCTCGGACACGAAGAGATGGCGAAAGGCGTCAGTGAAAGCCGCAAAGAAAAAGTCCAGGTTTGAGGTGGTTTTTAAGACCGGACAGCTTTCAAGTATGAGGTGTGCATCAAAACGGCCACAGCGTCTAGAAGCTGAGAGCCAAGAGCTCAGAAGCTTAGAGGATGAAAAAATATGAGGAAACAAACAAAACTAGCATTACTCGCGGCATTGATCGGGGTGGTGCTGTTGCTTGCCGGGTGCCCGCAACAAACCAGCATCGGCAACATTAACCGCGACCCCGGCGCCTTCATGAACAAGGAAGTCTCGGTCGCGGGCACGGTCAATCATTCCTATGGGTTGATGGGCAACGGGATCTATGAAGTAACCGATGGCACAGGCAGCATCTGGGTGTTGAGCCAGGGTTACGGCGTTCCCGGAGACGGCACCAAAGTCGGGGTAACCGGCACCGTAATCCCCACATTGGAATTCGGTGGAAAGAGCTTCGCGACCGGCATTCGTGAAACCCGTCATCGTTCACATCCGTAGATTGCCGGCGATAGTGCAGTTGAAAATGGCGCGATTTGCACCGGAACCATTTCCTCCACAATGTGTTTTAAGTTTGATGGCGGCAGTGGTTCTGGTGCAACAGCGCTATCGCACTTCCAGTCCTGAGTTAAGTTCTGTGGATCATTTTCGGAACCTCCTGTCGTGATACAGTACTTTCGACAATCTCCCGGAGGTCAAGATGTCTGTTTTACGCGGCTTAAGACGCGTGGCCCTTTGCGCAGTGCCACTAAGTTTGTGCTTATTAGGCGCCTCCCAATCAGTCCCTCCCGGCATGGGTTCCATTGTCCCCATGCAGGGAGGTAACGATCCGCATCAGGAAGAAGGAAAGATTGATCTCACCAGCCGCTCCGAACTTGTGGTGGTGCCGGTGGTAGTGCGAGATGGCTCCGGAGCGCCGATCAAAGGCTTAAAAAAGACTGATTTCACGGTGCTGGAAAACGGCAAGGAGCAGCCGATTTCCACCTTTGAAGAGATCAACACCAATGCCGCTCCCATCAAGCGGCAAGCCATGCCGGCAGACCAATTCAGCAACATTTATGTGGGCTCCCCTGAGCCGCGGCGCGTGACCATTATGGTGCTCGATTCTATCAATACGCCCATCCTGGACCAGACCACCGCCCGCGCGCAGCTCATCAAATACTTATCCAAGAGTCTCAACAGCGAGGACCTTGTTGCGCTGATGGTAATGGACCGCAAGGGCGTACATATGATCCACGATTTCAGCTCCGATCCCGCGGTGCTGATCGCGGCAGTCAAGAGAGCCTCCAATTCGGCGGCGGCGATGAGTGCGGCCGACACCGCCGCCCTGGCCAACGGCGCCGATAACAGCACGTTGGGTGGAACTTCCGGAGTGGACGCGAGCAGTGTTGCGCCTGGCGATGTTGAGGCCGAGTCTGAGGCAATCCAGTCATTCATCAACCAATCAGATAACGCAATTGCTACCTTCCGGCAGACGGACGCCATGGAGATCACCTTTAGAAATTTTCTCAATCTCGCCCAGGCCTTTTCCGGCGTACCGGGACGCAAATCTATCGTCTGGCTAACCGGTGGCATCCCACTTGATTTGTATGATCAGTCCTCACTGCCCACGGGCAGGGATTTATCCACGCTGTATGAGCACACTTTGCAGACGATGAACCAGGCCAACATCGCCGTTTATCCTGTGGACGTGCGCGGGCTGATGAATTGGGGCTACGGTACGGCATCCACGGCGTCTACTGCAATGTCGCAGGCGGCGTTTCGCACCGGTGGTTCTGCCAACATCATGGCGACATCCTCATTGGAGGCGGCCAACCACACTAACCTGAGCAATTTTGCGGAAATGACCGGTGGACGCGCCTTCTACAACAGCAACGACTTGAGCGCCGGAATGCGGCAAGCCTCTGATGATGCGGCGAACTATTACGTGTTGGGCTATTATCTCGAACGCAAAAATGACCGGGCCGGCTGGCGCAAGTTAAAGGTAAAAGTGGATAAGTCCGGAGCCCATCTGTTATCACGCAGTGGGTTCTTCGTGAGCAACGCCACTCTCAACCCGGAGATGGGCAAGAAATACGATATACAGGCTGCACTGCAGTCGCCGCTAGATTCCACCTCTTTGCCCATCGGGGTCCGCTGGCTGGGGTTTGGTCCCTCCCAGGGCGACAAGAAGCGCAAGGTGAGATTTGCTGTCGCTGTGCCCGCGCAGACAATTACTGTGGTAGGCAGTGACGACAATCACTTCAGCGTCGATCTGGTGCTTGCGGCCAGAGGGCCTGATGGAAAAGCGGTGGGAAGCCTGGAGCAGAGTATCAATGGCACAAATATCAAATCTGCGGACGTAGACAAAGCCAGACAATCCCCGTTCGTTCACCAGGGCACGTTAGACCTGCCGCCCGGTGAATACAACGTCCGCATCATTTTGCGCGACAACAAGAACGGAAACATCGGCAGTCTTTCCGCTCCTTTGAAAGTGCCCGAAGCTGAGGCGTCTTCAGATTCCAAAACGACTCATTAAGGGAATTGGGTCATTGAGCCATCGGATAGTCGCTGGAGTGTGCAATTTCAAAGTGACCCGATGATCAATTTCCGTAATTACTCAATTCTTCAATGATTCAATGACCCGATGACTCAATCATTCAATGATCTGGCTGAATGCTGAGTGCTCACTAATCCATCCCATGATGGTGCTGGCCCTGCTCCACAGCCCAAATCTCTTGCGGCTTCTTTTCGTAAGGATAAACGTGCACCATCCAGTTGAAGATAATGGGATGAAATTTGCCCCCGGCGGCGTCGCATTCTTCCTGAGTCACAATCGACCCTTCCAGCCCAAAGCGCGGATGCTTCGTGAACATTGAACGCTCCTCCCCTTTCGGAGGCATGCAGAAGTTGACGTGCTCGTGCCACTGGGCCACGCTCAAGGGAATGCGTTCGTTCAGTTGGTCTTCGTTGAAACGCTTGGGCGCGGTGTACATCGCGCCTACCAGCGTGTAATCGTCACCGTGTTTCTGGTACAGCAGGGAGGTGGGGTGCGAAGGATTGAACTTAAATTGCGCCTCAAAGGCATAGCTGTAGTTTGTGAAGTGCTTCATCGGGGTCGGTATCTGCGGCTGGAAAATCTGGAAGCCGTCGGCGAGGGCGACCTTGAAGTCTTTGTACTTTTCGATGGCGCCGCGAAGCTCTTCTACGATTTCATCTGCCTTCTTCTGGTCGCCGGCACCTGGCGGCCTTAACGTGGTCATCCTCATGTGTGGGCCCATGTCCATGTGCTTGCCCGACATGGAATTCATGGTGTGTCCCATTTCGTCCGCGCTTGCCTGCCGGGTGGAGTCGGCGGAATCAGAGGACGAATTGGAATTGGGCATATCCATGCCTGACATGTCGCCCTTGGAGTGGTCCATTTTGGAATGGTCCATTTTTGAGTGGTCCATTCCTTCCATGCTATCTTGCGCCGGAGGCGCGCTTTGCGAATCCGCCTTCTGCTGTGCCTGACCGGCAGCCGCAAGCGCCAGAGCTGCAAGAAGCAAAATGAGAGTTCCTGTTTTCATAGCCGTCCTTCATCGAACCATTTTCTGAAGCCCCTAACGTGAAATAACACAGCTCTAGCGAATCTGTGCTGGGTTTTACAAAATTTTACCGTTACCTCGGTAACCCTTGCGCCACGCTCCGGAGCGATCCGATGAGGCTTGTCTGCGAGCTACTCGCTTGAATCGCACAGCGAAGAGCTGGAAGCTCAGAACCCCAAGCTGGAAGCTGCTTTCCCGCATCCAACTCACAGAATGCAGCAAACCGAAGCTACTCAGCCCGAGGTCTGGCGTAAGCCAACACTCAAATTTCCCCGCCTGAGGCGCTGGCTGCGTTGCCTGGGACCTGGACTAATCACCGGCGCCGCCGACGATGATCCTTCCGGAATCGCGACATTTTCCATCGCCGGCGCCCGGTTCGGATTCTCCACTCTATGGTTCGCACTTTTCTCATTTCCCCTCATGGCCGCGGTGCAGATGATGTGCGCGCGGCTGGGCATCGCCTCCGGTGAAGGCCTGGGCGGAGTGCTGCGCAGGTACTATCCACGCTGGCTGCTGTGGAGCGCGTGCTCGCTTCTTCTGGGGGCGAACATCGTCAATATTGGCGCCGATCTTGCCGGTATGAGTGATGCCACCGAGATGATGACCGGCATCAAGACCCCATTCTGGGCAATTCTCTATGCGGTTTTTATCGTGGCGTCACTGTTGTGGCTGAAATATGAGTTCATCGTAAGAGTGTTCAAGTGGCTCACGCTGGTCTTGTTCAGCTATGTTGCCGCGGCCTTCTTTGCGCATCCTCATGTCTTCACGCTGCTGCGTTTTACCTTCTTGCCCAGGCTGCAGTGGTCTGGTGAATATTGGACCACCCTGGTTGGCCTGCTGGGCACAACCATCTCTCCGTATCTGTTCTTCTGGCAGGCGGCGCAGGAAGTTGAGGAGGAGCGCGCTATCGGACACAACACCTGGCGCTCGCGCCGGGGGGCGACCCCCAAAGAGCTCGATGCCGCTCGCACGGACGTGATTACCGGCATGTTCTTTTCCAACTTGATCGTCTACTTCATCACCGCCACAACGGCTGCAACGTTGAACGTTCACGGGCAAACAAGTATTACCACCGCCCGCCAGGCCGCGGAAGCATTGCGCCCCCTGGCGGGCAATGGGGCCTATTGGCTTTTCGGCCTGGGTTTGATTGGCACCGGGATGCTGGCGGTTCCCGTACTAGCCGGCTCCGGAGCTTATGCGATTGCTGAAGGCGCTACCTGGCGGGCTTCACTCGACCGCAAACCGCGACGGGCTCCCAAGTTCTACGCGGTGATGGCTATCTCTCTCATGCTCGGCCTGGCGCTGGAGGCGCTGGGCATCAATTCCGTAAAGATGCTCTTCTGGGCTGCCGTCGCTAACGGAGTACTTGCCCCGCCGTTGATCGTTGTTCTGGTGCTGGCCACCAGCAACGCGAAGATCATGGGCAAGTCCGTAAACCCGCCGGCCCTGCGCTGGTTAGGTTGGCTTACTGCGGCGCTCATGGCCCTAGCCGCCATTGCCATGTTCATTACTTTGAAATAGCCAGCAGCCCGCGTTTCTACATCCAATATCCAGACATCTTCGTATAATCAACAGAGGAACAAGAGCATGGAAAAAGCTACATTTGGCGCCGGATGCTTCTGGGGCGTGGAAGAAGCCTTCCGCAAGATCAAGGGAGTGAAAGACACAGCCGTAGGCTACACCGGAGGCTCGCTCGAAAACCCGACCTACAAGGACGTTTGCAGCAATGAAACCGGCCATGCTGAGGCGGTGGAGGTGACCTTCGATCCCGCCGAGGTCTCTTACGATGAGCTGCTGGATGTTTTCTGGAGCAACCATAATCCCACCACGCTCAACCGGCAGGGACCCGATTGGGGTACACAGTACCGCTCCGCAATTTTCTTCCACTCGCCCGAGCAGGAAGCCGCAGCGCGAGCTTCCAAGGAGAAGCTGGAAAAATCCGGCCGCTATAACCGGCGGATCGTCACCCAGATTGTGCCCGCGTCTATCTTCTATCGCGCCGAAGAATATCACCAGCGCTACCTGGAGAAGCGCGGCGTCTCTTCCTGCCATATCTGAGCTGGCATGTGTGCGTATTGTCTCGCACACGCTGATCAGGAACACTGTAAAAACGGCGATTGTTCGATATGGCACATTCCATCTCATTCCGACGATTCGTGTTCTAACAACTAGCGCGTTTGGTCTCCACGCTCGCTTTCGCATTCACCTATCGCTCTCCTCCCTCTAACGGCTTCCAGAGTAACCGCTTGACCCTCGCCGTCTGCTCGCGCGATCCAGCGCTCACGTCCGGCTCACCCTCGCTCACCCAGGCTGTTTTTCCCCGCTTCCCGACTGGGGGAGGGGGGTACTTGCACGGTGGCCCCCCGAGGGTGTCGCTTAATGTTAAGCCTTTCACAATCAACCACATACAGACGCCAAGGGCTCGCACTTGCGGGGTAGTCTTTCGTGTCACTTTCCCCAGCGCCGAGTCCCGGCCCGGAAGCGTGTGGGCAGGATGCCCACACGGACAGCCAGCGGGACGCCCCACGGCACGCCGGGGCAGGCGGCGCTACTTAATTCCCCCAATCGGCGAATTCCCGGCGTACCTCAAGGTAGATGATGGGGGATAATGCCTCGAAATCCAAGGGTTTGATACCACTTCGCAAATAACCCGGTGGCGGCAACTGTAGGAATGCAGGCAGCGCGAAAGCGGCAACATTTCCATGGCAACGGGGTTAAAATTCTCATCATGAGCTCTGCGATCTCTCCCTCGCGAAAAAGCCGCGTCTCGGTGCTGGGGCTAATGGCTCTGGCTGTTTTGTCTTCCATGCCGGGATGGGCGGGCGACGTAAAAGTAAAAGTAAAGAGAAGCCACGCTTCGGCAGCAATCCTCTCGGAGCACGATCGGGCCCTGCACGTGCTGAACCGGCTGGCCTTTGGGCCGCGCCCTGGTGACATCGAGAAGGTGATGGACGCCGGAGTGGACAACTGGATCGAGCAGCAACTTCAGCCCGACAAGATTGCCAACCCGGTGCTCGATTCCAAGCTTGCTCCCTATCGCACGCTGCAGATGCAGGCCCGCGATCTTTTACAGAATTTTCCCAACGGCAACATGATCCGCGAAGCAACGGAGGGCAAACGTCCGCTGCCCTCTGATCCCATTCAGTACGGATTGTGGGAGGTGCTGGTGGCCCGCTACAGGCAACAGCAGCAACAGAACCAGCAAAACCAGCAGAATGCCGCCGCTGCCGCTGCTCCCATGTCTCCCGAAGATGCGGCGAAAAAGGCTGCCGCAGACAAGGCTGCGCAAGACGCCGCCACGCAGCAGGCGAAAGACATTGCCCATCACATTGCGCAGATGCTGCTGACCATTCCGCGTGAAAAGCGGATGGCGGCGCTGATGCAGTTGCCGGTCACCGACCGCATGGCCTTTGCCGGCAATCTGCCCAACGAAGACCGCGACCGGTTGCTGCCGGAGTTTCCGCCCGCTGACCGCGAAATTTACTATGCCATGAACAATCCGACCGGGGTGGTGGTCGGCGAGCTGCAACAGGCGAAGATTCTGCGCGCCGTCTACAGCGCGCGCCAGCTCGAAGAGGTGATGACCGATTTCTGGTACAACCACTTCAACGTCTTTCTCAATAAGGACGTCGATACCTACCTGGTGACCGGCTACGAGCGCGATGCCATCCGTCCGCACGCGCTGGGCAAGTTCCGCGACCTTCTGGTGGCCACCGCGCAGAGTCCGGCGATGCTGTATTACCTGGACAACTGGGTCAGCATCGGGCCCGATTCCATTGCAGCCGGAGTGAAGCCCGGCCAGCCGGCCAAGCCCAACACTCCTAACAAAGGGCTCAACGAAAACTACGCGCGCGAACTCATGGAGCTGCACACGCTGGGCGTGAACGGGGGCTACACCCAGGCGGATGTTACGCAAGTCGCCCGCGTCTTCACCGGCTGGACCTTTCAGCCGCCGCAGCAGGCGCAATCCATCGGTTTTCTCTTCGATCCCAAGAAGCACGAGCCGGGGGCGAAGACGGTGCTCGGCCACACCATCCAAGAAGACGGCATGAACGAGGGCATGGAGGTGCTGGAGATGCTCTCGCACAGTCCAGCGACAGCAAACTTTGTTTGCACCAAGCTGGCCAAGCGTTTTGTCAACGACGATCCGCCGGCATTGCTGGTGAAACAGATGGCAGCGATGTTTTTATCGAGCGACGGCGACATCCGTGAAGTGCTGCGCACGATGTTCCACTCTAAAGAGTTCTGGTCGCCGGCCATCTACCGGAAGAAGGTAAAGACCCCGCTGGAATTCGTAGCCTCAGCGCTGCGCGCCACCGGCACCGACGTGCAAAACCCCGGCGCCGCGGTGCAGGCCCTGGCCAAGATGGGAATGCCGCTCTACCAGATGGCGCCGCCCACAGGCTACTCCACCGCGGCCGAGGTCTGGATGAACTCTGATGCGCTGCTGGACCGCCTGAATTTTTCCGTGGCCCTGACCAGCGGCGGACAGAATGGACTGAAATTCGACCCGCTGCGGGTACTGACCCTGGGGCTGCTGACGCGCGCGCCGAAGGAAGAAATTGTGCCAGTGAATACGGCCGGCGGCAGCGATGCCGCGGTGGTGCTGATTGAAGACGCCCTCATCGGCGGAGAAACCTCCAAGAGCACCAATGAGGCCATTCATAAAGAGATCAACGACCCGCAGATCGCGGCCCATCTCTCTGACGATCCCGGCAAGGCCCTGGGGACAATTATTGGCCTAGCGCTGGGCTCTCCGGAGTTTCAGTTGCGATAAGTCAGTACTTGGTACCCGGTACTCAGTACTCAGCAATTGGGGAGAACGTTCGTCCGATCCTTCAGTACCCATGCCTGAAATGAGCACTGACGTACTTTTCGCGTATCAGATTGATAAAAAATAAGTTAAGAGGCATCACTTCATTCTAATTTTACGAGTGGTCAGAATATATGACCCGTGTACAATATATTCATGAAGAAACAGATAAAAACCGTAGAAGAAATTCCGGTTTCCGAGTTTAAGGCAAAGTGCCTGGCCATACTCGATGAGGTGAGCAAAACCAAAAAGCCGGTTCTGATCACGCGGCATGGTAAGCCGTTGGCAGAGGTCGGGCCGCCGCCGCCCAATCTTAAAGGACGAAAGTTTGTCGGCGCCATGGCGGGCACGATAAAGATTCTCGGCGACATCATGGAGCCGGTGATTGACATGAACGAATTCGAGGCGTTCCGCGATTGAAATTACTCCTGGATACACACATTTGGATATGGAGCCAGCAGGAACCAAAACACCTAGGGCCACGCATCCGTGAAGAGCTGGACAACGAAGCGAATGAACTGTGGTTGTCGCCAGTGAGCACCTGGGAGTTATTGATACTGCATCGTAAAAAGAAAATTGAGTTGGACAGGGACCCCGAACTTTGGATTGCGGAAAGTACATCTTTGCTTGTTGAGGCTTCTTTAACGCATGAGATTGTTGTCGCCGCGGAGAAGTTAAAATTCGCGCACGCAGACCCTGCAGACCGGTTCCTGGCGGCGACAGCAAAGGTGTTGGGACTCACGTTGGTAACAGCGGATCGGAGGCTACTTGGTTTGGGGGACATTGCGACTCTAGCAAATCGCTGATCCGGCGGAACTTTTTAGCGCTTCCGTCGTATCTCCGGCTATACCCTCACAAGCGAGGACACATTTCGGCCCCTAAGCCTCACTCCGCACCTAGCGGCACCATCCGCAGGATGCGCATTTTAGGGCAAGGAAGGGAACATGGACTCAACCAAAAAGAATGCACGAGTCGCGGGATTCCTTATATTTATTACTCTTGGGGGCACCCTTACGCCTCATCTACATTCCCAGCACCCTGTTCGTGAGTGGGAACGCGACCGCGACGGCCAACAACATCGCCGCGCACGAGTTGCTCTTCCGTCTCGGTATCGTCTGTGACCTGCTCACCGGGACCTTCTCGATCCTGCTCCTGCTCGCTCTT
>WNEY01003284.1_pt1 | contig 16237 bp, 21 predicted proteins | sample 5400531 | NCBI WGS metagenome assembly WNEY01 (sample SAMN13153338, study PRJNA577476) | soil metagenome | isolation source: 200 cm saprolite under Douglas fir tree site 1 | place: USA:California | collected 2015-04-18
AGCGCCGTGAAGCGCTGATACGCTACGTCGAGCTGGTCACGTGTGAGCGCGAAGCCCAGATCCTCGCAGCGCTTGGCCAGCGCGTGCCGGCCGCTGTGCTTGCCGAGCACCAGTTTGCTCTCGGGCACGCCCACGCTGCGGGGCTCCATGATCTCGTAGGTGGTCCGCTCTTTCAAAAATCCGTCCTGATGAATGCCGGCCTCGTGCGCAAACGCGTTTTCGCCGACGATGGCCTTGTTGGGTTGCGGGCCGAACGTGATGATCGAGGTCAGCATCTGGCTCGCCGAGAAAAGGTGTTCGGTCACGATGCGCGTCTCAAACGGCAGCCGGTCGCGGCGCGTGTTGAACGCCATCACGATCTCTTCCAGCGCCGCGTTGCCGGCGCGCTCGCCAATACCGTTGATGGTGCACTCGATCTGCCGCGCGCCCGCTTGCACCGCCGCGATGGAATTCGCCACCGCCAGCCCCAGGTCGTCATGGCAATGCACGCTCACGATGGCCGAATTTCCGAGCGCCTCCACCATCCGCCCGATCAGTTCGCCGTACTCTTGCGGCACCGAGAAGCCCACCGTATCCGGAAGGTTCACCGTGCGCGCGCCTGCTGCCACCACCGCGCGTGAGATCTGCTCCAGGTAATCCCAATCGGTGCGCGTGGCGTCTTCGGCTGAAAATTCGACGTCGTCGCAGTATTGCCGGGCCAGCGTCACCGCCGCCACGGCTTCCTCCAGCACCTGCTGGCGCGATTTCTTGAGCTTGTACTTGAGATGGATGTCGCTGGTGGCGATGAAAGTGTGAATGCGCGGACGCCGCGCGTTCTTGAGCGACTCCGCCGCTTTCTCGATGTCCATGCGATTGGCGCGCGCCAGTGCCGCCACGTTTACCCACGGGAATTCGCGCGCGACAGCATCCACCGCGGCTGAGTCGCCTTCCGAGGCGATCGGGAACCCCGCCTCCAGAATATCGACGCCCATCTCCACCAGCTTGGCCGCCATCTTGAGCTTTTCCGGCACGGTCATGCTGCAGCCGGGCGATTGTTCGCCGTCACGAAGAGTGGTGTCGAAGATGTAGACTCGATCAGCCATATGTTCCTCTAGTCCGATTATCCGGCGGGCGGCCTAATTTGGCAAATTGATAAGATTCGATAGTTGTATAATCACTTTTAATGGAGCTGCAGCCCCTTCGCGTCTTCCTGACGGTAGCCGCCGAGAAGAGTTTTTCCAGAGCCGGGGAGAAGCTGTTGCGGACGCAGCCCGCTATCTCGCTGGCGATACAGCGGTTGGAGACAGAACTCGGCGAGAAGCTGATTGACCGCTCGGCCAAGGACCTGATCTTGACTGACGCCGGCAAGATCGTGCTCGACTACGCGCGGCGCTTCGAAAACCTGCAAGCGGAGCTCGAAAACGCCCTGGCAGAGCTGCGCGACATGTCGGCGGGAAGGCTCACCATCGGGGCCAACGAATCATCGACGCTCTACCTGCTCGATCACATCGAGCGGTACCGGCGTCGGTACCCGAAGATCAAAGTTCAGATCCGCCGAAGCCTGTCGAGTAAGATTCCCACCGAGCTGCTGGATGGCGACCTCGAGTTGGGTCTGCTGACCTACGATCCCGAAGACGAGCGTCTGGTCTCGAAAGTCATCTTTAATGATCACCTCGCGTTCATCGTTTCGCCCCAGCACCGGCTCGCATCGCGCGAGGAAGTGTCGATCACCGAGTTGGGCCGCGAAAACTTCATCGCGCATAACGTGGTCTCGCCCTACCGCGCGGTCGTGTTGCGCGAATTCCAGCGCCACAGGGTGCCGCTCAATATGGACCTGGAGATGCCCACCGTCGAGGCGATTCGCAAAATGGTGCAGCGCAATGAGGGCGTGGCGTTCCTGCCGCGCATGTGCGTGGGCGAGGAAATCCGCCAGGGCATCCTGCGCGAAGTGCTCGTCAAGGAGATGCACGTGGACCGCAAGATCCGCCTGGTGTATCCCGCGCGCCGCGCGCTCAGCCACGCGGCCCAGGCGTTCCTGGAGGTCGTGGGGGAGTGAGAGGGTTTTCTTCGGCTGTTTCGCGCCTGATATCCTGCGTTTGTGACTGCGGAGCAAGAAAAACCGGCTGGATGAAGCGGTGTGGGTCAGCCCGCAGCGCATGAGCGGTGCGCCTTGCTTCCGGGGCACACGCGTACCGGTCCAGAGCCTGATCGATTTTCTCGAAGGCGGTGAGAACATCGATCAATTTTTGAAACTCTACCCAGACATCACGCGCGAGCAGGTCCTCGCGGTGCTTGACTTCGCGAATCGCCAGATTGTGGAATGCGCATCCTCATTGATGAGTGCGTAGATCCCCGGATCAAGCTGCTCCTCACCGGTCATGAAACTGCCACAGTTCACGAAAAGGGCGGATCGCGCTCGAAGATGGCCCGCTCTTGACCGCCGCTCAGCACGAATTTGACATACTGTTGACCATCGATCGGAAAATGGAATTCCAACAGAACCGCTGAGGAATTTCGGCGGATGAAGTAGGTCCTCCGTGGAACCGCGGGCATATGAAGAAGAACTCTGGGCTTCGCACGATAACTCACGACCCCGTGTTACACATAACCCGTGCTACACTGATTCTGTGCAAAAGAACCTCACGCTCACCGTGGACGCGGACGTTCTCAAGGCCGCGCGGAAGGCCGCGCTCGATCGCGATACGTCGGTCAATCAGATGGTGCGCGATTACCTGGCGCAACTGGCACGTGATACGGACGAGCGAAAGGCGGCGCGCGAAGATCTGAAAAAGTTTTTCCGCACCCACAGCGTAACCATCGGAAAACGCACCTGGACTCGCGACGATCTGCATGAACGCAGGTAGTCAACCGTCGTTCGTCGACACCAACGTGTTGGTGTACGCCGTCGCGGACGACGATCCGGTCCGCCAGCTCGCCGCGCAGACGTTGGTCGACACTCTGGCCGCCGCTCAGGCTCTCCACACCAGCACCCAGGTGCTTCAGGAGCTTTATGTGGTGCTGACCCGGAAGGTGCGGCGCAAGTTCACTAGCGCCGAGGCGATAGACTACCTGGACCGGATCGCGCGTGCACCCGTCACGACCACGGATTACAGACTGGTGCGCCAGGCGGCCGAATTGTCTGACCGCGATGCGTTCTCCTTCTGGGACGCACTGGTTCTGGTGGCTGCCGCGCGGAGCGGGGCAACGCGGCTTTACACGGAAGACTTGCAGCACGGGGGCACGGTGCTGGGCGTCGAGATCGTGAATCCGTTCCGGCGCGCCGGGCGATCCTGAACTTTTCGCTGGTGCTAACATCTTCTTATCTCCATGAAAATCGCGATTGGCGCCGATCATGCCGGGTTCGCTCTCAAGCAGCAGATCGGCGATGCGCTGCGCCAGGCCGGCCACCAGGTGATCGACGTGGGGACGAACAGCACCGAATCGACCGATTACCCGGACTACGCGGCCGCGGTGGCCGAGGATGTCGCTCTAGGCCAAGCCGACCGCGGGATTTTGGTATGCGCCACCGGAGTCGGCATGTCCATCGCGGCCAATAAAGTCGCGGGCGTGCGCGCGGCCCTGGCGTGGAATCCCGAGGAAGTGCAGCTCACGCGCCAGCATAACAACGCTAACGTAATCGCCCTGGGCGCGAAGTTCACCGATGCCGCCACGGCGAATCAGCTTACCAGGATTTTTCTCGAAACACCGTTTGAAGGCGGTGGCCGGCACGAGCGGCGGATCGGCAAGATTACAAGATTGGAACACCAACATGACTGAACAAGAAAGAATGTCGCGGCCCCTGGCCGAAGTGGATCCGGAAGTTTTTGAGCAGATCCGCAAGGAGACCGAGCGCCAGAACTCGCGTCTGGAGCTGATCGCCAGCGAAAATTTTACCTCCGAGGCGATTCTCGAAGCCGCCGGCAGCGTGCTCACCAACAAGTACGCCGAAGGCTACCCCGGCAAGCGGTATTACGGCGGCTGCGAACACATGGACGTGATTGAAAATCTGGCGCGCGAGCGCGCCAAGAAGCTGTATCGCGCCGAGTACGCCAACGTGCAGCCCCACTCCGGCTCGCAAGCCAACCAGGCCGCCTACGCCAGCGTGCTGAGTCCGGGCGACACGATCCTGGGCATGAATCTGGCACACGGCGGGCACCTGACGCATGGCCATCCGCTCAATTTTTCTGGAAAAACGTACAAGATCATCCCCTATGGTGTGCGCCGCGAGGACGAACGCATCGATTACGAGGAGGCCGCGCGTCTGGCCGAGGAACATAAGCCGAAACTCATTGTCGCGGGAGGCAGCGCGTACGCGCGCATCATCGATTTCGCGCGTTTCCGCCAGATTGCCGATTCGGTAGGCGCGATCTTCATGGTCGATATGGCCCACTTCTCGGGCCTCGTGGCCGCTGGAGTACATCCGAATCCGTGCGATTGGGCCGACATCGTTACGTCAACCACGCACAAGACGTTGCGGGGACCGCGGAGCGGCATGATCCTCGCCAAAGAGAAGTATGGAGCGGCCATCGACAAGACGGTGTTTCCCGGAGTGCAGGGTGGACCCCTGATGCACATCGTGGCCGCCAAAGCGGTGTGTTTCAAGGAGGCCATCACGCCGGAGTTCGTCGCGTATCAGAAACAAGTGATCGCCAACGCCCAGGCTCTGGCTGCGGGGTTGAGCGCGGCCGGCTTCCGGGTGGTCTCGGGCGGCACCGACACGCACTTGATGCTGGTGGATGTGTTTGCCAAAGGTGTCCGCGGCAAGGATGCCGAGGTGGCGCTCGACCGGGCGTACATCACCGCCAACAAGAACGCGATCCCGTTCGACTCGAATCCTCCGCTCAACCCGAGCGGCATGCGTTTTGGCAGTCCCGCGGTCACCACGCGCGGGTTCCGCGAACCGGAGATGCGGGAGGTGGCCGCGCTGATCACGCGGGTGCTTGAGAATATCACCAGCGAAAACGCCCGCGCTGACGTGCGCCGGAAGGTTTCCGCGCTCACCGAGCGGTTCCCGCTGTACGCCTGGAAGCTGGCGGCCGCGACGGCGTCGAAGAGCTAAACTCCAGGAGGCCACGCGTGGCGCCGCTTCATATCGTCATCGACGTGCGCCGAGTTCGCGATTTCGGCATCGGCACCTACATCCGCAACATCACGCGCGCGGTGTCGCGGCTGGACCAGGAAAACCGCTACACGCTGTTGGCGCGCCCAGAGGATCTGGACCAGTTCGAAGGACTGGGGCCGAATTTTCAGATCTCGCCCATCGCGCGAACCGACCGGGGGTTGTGGCATAACCTCCAAATTCCAGGATTATCGCGGTTATTAAACGCGTCTTTATATCACATTCCATTAAATTCTGTCGCCTGGCGAATGCCGCTTCCGTATGTGGTGACCATCCACGACATGAGTACCCTGCTCTTCCCGGAGCAGAAGACTTTCCGATCCACGCTCCATCAGGAGCGCTACCGGCGCGGGGCCGCCCGGGCCGCGCGCGTCATTACGGTGTCCAACGCCACCCGGCGCGACATCGAGACTGTTTTGCGGGTGCCTTCCGAGCGCATCTCCACGATCTACAGCGCTCCTGACCCGGCATTCACGTGCGAGCCGGGAAATCCGGACCAAGACCGGCAGATTCTGGACCGTTACTCCATCTCCTATCCCTTTATCCTTTATGCCGGTGCGATCCGTGCGCAGAAGAACATCCCCCGTCTGGTCGAAGCCTTCGCGGTTCTCCGCCACGAACTCGAGCAGCATCCCCACTATGGCGAGCTACGCCTGGTTATTATTGGCGACGAGCTCTCCAAGAACCCCGCCGTCCGGCGCGCCGTGGCGCATTCGCGCATCGAGCACGCGGTGCGCTTTCTTGGGTTCGTTTCGTCGGAAACCCTGCGCGTGTTCTATCGGGCCTCGGAAGTCTTTGCCTTTCCTTCACTGTACGAAGGCTTTGGACTGGCGCCGCTGGAAGCCATGGCTTGCGGAACACCGGTGGTCGCCTCCAATCTGCCTTCGTTGATAGAGGCCGTGGGTGAGGCCGCAGAACTGGTGAGTCCTGATAACGTTTTCGACATCGCGCGGGGCTTGCGCGAAGTGCTGCTCAATTCCGCGCGCCGCCAGTGGCTCGCCGGCGCGGGCCGCGAACAGGCGCGGCGATTTCATTGGGATTCAACCGGCCGCGAAGTGCTTGCCATTTACCAACAAACAGCGGCGACTATTCCGATTAAATAGAAGAGTATTCCGAAATAGGGTTTGACATTACTCCAATTCTAGAAGTACTATACCTCAGCACCCCTCGCCGGGCCAGCGGGCGACGAGGAGAGTCGGTTGGAGGATACAGAAACATGGAATGGACACGTTCGGAAACGCTGGCGTTGGCCATGCATCACTGTACGCAATGCCATGGATCAGGATTGCGCCTTGGAAGTAAAGGAGCTTGTGTGGCATGCAATTGCGTGCTGCGGGCTATCTTTCGCATCTGCTATGACCGCTTCCTGCGCTGCGTAGCGCAAGAGAAGCACTTGAGCCGCGTTTCGCTCGAGCCGCACTTGGGGAAAAACCGTCCCAGCACATGGGGACGAAAAGACGAAGAATATATCGCCGATTTTTGCCTGGTATCGCGTCGCGTTTTGGACGATTCGGAGCATCGTCTTTTCCGCTATCACTTTCTGCTGGGCGCCGATTGGAAGCTTTGCACGCGCAAACTGAGCGTCGACCGCGGAAATTTCTTCCATGCTGTCTATCGGATCGAGCAGAAACTCGGGCGTGCGTTCCGCGAGTTGGAGCCGTACGCGCTGTTTCCTATCGATGAATACTTCAGCGGGCCCTCCCGGCTGGTGCCCGGAGGCACGATGATCCGGTCGGGTGGAAACGTTCCTCCGCGGCCGCCGCATCTGGAGTTTCCAGTGCCCCTGGGCCAAACCGCCTAACGTTTGGTTGCGAAAAATCGCTGCATAAGCTCGGCGCACTCCGCGCCACGCACCCCTTCGACAATCTCGAGGCGGTGATTCAGAACTTCGGCGTCGGCCAGGCGGAACTTGCTGCGCACGCCGCCAAAGCGCAGGTCGCGCGCCCCGAAAACGAGGCGCGATACCCGGCTCACCACCAGTGCGCCGGCACACATGACGCACGGCTCTAGCGTTGCGTAGAGCGTGGCGCCTTCCAGGCGATAGTTACCGATCGCCTGGGAGGCTTCGCGCAACGCGAGAACTTCGGCGTGGGCGGTGGGATCGTGGAGGGCGATGGGCGAGTTGCGCCCGCGCCCAATCACACGGCCGCCCAACACGACCACCGCGCCCACCGGGACTTCGCCGGCGAGCTCGGCTTCGCGCGCGAGCTCCAGCGCCAGATCCATGTGTAGTTCGTCCATTTTGCAGTTTGTCGTGGGCCGCTTCATTCGCAGAATAGCGTCAATTGGGGGTCGTGCGGCCAGAGCTCCGGCTCGGGCGGCGCCTCTCGTTGATCCAGTCCATAACGCTTGCGAATCCGCTGCAAGCGTTCGTGGATCGTCTGGGGATAGGCTCCGCGGAGATAGGCTGCGCGGCCGTAGTGCTCGCGATAACGGCGAACCAGCGCCGGAAAGTGCTCTTCCAGGAAGGGCATGAAGACCGCTTGGGCGCAGGGCTTCAGGAATAGAACATTTCCCCCGATAGCCTTCGCCCCCGCGCGTGCCGCGGCTTGCGCCACCGAGTCCAGGCTGGCTTCGCTGTCGTTGATCAGAGGGAGCACCGGCGCGCAATTGACTGTCACGCGGATGCCCGCCGCGGTCAGCTTCCGTATCGCGTTCAAGCGGAGATCGGGACGAGGCGCCAGGGGTTCGAGCAGGCGCGCCAGATCACGGTCCAGCGTCGTGATCGTCAAAGTGATGACCAGGCGATGGCGCCGGGCCACCTCGCGCAGGACGTCGATGTCGCGCGTGACCAGATCGGACTTGGTGATCAGGCGAAGCTCGAAGCCGGCGGTCGAGGCGAACTGCTCCCACATGCTGCGCGTCAGGCGGTAGCGGCGCTCGGCGGGCTGATAGGGATCGGTGGCGGTTCCGATGGCGATCGTTTCGCCTTGAGGAACGCGGCGAAGTTCCTCTTTGAACCTGCGGGCGTCAAAATGTTTGACGTAGATCTTGCGCTCGAAGTCCGCGCCATCCCGCAGTTCCATGAACTCATGCGTATAGCGGGCGTAGCAGTATTTGCATCCAAACTCGCATCCGCGATATGGATTGATCATCCAGCGGAAAGGCATCCGTGGGCTGTTGCATTTCGCGAGAAAGCTACGCGTGGTGAGGTCGAAATATTCGACCTCGCGCTTGGCTTCGATCGAAAGACTTTCAGAGGCGAGGCGCGCGATGCCGACCAACTTGGTCACACACCTATGTTCGCTCTTTCTTCGCCCATGGTCAAGTGATCTTTTTCGAAGATTTGGCTCTCGGAAAACTACTACTAATGAGAATGGCAAAGACGCGTGTGACCGATCTCGCCCGGCGGCTTCCGGCCGAAATAATCCAACGTCGTATTTACGTTATCCGGACCCAGAAGGTGATGATCGACTCCGACCTCGCGAAACTCTACGAGGTCGCGACCTTCAATTTGAATAAGGCTGTCAAGCGTAATCTCTCCCGGTTCCCGGAGGATTTTATGTTTCGACTGACGGCGGAAGAGGCGGAATGTTTGAGATTCCAGAATGGAATATCAAAGAATCGCGGTCGCGGCGGGCGGCGACATCTGCCGTATGCGTTCACCGAGCACGGCGTGGTGATGCTGTGCTCTGTGCTCAAGAGCGAGCGCGCTGTTCAGATGAATGTGCTGATCGTTCGGGCGTTTGTCAGGTTGCGGGAGATGCTGGCAACGCACAAAGACCTGGCCCGCAAGGTCGAAGACGTCGAACGTCAGCAGAAAGAACATGGGCAGCAACTCGCGGCTGTGTACTCGGTGGTCAGACGGCTAATTGTGCCGCCGCGCAAACGCAAACGGCCCATCGGCTTCAGGACCATGCCGTGATTACTTCTCCGCCGCACGCCTCCTTCCGTAGAAGCGATAAATCGCCAGCCCGATGATCAGCCAGACGACGAAGCGGATCCAAGTCTCAAGGGGCAGACTCAGCATGAGCACCAGGCAGCAGAGGATCGACAGCACCGGCAGGAGGGGCACCCACGGAACGCGGAAACTGCGGGGACGATCCGGTTGTGCGCGCCGCAGGATGATCACCCCCACTGAGACCACGATGAACGCGAACAGTGTTCCGATGTTGGTGAGATCCCCCAGCGTGCCGATGTCCCAGATGCCCGCGGGGATCCCGACAAAGAATCCGGCGATCCAGGTGCTGATGTGGGGAGTGTCGAACTTGGGGTGCACGCGCGAGAACAGCGCCGGTAGCAGGCGGTCGCGCGACATCGCGAACCAGATGCGCGCCTGGCCGTATTGCGAGACCAGAAGCGAGCTGATCATGCCCAGCAGCGCGCCCACCGTTACGATGAATCGGAGCCGGCTGAAGCCCAGCGCCTTGAGCGCGTTCGCCACGGGCGCGTCATTGTTGAGCGTGTCCCAATGCGCGATTCCGGTGAGCACCAGGGCGACGCCGGAGTAAAGGATCGCGCAGGCCCCCAGAGTCACCAGAATTCCGAGAGGCAGGTCGCGGTGGGGCTTCTCGCATTCCTCGGCCGCGGTGGAAACGGCATCGAAGCCGATGTAGGTGAAAAACACAATCGCTCCGCCGGTGAGAACGCCCGAGAATCCGTTGGGCATGAAGGGATGCCAGTTGGCGGTATTCACGGCGCGGGCTGCGCCGAAGATGAACACCAGAATCGCGGTGACTTTGATCAGCACCATGGTGTTGTTGGCTTTGGCGCTTTCCCTGACCCCACGCACCAGGATCCAGGTCAACGCCATGATCAGAAGAAAGGCCGGCAAATTGAACCACGCGCCCGTAGCTTTGCCCCCGGCGAGGACGGGGTTCGATATCTGCATGGGCAGATGAAAACCGAAAACGTTATCGAGTAGATCGTTAAAATACGCGCCGAAGCCCACCGCCACAGCCATATTGGCCACGGCGTATTCGAGGATCAGATCCCAGCCGATGATCCACGCGAAAATTTCGCCGAGCGCGGCGTAGGCGTAGGTGTAGGCGCTGCCGGCCACGGGGATCATGGAGGCCAGCTCGGCATAACATAGAGCCGCAAACCCGCAAGCCAGCGCCACCAGGATGAATGAAAGCGAAATGGCGGGTCCAGCGCCCGGGCGGCCGAAGGTGCCCACCGCGTTCTTCCCGCTGATCAGCAGATCCAGAACCGGCGCCTTGAAGATCGACGGGTAATCGAACTTAAGCCCGGCGGCGGCAGTGCCGGTGAAGGTGAAAATGCCGGAGCCGATCACCGACCCGATGCCCAGAGCGATCAGGCTCCACAAACCGAGACTGCGGCGGAGGCGGCTGGATGGCGCCTGGCTCGCCGAGACCAACTCGTCTATGGTCTTGGTCCGGAACAGGGAAGACATGTCGCCGCGCATCCAAGACCGCTCCCTTACGGTCGCGGCTCAGCAGATCTACCGCTTGCTCTGGCCCTTGATCATCTTCTTGACTTTGCGCTTTTGCGAACCGCGCGCGACATCGGCGGCCCGTTTGGCCTTGGGCACGGCCTTCTTGCGGGCGGCGCGCTTCAGCTTCTTGCGTTCAGTTCTGTCGGTGACGTGTTTTGTGTTCATTCAACCTTTGGTCTCTATTCAACTTTAATGCCTGCGTATTTTGCGATCAGCTTCTTCAGCCCGTAGCCCGGAAAACTCACGGTCAGCTTGGTGTCCTCGCCCGAGCCCTCCAGGCGAAGCACGGTGCCGCGCCCATACTTGGCATGCTCGATGGTCGAACCGGGCCCGACCTTTTTCGAACCAGCCTGCTTCGGCGGCGCCACTGGCTTGCTCGCGGCAACCGGAAGCGGATTCGAGATGCCTTGCGGCGCCGGCATACCCTTTTCCGAGAAAAACTGCCGGATGTTCTCGACTGAGTTGTAAGTCTTCCCAGTATAGAGGTTCCGCTGGGCGCTCTCGCGAACCTGGTGGCGCTCGGCGTACAGATCGACGTGGCCCTGATCGCCGCGCACCCGCTCGATCAGATTGGCCGGGACTTCTTTGAGGAAGCGCGAGGGCAGAGAAATTTCCGGCAACCCTCCTCCGAAGCGGCGCCGGTAACGGGCCCAGCTCAAGTACAGCTTGGTTTCCGCGCGTGTCATGCCGACGTAGCACAAGCGGCGCTCCTCCTCCATCGCGCTTTCCGAATCGAGCGAGCGGCTGTGCGGGAACAGACCTTCTTCCAGGCCGGCGATAAAGACCACTGGGAACTCGAGGCCCTTGGCGTTGTGCATGGTGAGCAGCGAAACAGGCACGCGCTCGTCGGCCGAATCGGCGTCTGAGACCAGCGCCGCGTGGTCCAGGAAATCGCGCAGTCCTTCGCCACGCTCGGAGGCATCGGCGGCGGCGTTGACGAGCTCATCGAGGTTCCCTAGACGCGAGCGGGCGTCCTCAGTACCCTCCTCTTCCAGCATTTTGCGATAGCCCGTTCGCTCGATTGCACCGGCAAGAGTATCGGCGATGGGGCGGGTTTCAACGTCCGCGGACAGTTCCAGAATCAATCGATGGAAGGCGGACAGCGCGGCCTCGGCGCGGCCCGGGAAGGTGTGTTCTTCGAGCATTCGCTCGAGAGCCGACCACAGCGAGAGCTGATGCGCCAACGCATACTGCTCCATCTGCTCGATGGTGGTGCGGCCGATACCGCGGGCCGGGGTGTTGATGATGCGCAGCAGGCTGATGGAATCCTGGGGGCTGACCAGGACCTTCAGATACGCGAGGATGTCCTTCACCTCGGCGCGCTGATAGAAGCTGAAGCCGCCGACTACGATGTACTTGCGCCCGTAGCGGCGCAGCGCCTCTTCAATCTGGCGCGATTGCGAATTGGTGCGATATAGGATCGCTACGCGCTGCTTGGGCTGAATGGAAAGATGTTTTTCGACCGTATCCGCGATCCACAGGGCTTCGTTTTCGGAATCCGGCGATTCGTAGAGCGTGATGGTCTCGCCTGCTCCGGCTTCGGTCCAGAGCCATTTGCCGATGCGTTCGGTGTTGTGCGCGACCACGGCGCTGGAGGCTTCGAGGATGGTCTCGGTAGTTCTGCTCCAGGCGAATGGTGATCGCACCCGGAAAATCGCGCTCGAAGTCGAGGATATTCCGGATATTGGCCCCGCGCCAGCCGTAGATGGACTGGTCCTCATCACCCACCACGCAGATATTCTTGCGGTCCTCGGTGAGCAGACGCATGAGCTCGTACTGGCTGCGGTTGGTGTCCTGATACTCATCCACCATGACGAATTCGTAGCGGCGGTTGAGGCGCTGGCGGGTCTGATCGTCGTTGGAAAGCAGGCGCACGGCTTCGAGCAGCAGGTCGTCGAAGTCAAGCGCATTCGATTCGCGCAAGCGAGCCTGATAACGTTCATAAACAGTGGCGAGCCGGGTGGCGGTAGGGTCGGTGGCTGCGCGAGCCATGTCCTCGGGAGATTGCTTGTGGCTTTTGGCGTGGCTGATGCGCGAGAGCGCGGCGCGATGCTGCATGAACTTGTCGTCCAGGCCCACGCTTCGATAAACCGCCTTGAGCACCGCGATCTGGTCGTCGTCGTCGTAGATCGTAAACAGCGAGGTGAAGCCGGGACGCAGGGCGGCCAGCGGCGCGCCATCGCGGCGCAGGAGGCGGACGCAGAAGGAGTGAAAGGTCGAGACCGTGGGCGCACCCTCGGGTCCCGTAGAAACCAAAGAGCGAACCCGATCCCGCATTTCGCCCGCGGCCTTGTTGGTGAAGGTGACCGCCAGGACCGCCCAGCCGGGGACACGGCAGGCGGTCATCAGGTGAGCCACGCGATGGGTGATGACCCGGGTCTTCCCGCTGCCCGCACCGGCTAACACCAGCAGAGGCCCTTCGACATGCTCAACCGCCTCGCGCTGGCGGGGGTTCAGCCCCTCAAGAAAATCCATGAACACTGCGATTTTAGCATGGGGTGTTTTTCTTGCCCTCGTTTGTACCAGAACTCGCGGATTCCTGTTGACTTACACAAGTCTCTTGCTACAATTTTCAAGGCGGGTATCTTCCTCCGAGTGCCTGCTCCGCTAGGGGTGGCGGGTCCGCAAGGATCTTGACCACCCTTGCGGCCTCTCTGGAGTTTCCCTTTTAAATCGCCTTACGATGGGCGCGTCCTCAAGCCGCGAGGCCTTCAGAAGGTCCCAAGGCATCAGGGCCGATCTTGCGCGTCCACGCGTCCGAGACGGCCACGGTTGGGCGATTCTTTCAAGGAACGGATGGCTTCGTGCAGGTTGCGAATGTGGGCTGCCGGTAGTGGGGATGGCGGTCTTTTAGGTAAGCGCTGATGGGCTCAAGCTCCGCTGCGGCGGCGGCGGTCCAGCGGATACGCATTTATATTTATGAGCGAAGCATCTGCTCGAGGCGGTCGTCCATTTCTCTTTCCTCAATGAACTCGCCCCGGTCGGCCTGTGCAATGCCCTCCTGGACGGCGGCACGAAAACCAGCATCTTCCTGGAGCAGGCGCAACGCGGCTTCCTTTACAAGCCGTTCGGCGTCGAGTATGCGAAACCATCCGCCGAGACAACTAGAACAAGCGGCTTAACGCCTCCAATCGATACCCCCACATGCGGGTATAGGTACTATAAGTTTTATAAGTTATAGTACTAAATCGCGTTGGAGTACATTACAGCCCGCCCGGGTGCGTGAAATCGGACGAAAACAACGGCTGCCAATAGACACATAATGCGCAAGACCTCCCCCGAGGTGCCCGGTGCAATCCGGGCCAGACTAGCGTACCTCCGTAGCCGAAAGGCGGCTCTGGATGAGCTGATTCACTGCATGGAGCGGTATGCATTATATCTCTCGCCCGCCGGCAAGGCGCCCGGACGCCCACGGCTGGTGAAGAGCGTCCGCGTCAAGAACGCGCACGAGCCTCCGCTCAGACGGCTGGCCGGCGCGGCCTGACGCGGATTGCCACGCAAACTCTTTTCACGCGAAGGCGTCCAATGACCAGGATGTTGTAACCTGACGGAGGACGTGTGCGCCTTTTCGTGTGGATAGATCAGGGTTTGGTTGCCGCCAGGAATGCAGTCGGCAGTGCGGGCGGTGGCCGTGCTGATTGAGTTTGAACTGATCGAGCGGGCGAGAAGCGGCGATGAGAGCGCGTTCAACCAAGTACTGCAAGCTTACCGGAAGCGCATACTGGGCACCATTGCCCGCCTCATCGGGAAACCGGAGGACGTGGAGGATGTGGGCCAGGAGGTGTTCCTCCGGTTGTATTATTCACTCGATCAGCTCCGGACCCCGGAGGTGTTTGAACCGTGGCTTTACCGGCTGACGGTAAATGCGGCGTATGATTATTTGAGGCGCCAGCGGCGCCGGCACGAAAGCCGGATGTCGGATCTGAGCGAGCAGCAGGTGATGATGGCCGACGCTTCGGCCGGGGGGAAGCAGAGCCAGGAGGAGGCCCGTCACACGCGAGTGCGGGAGCAGGTGCAGTCGTTGCTCGACAAAGTTTCTACGGAGGACCGGGTCCTGCTGATGTTGAAGGAAGTGGAAGGTTTGTCGCTCAAGGAATTGGAGAAGATTTACGGGGTCAACGAGAATGCTTTAAAGGTCCGGTTGTTCCGGGCGCGGCAGAGAGTCTTGAAGGCGTACGAGTCCGAATCGTGATACCGGGTGTCCCCCCGGCCCATCGCGGAGGAGTATAGAATGGATCGCATGGAAGACAAGCTGGATTCGCTATTGGCGGAATACCGGCAAGCGTGTCCGGATCCGGAACCGAGCGCCAATTTCATACCGCAAGTGTGGCAGCGCATCGAAGCCCGCCGGCGGGCTACGTCTTCGCTGCTGCGCCATTGGGCCGAAGCATGCGTGATGGCCGCCCTGGCCCTCACCCTTCTGATCGGGGTGTTCCTGATCCCGCGCTACCAGCGGCGGCCGGTGTACCAATCGACCTACGAGGACGTCCTGGCCGAGGCGGATTCGCCCGATTACACCCTGGTCCTCACTGAAGGTGACATGCGATGACCTTCTCGCGCTGGAAGATCGCGATGTACGTGGGATTGGTGTTTGTGAGCGGCGCCCTGTCGGGCGCTTTCAGTCACCGGCTGTATACGGTATCGGGAGTGAGCGCCAACGCGCCGCGCAATCCGGAAGAGTTTCGCCGGCGCTACATGGAAGAGATGAAGACGCGGCTGAAGCTGACGCCCGACCAGGTCACGCAGCTCAGCGCCATTCTGGATGAAACGCGCTCGCGTGTGCGCTCCACACGCGAAAGCATCGAGCCTGAGATCCGCAAGATTCGAGAAGAGCAGCAGGAGAAAGTTCACCACATCCTCTCGGCCGGGCAACGGCCCGAATACGACCAGATGCGGAAGGAACGCGAAGCGGAGATTCAGCGCCGGGGCCCGCGCCAGCCTCGGTAAAGCTTCAGGCGACCGGCTGCTGCGCCTTCTTCTTGGCTTCGGCGGCGTCCCTGACCTTCTGATACTTCTTCTGGAAGCGGTCCACGCGGCCTTCGGTGTCGATCAGCTTCTGCCGGCCCGTGAAGAACGGGTGGCAGTTGGAGCAGATTTCGACGCGGATGTTGCCTTTGTGCGCGGAGCGGGTGCGAAACGTGTTGCCGCAGGCGCAAGTGACGCTGATTTCCTCGTAGGCGGGATGAATTCCGGGTTTCATGGGAAATTTCAGTTTAGCACAGACTAAAAACCCCGCACCAGGCGTCGCAGCCCAATGCGGGGTCTTCACTGGCACGCCGGACAACTGTACTCTGTCCGGCGATAGACTCATGCTTCGCGTTGAAGTGACCGTTCCACAGGAGGAGCGGTCTCGTCACTGAACGAAACCTGAACGTTAGGAGGATCGACGTTAAGAGTCGGTCACCTCACGCGTGGTTAGAGTGCCGTAGTTACTACAACTTCCAGGTATCATTTAGACTGGACCACCTCCTTTCACAGTGATGCTTTCATCATAAATCGGAGTGCCCGGACTGTCAAACATTTTGTGACAGCTATGGAGTGATAAACTGACCGGAGGCGCGAGCCGTGAATCCCGAACGCTGGCGGCAAATCGAGGCGCTCTATCGCGCGGCGCGCGATCCGGCGAAACGCGCGGCTGTCCTTGCGCAGGCCGAGCCTGAGATCCGAAGCGAAGTTGAGGCGCTGATCGCGCAGGAGGCGACTGGGTCAACTCAGACGCAACTGGGCGCCGGCGCGCAACT
>WNEY01001582.1_pt1 | contig 16236 bp, 16 predicted proteins | sample 5400531 | NCBI WGS metagenome assembly WNEY01 (sample SAMN13153338, study PRJNA577476) | soil metagenome | isolation source: 200 cm saprolite under Douglas fir tree site 1 | place: USA:California | collected 2015-04-18
GGCGATGTAGATCTCGAAGGACCGTCCCACTTCATGGAAGCGGAGCAAGTAGCTCGGCCCAAAACACTCGTAGCGTGCGAAGCCGCTGAGCCTGAACCGCTTTGGACGTGGCGGGAAGAGGACCGACCGGATGCCTCTGCGCTCGATGACGAAGACCAGCACCCCGCTGGTCGGTATCTTGGCGAGCGTTCCCGCTGGCCCGCAGGCTGTGCCGATGGTCTGGGATTCTCTTGGGAAGGGGAAGGAGGCAACCGCGAGGACCTGAGGCGGATAGGTGACGGGGGTCAGCGGTCGCGCGGTTGCGTGCCAGCCGGGCGGGTACCGGACGCTAACTCCGTGTGTCTGGAAGCTGAGCCACTTCGTTGGGCTGGCCCCTGTGAGGGCAAACGCACCGAGAACGAGCGCCAGAAGCCGCACGCCTCGCATACGGACGACGGCTCCCTAAAGGTCCTGGGCGCTGAATTTCACATCAAGCCTCTAGTGGGGCGCAAGCTCAACTCGGCGGCAACGGTGAGCGAGGCGTCGGAGAACATCCGACTCGCGAACACTCTTTGACTGCAAAGTAGATGGTTCGCTCGAGGTCGGCGGATTTTGGTCGGATTTCGGCTTTTGAGCCAGGTTTGATGCCGCGGCCGCGGCGACCGATGCACTGGCTGGAGTGTGCCGGTCAGCGGGCGCGGCTACGCACGCCGCTCTCGAGTTGGCGGATGTGCGATTGGCAGAGCCATTTGCCGGCGATCCGCGCGCTCGCTTTGCGCCGGCATCCGGCGACGGTGCAGTGGGGCCGGGCAAGCTGCGCCATCAGGCGGTTCCTGGCGGGGCCGTCAGCGTTCTGCGCTCTCCTCGCTTTGCCGCGACCGGAGGATGTCGGGGGGTAGGGCCGCCGGGAAGCCGATCGCGATGAAGCCGAGGAGGGAGGCGACTCCGATTGCGTGCGCCCAGCCTGCGTTCGCGATGGTGGTGAATCCGGTCCCGGCGATGAGGCAGGCGCCGGCGAGTCGGCCGAGCAGCCCGGGCGTGGAGGCGGCGAGGAGCATTCGCCCGGCGCGGGCTGGCCTGCTGGCGGTCTGCGCGTGGTCGAGGGTGCCGCGGAGGACGAGGCTGAAGAGCAGCGCGAGGGAGGGGAAGAGGATGGCAGCGCCAGCGACGACCGCGACGATGACGGCGACGAGCGTGTCGTGGGACGCCGCCGCCTGTCCGATCGTCAGACCGCGGAGGAAGGTCGGCGCCTGCGCGAGCGCCCAGCCGGCGACGATCGCGGCGACGGCAAGGGCGGCGCTGTAGCGGGCCGGCTCGTAGCGCCTCCGCCAGACCAGAGCGAGCGTGACGAGCCCGGCGACGATCGAGACGACGAGGCCAACCACGCCTCTCCCGTCGACGAGACGGTGGTAGAGCGGGTGCGCGTCGGAGCGCAGCACCGCGAGGCCTGCGAGCGCGATCGCGCCGGCGATCACCCCGGCGCCGAGCGCGCGCTTCCGAAACTGCGCCTCTAAATCGCGCTCGCCGAGTCGGACGGCGTCGCCGCAGAGAAACACGGCAGCCAGGTAGGCGGCGGCGGCGACGGCCAGGATCCCGATCAGGAGCGAGGTTGGGTTGAGCCAGCTGGAGAACTGGTCGCCGGCGGCGTTGCCGACCGGTACGCGCCGCGAGGCGATGGCGCCGACGGCGGTACCGAGCGCGAATGGCGTCAGGATCGACGAGAGCGAGAAGACGGTGTCGATCACGCGTAGCTCTCTGGATGCGGAGGTTCCGGCGCGGAGAGCGTACGTCGCCCCTCGCAGGATGATCCCAACGGCGGCGACGAAGAGCGGGATCGAGAGCGTCGAGGCGATCGAGCCGAACGCGGATGGGTAGGCGGTCCAGACGACGGTCAGGACGAAGACGAGCCAGACGTGGTTCGCCTCCCAGACGGGCGCCATCGCGTGGTGGGCGTGGTCGCGGATGGATGCGGCGTGCGGGCCCTTGCCGGCGGTGAGCTGCCAGAAGCCGGCGCCGAAGTCGGCCCCGCCGAGCACGGTGTAGAAGGCGAGCCCGATCAACGCGAAGATCAGCGGAAGGTCATGGAGGTGCACCTCAGGCCTCCGCGAGCGGCGCCCGTGCCAGCCGCAGAAGGATCCATGCCACCGCGAGCGCCAGCCCGAGGTAGACGAGGGCAAGCGCGCCGTACCCGACGGGGATGCCGCCGGCACCGGTGACGGCCTGCGAGGTGCGCATCACGCGGTAGACGATCCACGGCTGGCGTCCGACCTCGGTGGTGACCCAGCCGGCGATGAGGGCGACGACCGAGAGCGGTCCGGCGGCGACCAGTGCCCGGTAGAACCAGCGCGACTCGGGCAGCCGTTTCCGCCTCACCCGAACGACGAGGTAGGCGACGCCGAGCAGGGCGAGCAGCGTGCCGATCCCGACCATCGTCTGGAAGGCGAGCCGGACGACGTTGACCGGCGGACGCTGATCCTTCGGCACGGCGTCGAGCCCCTGGACGGTGGCGTTCGGGTCGTGGCGGGCGAGCAGCGAGAGCAGCTTCGGGAGTCGGATTCCGTACTTGATCTGCCCGTCGCTGTACCAGCCGAGCAGATGCACAGGTGCGCCTCTGGTCGTGTCGCCGAGCCCTTCGAACGCAGCCAGCTTCGTCGGCTGCCCCCGCGCGACGACGCGCCCGTTCCAGTCCCCGACCAGCACCTGGACGGGCGCGGCCAGGGCCGCCACCGTGAGCGGGATGGCGAGGGCGGTGCGCTCGTAGCGGCCCCAGCGCCCGCGCAGGCGCCCGAGGGCGTAGGCGCCCGCGAGCAGAAAGCCGGTGACGATGTAGGCGGCCACGTACATGTGCACGAGCTCGTGCCAGAAGTAGCTGTTCGCGAACAGCGCCTCGAACGGGTGCACGTCCACCGCCGTCCCGTTGCGCAGCCGGAAGCCGGTTGGGTGGTTCATCCAGCCGTTGACCGAGATCACCATCAGCGAGCCGGTGAAGCCTGCGATCGCGATAGGGATCCCGCTCGCGAAGTGGGCGCGGGGGGAGAGTCGGTCCCAGCCGTAGAGGTAGATGCCGATGAAGATCGCCTCCATGAAGAACGAGAAGCCCTCCACCGCAAAGCCGAGCCCGAACACGCTCCCGAAGGTGGCGGTGAAGTTCGGCCACAGCAGCCCCAGCTCGAAGCTGAGGATCGTGCCGGTCACCACCCCGACCGCGAACAGCGCGGCCATCACCCTCGCCCAGCGCCGCGCGAGCGTCCGGTAGAGCTCGTCGCCGGTGCGCAGATACAGCCACTCGGCGAACAGCACCAGCGCCGGGAAGGCGATCCCGAAACAGACGAGCGGAATGTGCGCGGCGAACGAGAGCGCCTGCATCTGCCGGGCCTGCAGCAGATAGTCCTGCGGCACAGACACCGGCGCCATAGCCGAGGCGAACGCGAAGCCGGTTATGCCAGACACGAGCGAGAGCGGCCGAGACCCTTCTACTACATGCTCGTAGTATACGTTGCGTCATCCCGGAAGCCGCTGAGGTCACTGTCGCGATCTGGTGGTCGCGGCAACGCGATCTCCGGCAATTCCTCGGCTGTCGCTTCCAGGACCCGCTCGGAGAGGAAGAGGGCGATCGGCTGGCCGCGGCTGTCTTCGACGAGGTCGATTCCCCATCTTCCGCGCAGCTTCGGCGTGTGCTCGCGGTCGACGAGGCACGCTCGCTTCCAGGGCGTCGGACTGAGTTCAATCTGACAGCCGAACTCGCGCGCCATCCGGAACTCGGCCACTTGGAACTGCAGCTCGCCGACGGCGGCAAGAATCGGCTCGCGCATGCCGATCTCCGGCCGGAGCAGGATCTGGACGACACCTTGCGCGGCCAGCTCGGCAAGGCCGCGGCGGAATTGCTTGTCGCGAACGATGTCGGCGTTGCGCGCGATCGCGAATCGCTCGGGGGGGAAGCTGGGAAGTGCCGGGAAGGAGACGCGGTCGCCGCAGTAGAGGGTGTCGCCGATTCGCAGTCCGCGCGCATTGGCGACGGCGACGATGTCGCCGGCGACGGCCCGTTCGATTGTCGCCCGTTCCTGTCCGAAAGTGCGGTGCAGGAACTTGAGCTGGAGCGATCGGCCGGTGCGTGCGACCGTGGTGCTTAGGCCGCGCTCGACGCTGTCGCTGCAGACACGCAGGAACGCGACCCGGTCTCGGTGCCGGGGGTTCATGTTCGCCTGGATCTTGAAGACGAAGGCGCTGAAGGCGGCATCGAGCGCCCGCGGGCGGCCGTCTCCTTCACTGGCGAACGACACAGGCGGGGGAGCGAGCTCGATCAGACTCGTGAGTAACCGGTGGACGCCGAAGTTGGCGAGCGCGCTGCTGTTCACGAACGTGATGAGCGGAAGCTCGCGCGCGCGGCAGATGCGGAAGAGTTTCAGCGTCTGCGGCTCGAGCCCCTTGGCAGCGTCGAGGAGCATGATCGCGGCGTCTGCCGCACACAGAGTCCGGTAGGTGTCTTCACCGAAGTCGGCGTGACCGGGCGTATCGAGCAGATTGCAGACAGCACCGTCGTACTCGAACTGAAGCACCGTCGAGGAGATCGAGATGCCGCGGCGCCGCTCGAACTCCATCCAGTCGCTCGTCGTCGCACGCGCTCCTCTGCGGGCGCGAACCGCACCTGCCTCGCGTACCGCGCCGGCGAAGAGCAGGAGCTTCTCGGTTAGCGTGGTCTTGCCGGCGTCGGGGTGGCTGATGATGGCGAAGGTGCGGCGTTGAGCGATCTCCGTGAGGAGGCCGAGCAGGTCTGCGTGAGGCGTCGCCATCCGTGGGGGCATCTGTTCCGTGAAACGATTCCTGCCGTGCCTTCGGTCGGGAGTTCAACGGCCGCTCGGCTGGCTCGCCGTCAGCCGCTCGGGGCGGCCGCGGCGGCTGCCGAGCCGCCGCCAGATCAGCGTGAACGCCGCCAGCATGGCGCCGTTGAGCACGAGCCCGGCCGCCATGCCTGGCAGCCCGTGCAGCGAGAGGCTGGTCAGCATCGCGTGCAGGTGCGTCTGTTCGCCGAGGTCGAGCCGGGCGGGGAAGGCGAGCGCGAGCGTGACGGCGGCGGCGCCGACGGCACTGCCGGCAAGGTGTGAGCGGCGGAAGAGCGGCGGCAACGGCGCTTCCGGCTCGAACAAGCGCTCGATCCGCGCGGTGGCCAGATCACCGGCGCCGACCGCGGCCAGAGATGGGGCGCTGGCGACCTCGTAGAGCGCACCGGTGAGCGCGTCCCTGCTCGTGCGGGCGACGGCGCGACGATCGGCGCTGACCTCTTTCACGAGCAGGAAGCGTTCGAGCAGGTCGCGTAGCGCCGGCACCCAGAAGAAGGTGCTCGCCGCGAGCCGGCCGAGCAGGCACTTGGCCGGCTCGTGCGCGTGTGCGTGCTCGGCCTCGTGCCAGACGACCGCCGCCTGCTCGTCGCCGCTGAGGCGCTCGAGCAGCCCCGAGGTCAGGACGACTCGCGGGCGGAGAACGCCGAAGCAGAATGCGGCCGGTCTTCGCGCCGGTGTCACGTCGAGGCGGACGCCGGCGGCGCGGGCGATTGCCGCCAGCGGTCCCTCGCCGAGCGGCTCGAGCGGTAGTGCGTTTAGTAGGCGCCGCTCGCGCCGGTAGGCCCAGAGCGTGCGCGCACAGGCGGCGACGGACGCGAGTGCGAGAAAGACGAGCACGAGCGAGCTCAGCGCGATGCGCTGAAGCTCCGCGAGGAAGAAGACGCAGGCCGTCAGCGCGCCGACGACGGTCGCCCCGAGGGTGGCGATACCGGCGAGGCCGAGCGCGGCGAGGGCGGCTCCGATCGCGGCCGTCAGCCCACCGGCGATCGCGACGATCGAGCCGAAGACGGCGTTCGGGCGCTCGCTCACTTCCTTCTCTTTCCTCGCGTCAGGCGCTGTCTCTCCTGCGCGCTGAGCTCGTTCAGGCGCTCGCCGACACGTGCGACGCCGATCGCGCCGAAGTCGGCGAAGAGGCGGTCGATCAGCTCGTCCGAGAGTTCGGCGAGGAAGTCGTCGCGCGACTTCGCCGCCCAGTAGCGGAAGCCGCGCCCCTCCGGCTCACGTTCCAACAGGCCGCGTGACCAGAGACGACTGACGAGCGTGAGCACGGTCGTGTAGGCCAGCGAGCGCTTCTTGTTCAGCTCGTCGGCGACCTCGCGCACGGTCGCGCTCTCGCGCCGCCAGTAGATCTCCATCACGGCCGCCTGCAGGTCGCCGAGATAGCGGGCGACCGGGTCGCGGCTTTCGCGCTGGCGCTTGGGGCGGCGATCGAAGGAAGACATCCCGTCGATTCTAGGGAGGCGCTCGGAACCGGAGGCGGCCGTTTCGCTCATCGCAACGCCTTGCGCAGCTTGCGCTCCGAGAGGCGCCCGTACGAAAAGGTGGCACCGTTCAGAAAAACGACCGGCGGGAACGGCGCCGCGGACTCGAGCGCCAGGCTTCGCCCCTCTTCGGATTCGAGCGCCACCTCGCGCACGCGCAGCCCGTACTCGCCGCGCAGCCGTGCGAGGACGTCCTTCGCCTGCTCACAGAAGTGGCAGTCCTCCTTCGTCAGCAGCACAACCTCGGTCACGCCTGACTCTTCATCCCCTGTCGCAGGTCGGCGAGGAGCGTGTCGTCGGGGACGAACATCGTGTACTTCGGCGCCCCGCCGTAGTCTGCGCGCCAGCGGATGCGGCCGTCCTTGCCGACGAGGATGAAGGTGTGGCCGTTGCGCTCGCCCATCATCTGCATCTGGTACCTGTTCGTGCCCCAGGCAGACGAAGACGAGAACTTCGCCCCGACGTCGCCGAGCACGGGAATCGTGATTCCCTCGTCTTTGACCTTCTGCCCGATCTGGTCGACCGGGTCGGTCGTGATGCTGACGATCGGCCCGATCCCGAGCGCCCGGAACTTGGGCAGGTCCTTCTGGATCGCCTGTAGCTGGTCCCAGCAGGGCTGGCAGGTCAACCCCTCCTGGAAGTAGAGCAGCACCTGCCCCTTGCCTTTGTAAGACGCGAGGTCGAAGCTTCCCCCGCTCGTCGACGGCAAGGTGAGAGGCGGGGCGGGGTCGCCGGGGCCGGGCGAGCCGATCGCATACGGATAGTCGCCGCCGCCGTGCGAGGCGCCACCGCCGCCACCGCCGCCCTTGCCGAAAGCGCTGAGGGCGTAGAGACCGCCGACGACGAGCGGGAGCGCCAGCAGCACCCAGACCCCGCGCCGGAACCGGCTCTGCACGCTCGGCTGGTACCTCTTCGCTGCCACAACCTTGCTGCGAGTCCTCACTCCGCCCGCCTGGGCCCTAGCTGCCCGGCGTGCGGCCTTCGCTTTCTTAGCGCTCAAGAGTCAGTTCCTCCGGTTTGACTGTTGGTGTCGCTCGCGGCGGTGCAGCCTCGTGGAGAGGCTCGTGTCGTTCCTCCTCTGCGTCCCTACTGCCGCTCACTCCTACCTGTCCGAGTGCCTTCCAGCCGAGCGCGGCGAGCACGGCGAAGATGCCGATGCCCGTGATCCAGCCGGGCAGCGTCCCCGCCCAGACCTTGACTAGATGCGCGTAGTGCTGCACGTGCGCCGAGAGCGAAACCTGCCAGCCCGACGAGGGCATCGCGTTGCCCTGGAAGGCGATCACGATGACGACCACGCCCATCGCGATCAAGATCAGTCCCGAGGCGAGCGCCGTCGAGTGCAGCGCCAGCCGCCGGCCGAAGACAGAGAGCGAGAAGCGCTTGCCCTTCAGCAGCCGGCTCTCGCCCCAGTCGAAGCGGTCCCAGAGGAGCGCGATCACGAACAGCGGGAAGACCATCCCGAAGACGTAGCCGACGCCCAGGATCAGAGCGTTCGAGAACGAGCCGCTTGCGCCGGAAAGGGTCGCGACGCCGGCGAGGACGGGCGCGCAGCACGAGCTCGCCACACCGGAGAAGGCGCCGAGCGAGAGCACGGCCAGCGGTCCGCCGCCGCGGCGGGCGCGCATCGCCGGCATCGGCAGCATCAGCTTGCCGCCGACGAGCATGTAGAGCCCGAGCGCCAGCATCAGCGTTCCGCCGGCGAGGTAGAAGATCAGGTGGTGCGCGGTGATCGCCGAGCCGATCGCTGCCGCACCGAGCGCGATCGGCAGGATAATCAGGCCGAGCCCCGCGGCGAAGACAAACGTCATCGCGACGAGCGCGCGCTTGGTCGCGAAGCTACTTGCGAAGTAGGCCGGCAGCATCACCGAGATGCAGCAGGGCGCGAACAAGGCGACCATGCCGGCCAGGAACGAGGCGAGGACGGCGCCCCCGAATAGGAGGTCCGTCATCGCTCGACCCCGGCTGCCGGCCGCAGTAGGCGGGTGAGAGGCATTCGAATCAGTGTAACTACTCGTCCGTAGTTGCTTCGTCTCTCTTCGGCAGGCGGGACCTCGGCCTCAAGAGAGACCTGCGCGCCTGCCGCGGTGGCCTGACCGGGGTCGGGCGTTAGCGATGCTCGCGGCCGGCTATACTACTGTTCTGTAGGACATCACTTTCACGAAGGAGGAGAACAGATGCTGATTGCAGCTACGAGCCCGCTGCTCTTCCTGGCCCTGCTGGCCTGCCCGATCGGGATGGGCTTGATGATGGTCTTCATGGGCCGCGGCATGAGGGGCGGCATGAAGCAGAACGACGGCCGCCAGAACGATGCCGACGGCAGCCCGCTCGCGGAGATGAAGGCCGAGCAGGCGCGCCTGGCCGAGAAGATCGAGGCGCTCGAAGGGCAGCAATCGCAGGCGAGGCCAACCGAGCAGGCGAGCGATCGCGAGCCGGATCACGTCACTTGAGGTGAGCATGCGGTCGCGGCTCGTCGCGCTTATCGCCGCCATCGCCCCTCGCGTCCCCGGAGCGGCGCTCACCGCCGGTCACAGCCGATGGAGTCGCCGGGGTTGAAACAGATGATGGTCGGAGGCGGAGGCGATCACTGAGGCGAAGCGCTAGGACGTGGCTTACTGCTTCGCGATTCTGCTCGGCGTGGGCCTGATCATTCTCATCCTGATCGTCACGCTTCACCCATTCGGCTAGACGGTCGCCTGAATGCTTCCGCTGACTTGACCGCGCCGCCTTCGTCTGCCTGCCTCGTATCGGTGCGGGTGCGCACTAGGCTTTGCACGCAGGTTTTACTACACACCTGTAGCATTTAGCCCTAGATGCGCAAGCGGCGTTTGCTCGTGGTCTTCGGCGTCGCTGGCCTTGCTCTTATCGGAACCTTTGTTGCCTTGCTCCTGCGCTCGTCCGGCGAGGCCGCCGCGCCGGGGGTTCATGGCCGGCGCCTCACGCTCGTCGCCGCGCCCCAGCGAAAGCAGCTCCCGGATCTGGCCGGCCCCACGCTGACCCCGCCGCCCGCAAAGCTCAGCCTTGGCGCGCTGGCGGGCAAGCCGGCCTTCATCGATGTCTGGGCCTCGTGGTGTGTCCCCTGTCGCGAGGAGGCGCCGATGCTGGCGCGCCTCTGGCGCGCGTACGGCAGCAAGGTGCAGTTCCTTGGTATCGACGTCGAGGACACGCGCGGCGACGCGCGCGCTTTCGCCCGCCGCTACAGCCTCGGCTACCCGAGCATCTTCGATCGCACGGCCGCCCTGGCCGGCCAGCTCGGCTTCTTCGGCCTACCGACCGCGTACCTGATCGACGGCCAGGGAAGGATCGCCGCCAAGTTCGTCGGCAAGCAAAAGGAGTCGACGCTACGAAGTGGTCTCGATGCCCTCACCCAGGAGAGCAAAAACAGCCGGTAACGGCCTGCTACCGCTCTATAGTACGACGCGTTTGTCGTACTGAGACGCAAGCGAACGCTTGGCTAAGAAGAGACGCACTCCGCCGCCGCCGCGGCCCGTTCTAGCGCCGAAGCGTCGCTACGAGCCAACCACTGCCGGGTTCAGCCGCCGCAGCAAGCTTACCGCCGCGGCGATCGCTGTCGCCCTCGCCGCCGGCGTCGCGATCGCTGTCGCGGCGACGCGCGGCGGTGGTGGGAGCGGCGACGTCGCCAAGAAGCTCGCGGCCGCCGGCTGCGTGTTCAAGACCTACCCGAACCTCGGGCAGGCGCACGTCCAGGCCTTGACGCCACTGCCGAAGTACAACTCGTTCCCGCCGACCAGCGGCCCGCACTACGTCCAGCCCGCACCGTGGAACTTCTACGACAGCCCGCTCGACTCCGAAGTCCGTGCAGTTCACAACCTCGAGCACGGCGGCATCGTCGTCCAGTGGGGCAGCCCGGTCCCAACGGCGACGGTCGAGCAGCTGCGCAGCTTCTGGCAGGAGAGCCCAAACGGGATGCTGATGGCACCGCTGCCGGAGCTCGGCGACAAGATCGCGATGACCGCCTGGACGCACCTGGCCACGTGTATGACATTCGCTGAGAGCGCGTTCAAGGCGTTCCGAGACGCTTACCGCGGCAAGGGCCCGGAGAGGATCCCCCTCAGCCAGCTGACTCCGGGCAGTTAGGTTCAGCGTGGTGGCGCGATCGTCACGGGTGCATTGAAGCCTGTGTAGCGGTGGTGCATGAAGTGGGCCGCCGCGGTCATGCGCAGGTCGAGCGTGCGCAGCGTCTTCTTGTCGACTGCGATCGTGAAGAAGGCCGGGATGTGCGCGTCGTAGAAGGAGACGAGCCAGGCCGCGTGCCCATCGACGCGTGTCGTGCCGAGCACACGTGCGTCCGTCGCTGACGTCCAGAACGGCGTCGGTTGTCGCAGCGGCGTTTGTGACGACGGCTGCCACTTGCCAGCGCGGTCGCGGTCCCAGCGCCGGTCGCCGATGATGATCGCCTGTGAGCCGCCGGCGATCTGGTAGGCGAGCCGATTCGGGGCGGCGGCCTCCCAAGTCGTGTTGACGACGGCGGTCGGACTCGAGGCGAGCCGCTCGTGCGTGACGAGCGTTCGCAGCCGGCGGAAGACGCGTGTCGCCCGAGCAACCAGCGTGGCTGCACTCGGCGGCGGCCACCGTGCCGGCAGCGAGAAGCTGGGAGTCGACGGAGAACGCCCGCCGCCGCCGATGTCGAGCGTGACCGTCAATGGTCTGCCCGAGCCGGGGACGCTCGTCCGGTAGCAGCCGCTGCCGCAGGCGAGCGCCTTGGCGCTCGTCTCGCCAGCTGTCGTACGGAGGCGGAACGCGAGGTCGAGCCCGCCCAGGCCGCTTCCGTCGGGTCCGAGCACGGTCGCCTGCAGCGCCAGCTCTCGCCCAGGGGTGACGGCGAGACCGACGGCGAGATCGTCGTCCTCACGGCCGAGGACGACGGACTCCGGAGGCGGGGGCGTCACCGTGGCGCCGGTCGGGGTCACGGTCGAGGGTGACGCCGAGCTCGTGCTCTTCGCGCCCCCGCCGTAGCGGAAGGTGCGGAAGATGCGGTGGCCGGGGCTAAGGATCAACTCGCGGCGCAGACGGTAGCGCCGGTCGACCCAGATCCGATACCAGATGTTCGAGCCGGGGAAGGCGAAGGCGAACTCCGACAGCCCGCTCTGGCGCCCGAGCGAGCGGACGTCGACGGCGCCGCCGCCGAAGATCTCCGTCTGCATGAACTGGCGCCCGCGTAGCGAGTAGGCCGTTGCCGGGGTTCGGCTGCCGGGACCGCTCGTCACCTGCTCGGTCAGCGTCAGCGAGGGAAGCGCGCGCATCGTCGCGGCGACGCGACGGAGGAGCGCCGGCCGCTCCGTCGCCGGCGGCCAGGGGATGGCGAAGCGCACGTCGCCGCCCTTCCACACGCTCGACGAGACCTTTGCCGTGACGACCGTGATTCCTTGCTTCGGCGCGAAGCGAATCGAGAAGCAGCCGCGCCCGCAGGGACGCGGGTAGAGATCGGTCGAGGTCCCGTCCGTCCGGCGCGCGGCGGCGGTCAGCTTCAGCTTCCCCGGCGATTGACTGCCCGGCGGGACAACGGTGAATTGCAGCTCACGTGCACCGGCGGTGATGCCGACCACGAGCTGGCCTGCCAGATCGGCGAGCCGCAGCGCCGGGCCGGCGACCGGAGGCGGCCCGAGCGCGGTCGACGCGGCCGAGGCTGCGATCGGGGCGCGCGGCGGGGCGGCGTTGACCAGCACAGCGGCGACGACCAGGACTGCCGCCAGCGTCGTCGCCTCCACCAGCGTCAGGCGGCGCAAGAGCGGCAGTCGCGGGCGCGGGTTGGCCGGGAGCGCCCGCCGACGGGCGGTAACCGCGAGGAGAAGCGCGATCCCGATCAGGCCGGCCTTGACCAGCAGTGTCTGGCCATAGCCGCTCGAGAAGACGGCGCCGACGGAGCGGAACTCGGGGATGGCAGTCAGAACGCCGCTGGCCACGATGACGAGCACCGTCGGCAGCGCGAGACGCGCGTAGCGGCGGGCGCCGTCGACGAGCGCCGGACGCGCCGCGTCGCCGCGAGCGACGATGACGACGAGATGAGCGAGCGCTCCGAGCCAGGCGGCGACGGCGGCGAGGTGGATCGAGTCGGCGGCGACCGCCCAGCCGTGGCCGGAGGTGCCGGAGTGGCCGCGCTCGGCGTTGAGGACGACGGCGGCGAAGAGGGGCAGGATCGCTGTGACCCGCAGCCAGCGGAGCGGCACGAGCAGGCCCGCGATGGCCAGGGCGATCAGGGTCGCGAGCGTCAGCTTGCCCGGCCGGGTCGCGAGCGCGTCGGCGAGGGCGCCGCCGTGCAAGCCGGAGACGAAGCCGCCGCCGCGCTGGTTTCCGGAGAGGAGGACGAGCTCCACGAGCGCGCCGGCAGCGGCCAATGCCAGCCCGGCCGCGACCGGCGCCGCGGCGACAGACCGATCTGCCGGGGTGCGACGCCAGACGACGCGCTCGCTGACGAGGCCACCGAGAGCGAGGGCCAGGCCGATGAAGAGCAGCCAGCTCGCGGCGACCTCCGACCACGACCTTCCCTGGGAGGAGCTGCTGACGGTCGGCAGGGCGCCGGCGGAGCCGGCGGCGAAGGCGAACTCCCCGAGCGAGATGTGCCCGTCGTCGGAGAGAACACGCCAGTGGACAACGAACACGCCGCGCAGCTTCGCCGGCAGCGGCTGCTCGATGACGGCGCCGGCCGCCCGCGACGGCGGCAGCTCGATCGTCCTTCCGTTGGCACGACGGATCGTGATCTGCTGGCTGCCGCGCACAAACCGTTCGCTGAAGTAGAGCGCCATCGTCGACGGCGCCTGCGCCAGCCGCGACCCGGCTTGCGGCTGCGAGCGGATCAGGAACGCGTGCGCCGACGCGGTCGCCGGCAGGATCCCGGCGAGCAGGAACACGGCGCCGACAGCGAGGGCGAAGCGCGCAAGCCGTTGTCGGCCGAGACTGGGCATGTGTTGAACTCCTACCGAGCTATAGTAGGTAAGACAGTGCTGAACGGTTTGGTCATCGCGCTCGTCGTCGTAGCAGCACTCGCCTGCCCGGTCATGATGTTGCTCGGGCGGCGGGGGATCGGCCCCGGCTGCGCACTCATGGGCTGCCGCCCGCGCCGCCACGACGAATCGCTCGAGGACTTGCGCACGCGCCAGCGCGCACTCGCGCGCCGGGTGGCCGAGCTCGAGGCGGACGAGCGCGAACCGGCATCAGCGCCGCGCTAGCCTCCGCCGGCGATCTGTTCGACGCGGATCAGCCGCCCAACGCGCGGGTCGACGCTGAAGCGTCCGCGCACGCGCACGCGCAGGCCGCGGTAGCGCCGGACGCGGCTCGCCGGCAGCAACGCGACCAAGTCCTGTTGCTGGTCGGCGAGGACGTAGTAGTGGGAGCCATCGGCGTTCGTCTGCTCCTCTACGACGCCCGCCGTGGAGACCTCCTTGCCGGCGTAGGCGTCCTGGTCGCTCGCGAGCTGGGCCAGCGAGAGCGCGCCGTGACCGCCACAGCCGCCGAGCGCGGCGACAGCAAAGAGCGGAGCGGCACGCCGTAAGGGAGATTTAATGCTCAGCAACTACCACCCTGTAGCAGAACAGGCATAGTTTTGAGGATCGAACCGACCCCTGACAGCGAGCTGCGGCCCTACGGACGGCGAGCGTTCCTGGCGCTCGTCGCCGGCGGACTCTCGTCGCTGCTCTGGGCACGGCCGCTCTGGCGACTGATCAGCCCCGCCGCCGAGCTGCTGCCAGCGCAGGTTCGGAACGTGCTTCCGAGCGGCTGGCGGATCTACACCGTGGCGGCGACCATGCCCGTCTTCGACCCGAAGCGCTGGCGCCTGCGCATCGACGGCGCGGTCGCACGGCCGCTGACGCTGACCTACGAGCAGCTACGCGCCCTGCCACGGGCGGAGCAGATCTCGGACTTCCACTGCGTCACCGGCTGGTCGGTCGAGAACGTGCACTGGGCCGGCGTGCGCTTCCGCGATCTCCTCGCGGCGGCGCAGCCACAGCCGTCGGCGCGGGCGCTCGCCTTCGTCTCGGCCGAACGGCCGTACGTGGACTCGCTCACGCTCGAGGAGGCGTACCTCAAGGACGCGATGCTCGCCTACGAGATGGACGGGAAGCCGTTGTCGCGCCCGCACGGCGCACCGACGCGCGTCGTCATTCCCGAGATGTACGGCTACAAGAACGTCAAGTGGGTCGAGCGAATCGTCGTCACCGATCGACCGATCGACGGGTACTGGGAGCTGCGCGGCTACGACCGCGACGCCTGGGTCGGCCGCTCGAATGGCTATGGCGCCTAGAACGGTCTACCTGCGCCGGTTCTCACGGACGGAGCGCGCGCTCCACTGGGTGCACGCAAGCGCCTTCTTCGTCCTCCTCGGCACGGGGCTCGTCCTCTACCTACCACGCCTCTCCGAGCTCGTCGGGCGCAGGCCGCTGATCAAGGATGTCCACTTCTACACGGGCGTCGGCTGGGCGGTGGCGATCCTGCTCATCGCTGCCGCGGGCGACCGGCGCGGGCTGCGCCGAACGGCGCGCGAACTCAACCTCTTCGACGCCGACGACCGCCGCTGGCTGCTCGGGCGGCGCGCGCCGCAGGGCCGCTTCAACGCGGGCCAGAAGCTGAACGCCGCCATTACCGCCGCCTTCGCCATCCTCTTCTTCGTCACCGGTCTTCTGCTCTGGTATGGCGAGCGCGACACCCGCTTCCGGCTGCCGAACACGATCCTCGTCCACGACGGCCTCATGTACGCCTCGCTGCTCATCGTCGCCGGCCACCTCTACCTCTCTCTGGTGCACCCGTCGACGCGCCACGCACTGCGTGCAATGACCCTCGGCACCGTTCGCGAGGAGTGGGCGCGCGAGCACCACGCGAAGTGGCTGGAGGAGCTCCAGCCAGTCATCGAACCCGTGCCAACGGAGCAGGTCAGACGATGAGCACGATGACACGCCGGGCGGCGCTTCGTGCGATCGCCGCCGCCGGTGGCCTGCTCGGGCTTGGCGTCGGGGCGGGCTGTGGGGGACGACGGAGCGGGCCGATGATGGGTGGGATGATGGGCGGCGCCAGCACGGCCGATATGAGCACCTACATGGATCTCTTCGGTCGGCACACCGAGATACGACGAACGGTGGAGGAGATTCACGGTGGCGTGCGCACCGTCACAGAATCCGACGCCCCAGAACTTGTGGCCCAGCTCCAGGACCACGTGGCGAGCATGTACGAGCATCTCGAGCGCAGCAACGAGGTGACGTGCATGAGCAAGACCCTGCCGACCCTGTTCCGGAATGCGGGTGGCTATCGCAGACGGCTGACCACGACGCCGAAGGGAGTGGTCGTCACCGAGACGTCGCCCGAGCCGCGGCTGGCAAGGATCATCCGAGAGCACGCCCACGAGGTCACGGGCTTCGTCCGCGAAGGTATGCCGGCAATGATGCAGGGCATGATGCGATGAACAACCTGCTGAGACGGATGAGGAGACTGGCACTCGTCGGTGCGGCCACGTTGGCGATCGGCGGCGCAGCCGCCGCCGTCGTCCTCACGCGCGGCGGAGACGCATCGACGACGCACGCCCCCCGCGCGGCAGCCGAGGCGACGCGACCGACTCTGGCGGACCGCTTCGCCGTTTTGAGTCACGCCCATAGCAACCGCTGCGGCATGCCCGCATCCGCCCTGGACTCGATGCCCCCCGGGAGTCGCCTCCAGGGTGCGTGCTGCTTCCCGATGGACTACCGCTCCTTCGTCAACCAGGTGCGCGAGCTCAACCGCCGCTACGCGGCGGTCGACGTGATCCCGAAGGACCCCTACGACATCCCGGTCAGCCTGGCCAAGCGCCTGATCGGCTACCAGAGCATCAAGCCGACGCCCGCGCAGCGGCGGACCTACGAGCGGGCGAAGCCGCTGTCCGCCACAAAGGGTCCCTGCTGTTGCCCCTGCTGGCGATGGACGGCCTTCGGCGGCCAGGCCAAGTACCTGATCACCCG
>WNEY01001583.1_pt1 | contig 16231 bp, 13 predicted proteins | sample 5400531 | NCBI WGS metagenome assembly WNEY01 (sample SAMN13153338, study PRJNA577476) | soil metagenome | isolation source: 200 cm saprolite under Douglas fir tree site 1 | place: USA:California | collected 2015-04-18
ACGTTGAAGAGGATCTCGCGCACGTGGAGGCTGACGGCGTTGGAGAGCCGCTCCGTGTCCATGAGCCCCTGCTCGGCGAGCACGGCGCCGAGGCGCTTGCGGTCCTTGAGGACGATCCTCGTCGCCTGGTTCAGCTCGGGTTGCTCGAGCAAGCCGTAACGAACGAGCACGTCGCCCAGGTGCTCGCCGCCGACGTCGCTCGTGCCGTGCAGGATGTGGCCGCGGTGGATGAGCAGGCTGCGCCGCCCCTTGCCGTGCGTGAAATGGAGATGCCCCGACTTGCGGCCGAGGTAGATCTCCCGCATCAGCTTGAAGAGCGTCGTCGGGTCGGCCGGGGGCGGGCTCGGCGCGGCCGGCTCGGGCGCCACCATGGGCGCCGCGCGCAGGCTCAGGTCGATCGTGGGCTCCCGGATGTGCGCTTCTGCGCCCGCCGCTTCCGCGGCCGGGGTCGCGACGGGAGCGGTGGCGGCGCTCGCCCCGGCCGTCATCAGGTACTCGCGCAAGGCGAAGGCGAAGTCGGCGGCGGTCTGGTAGCGCTCCGCGACCTTCTTCGACAGCGCCTTCTGCAGGATCGGCAGCAGCGCCTCGTTCTCCGCGCCCGCGGGCAGCGTGTAGGACGGCTCGTCGTGGGCGATCTTGAAGAGCGTCTTCATCAGGCTCTCGGCGTGGAAGGGCTTGCGTCCGACGACGAGCTCGAAGAGCACGGACCCCACGCTGAACAGGTCGCTGCGGCCGTCGACCTTGATCCCCTCGACCTGCTCGGGCGACATGTAGTTGGCGGTGCCGAGGACGATGCCGGTGGCGGTCACGGAGGCGGCGGTGAAGCGGGCGACGCCGAAGTCCATGATCTTCACCGTGCCGTCCTCGCAGATGAAGATGTTGGCGGGCTTGACGTCACGGTGGACGATGCCGGTCTGGTGGGCGTGGGCCAGCCCGTCCAGCACCTGCAGGATGATCGACACCTTGCGGTCGAGGGGAAGGGGGATCCCCAGGCGCAGCGCCTGGAGGAGGTCCTGCCCCTTGAGCAGCTCCATGGCGATGTAGGGCGACCGGTCGGTGTGGTACCCGAGGTCGAAGACGAGGACCACGTTGGGGTGCATGAGCTTGGCCACCGCCCGCGCTTCGCGCTCGAAGCGGTGCTTCTGCTCGGGATCGGTGGCGAACTGGCGGAGCATGACCTTGAGCGCGACGTCCCGATCGAGGAGCGAATCGTGGGCGTGGTACACCACCCCCATGGCTCCTTTGCCCAGGGGACGCACGATGTCGTACTTGCCGATGCGCTCCGGGGCTTCGGCGCTCGTGGGGCGGTCGGACGGCGCTGCGGGATTCTCGCTCAAGGAATCGGCTCGGGAGGGCCCAAGGCATTAAAAGCGTTTGCCCCGGGGGTGTCAAGGAGCGGCGTTACACCAGGTCCTTCAGCATCTCCCGGGCGGCGTTGGCCCCCGGGCCGCCGGTCACGCCGCCCCCCGGATGGGCCCCCGCTCCACAGAGATAGAGGCCGGCCACGGGGGCGCGGTAGCGTCCCCAGCCCAGAAGTGGCCGGGCCAGGAAGAGCTGATCCAGGGCCGGCTCGCCGTGCCCGGGATGGCCCCCCGTGAGGCCGTAGGTCCGTTCCAGGTCGAGGGGCGTCAACACCTGGCGGTGGAGGACCAGGCGGCCGATCCCCGGCGCGTACTCTTCGAGAAGGCGAAGGACGGCGTCGCCGACCTCCTCGCTCCGCGACGGCCAGTCGCCCTCCCTGAGCCGATAGGGTGTGTACTGTACGTATACCGACATGACGTGCGATCCCTCGGGAGCGAGCGAGGGGTCGACCAGCGTCGGGATGGTGACGTCCAGCCACGGCCGGCGCGAGATGCCGCCGTACTTGGCGTCGTCGAAGGCGCGCTCGAGGTCGTCGACCTCGGAGCCGATGTGGATTCGCCCCGCCAGAAGGCCCACGGCATCCTCACCCCGCACGGCAGTGAAGGCCGGCAGGCCCGAAAGGGCCAGGTTCACCTTCGAGGCCATTCCCTCCTGCCGATAGTTGCGCAGGCGGAGAAGGTCCTCGGGGTCCAGGACCGCGGGGTCGAGCAGGCGGAGGAACGTGTGCTTCGGATCGGCGGCGGAGGCCACCGCACGGGCCGGGATCTCCTCTCCGCCTGCGAGCACGACGCCCGTCACCCGCCCATCCTTCGTCGTGATGCGTTCCACGTCCGCTCCGGTGCGGATCTCCGCCCCGAAGCCGCGGGCGGCGTCGGCCAGCACCCGCGTGAGCGCGCCGAGCCCGCCTCTCACGTGCACGGTTGTTCCCGCGCCGTTGCCTCCGCTCGCGGCCCCCTGCAGGAGCAGGTTGGCGGTCGTGCCCGCCGACCACGGGCCCGCGAACGCTCCCGCGATGCCACGCCCGCACACGAGCGCGCGGAGGACCTCGGTCTCGAACCACTCGGCGGCGAAGTCCGCCACCGCCATCGGCCCCCAGCGCAGGAGCCGCTGCGCGTCCTCGCGGCCGAGGCCGCGGAAGCCGAGCCCCAGTCCGGCCATCGACACCAGCTCCCTCGGCGCGGGGCGGTCGATGTCGGGAGGGGTCATCGCGAGGATCCGCGACAGGAAGGCGCAGACGGACGAGAGCGAACGGTGGAATCGCGGGTAGCTCTCGGCGTCCTTCGGCGAGATCCGGGCGATGTCGGCCGCCGATCGTTCGGCGTTGCCCCACAGCCGCACGCTGCGTCCGTCGGGCAGGGGAGCGAGGACACGCGGCTCGGGCTCGACGAGCTTCAGGCCGCGCGCCGCGAGGCCCAGCTCTTCCGCCACGGAGGCGCGCAGCGGGCCGGCGAGATGGGCGACGGTGGAGGCGCGAAACCCGGGGTGGAACTCTTCGGTGACGGCCGCGCCCCCGACGACGTCGCGCCGCTCGAGCACGAGCGGCTTGAGCCCGCCTTTGGCCAGCACGGCGGCCGTCACCAGGCCGTTGTGCCCGGCCCCGACGATCACCACGTCCCGGCTCACCGCCCCCGCCCCCGTTTCCAGTCCTTCAGGATCTCCAGCGCGGCCAGCCGCCCGGGCGCGCCCATGATCCCGCCTCCGGGGTGGGTCGCCGAGCCGCACATGTAGAGGTTGCGGACCGGCGTGCGGTAGCGGGCCCAGCCGGGCACCGGCCGCAGGAAGAAGAGCTGCTCGAGGCTCAGCTCGCCCTGGAAGATGTTTCCCTCGGTGAGGCCCCACTCGCGCTCGAGGTCGAGGGGCGTCAGCACCTGTCGGTGGAGGATGATCTTCTTCAGGTTCGGCGCGTATTCCGCCACCGTGTCCACCACCGTGTTGCCGAAGGCCTCCCGCTGCTCGTCCCAGGTCCCTTCCCGCAGCTTGTAGGGAGCGTACTGGACGAAGCAGGACAGCACGTGCTTGCCGGGCGGCGCCACCGAAGGGTCGGTGAGGGACGGGATCACCATGTCGATGTACGGGCGGCGGGAGAACCGGCCGTACTTCGCGTCGTCGTAGGCCCGCTCCATGTACTCCACGCCCGGCGAGATCGAGATCGCGCCCCGCAGGTGCGCTCCCGGGCCGGGCAGGCACGTGAAGTCCGGGAGGCCCTCGAGGGCGAGGTTCACCTTCCCCGAGGATCCGCGCAGCTTGTACCGGCGCACCTCGCCCAGGAACTCGTCGTCGAGCACCCCGGGCTCGACCATCTTCAGGAACGTCCGGTGGGGGTCGACGCTGGAGACCACCACCCTGGCGTCGACCTCGGACCCGCCCTTCATCACCACGCCCGCCGTCCGCCCGTCCTTCACCTTGATCCGCTCGATGGCGGCGTCGGTCACGATCTCCACCCCCGCTTCCTGCGCCGCGGCGGCGATGGCGAGGCTGATCGCGCCGGTGCCGCCGCGCGAGAAGCCCCAGGAGCGGAAGGCCCCGTCGATCTCCCCCATGTAGTGGTGAAGGAGGACGTAGGCGGTGCCGGGGGAGCGGACGCCGAGGAAGGTGCCGATGATGCCGCTCGCCGACATCGTGGCCTTGAGCACGTCGGTCTCGAACCACTGGTCCAGCAGGTCGGCCGCGCTCATGGTCATGAGCTGCAGCAGGCGGTGGCGCGAGGCCGGGGCGAGCGACTGGAACCGGCGCAGCAGGCCGAGGAGCTGGCGCAGGCCGCGCGGATCCAGCGAGAGCGGATCGGGCGGGACCATGGCGAGGATGGGCTTGACGAAGCGCGCCATGTCCACCATCGCCTTCGCGTACTCGTCGTATGCTTCCGCGTCCACGGGGGAATGCCGGTAGATCTCACGCCGGGTGCGGGCGTGATCGCTCATCCGCCACAGGTGGTCCCCGTTCGGCATCGGCGTGAACGTGCCGTCCAGGGGCAGGATCTCCAGGCCGTGACGGGGCAGGTCCAGCTCGCGGATGATCTCCGGCCGCAGCAGCGACACCACGTAGGAGCACACCGAGAAGCGGAAGCCGGGGAAGACCTCCTCGGTCACCGCCGCTCCCCCCAGCACCGGCCGGCGCTCGAGGACGACGACCTTCTTCCCCGCCCGCGCCAGGTAGGCCGCGGTGACGAGGCCGTTGTGGCCCCCGCCGATGATCACCGCGTCGTAGGGCGCTTTCACGAGAGAACGGATTCTAGCCTTTTTGACGCAGAGGCCGCAGAGAGGACGCAGAGACAACAAATGGAAAGGGACCAAAGCCCGCGAGCGGAGCGCGATTCATTCGCGCGTAGCGAGCGGGGGGTCTGGGGGACGCGCCGCTGGCGCCCCCCAGCTCAATGACGATCTCTGCGTCTTCAAGACAACGCTAGGGCCGTGACAGCAGCAAGCGAACGGGGTCGTGGTCCGAGGCACGGGAGCTGGCCTCGGCGGGGGCGCCGGGCCCGGGGTCGCCGAAGTCGACGTTGACATGGAGGGGCCGCAGCTCCACCACGCGTGGCGCGAGCGCGGGGTCGATGAGGACGTGGTCGAGCGTCTGGCAGAAGCCCTGGAAAACGTAGGTATAGGGCCGCTCGCCCGCGGGCCGGACCGGCGGGTTCAGCAAACGGCCGCTCGCTTCGAGGCGCTGCAGGGGTGGGCTGTCCTCGACGTCGTTGAAGTCCCCGAGGACGACCACCGGCACGTCGGCCTCGGCGGCCTTCAGCTCCTCCACGGAGGCGCGGACGAAGTCGGCCTGGGCGAGGCGGAGCCGATCGTCGGCGGTCGTGTCGCTGGACTGCGACTTGAAGTGGTTGACGATCACGGTCAGCCGCTCGTGGTTGTCGAGGGCTTCGAGGCGCGCCACGAGGGGCGGGCGGGAGAAGAGCATGTAGCCCGCGCCCCCCCCCGGCCGGGCGCAGGGAACGATCGCGCCGTCCGGTGGCCGCACGTCGGAGCAACCCTGGCGGCTCTCGGCCGAGCGGAGCCAGAGGCGCTGCGAGTTGTAGAGCAACCCCACGTCGATGCCGCGAGAATCGATCCCCTCCACGAGCACGGCGCGGTAGGCGGCGGGAAGGAGCGCCGGCTGGGCGGCCAGGTCCTGCAGCACCTCGATCTTCTCCGCCTCCTGCACCGCCAGGACGTCCGGCAGGCCCAGGTAGCGGGCGATGGAGTTGGCCCGGCGGCTGAGATTCGCCGCGTACTGCTCGGGGGAGGGGACGTCGTCGTCCTTCCCGGGATCGTCCACGGGGTCGAAGAGGTTCTCGAGGTTGTAGGTGGCGACGCTCAGGGTGGTCGAGGAGAGCGCCCCCGCCTCCGGAGGCAGGACGCCGCTTCGCTCCACCGTCACCGACCTCGCGGGAGGCACTTCCACCTTGAACTGGCCGAAGGTGTAGGTCAGGGGCCCGGCGACATCGCTCACGCGGTCGCCCTGGTTCAGCGTCAGCCAGCCGGCGGGCGCGCCCAGGCCCAGCTTCCGCCCGTCGGCATCGCCGCGGTAGAGCCGCGTCACCCCGCTCGACTCCGGCATGACGTACGCCTCGCCGAAGTGGTTGGTGGCGGCCACCACCCGCGAAGGTGGGAGCGATACCAGCATTCCCTCGAACGCCTCCAGATACGCCGCGGCCGCGGCAGGATCGGCCGGAGGCGACAGCCGCACCGCTTCCAGGCTGCCGGCATAGGGGCCGCCCTCGGCCACGCTCTCCAGCTCTATGGCCGTGAGGCCGAAGTCGTTCGACACCCTGCCGGTGACCGTGACCCGGTTGCCCACCGTCACCGTCACCGGACGTGCGCCCGTTCTGACGAAGATGCCGTCGCTCGTGGTGGCGTCGCCGTCGCACCCGGGCTCCTGCATGAAGAAGCCGCCCAGCGAGGACTGGAAGTCGACGGTGACCACTCCGCCGGCCGTGACGCGCGAGCCGAGCATGTTCGGGATGGGGCCGGATCCCTGGATCGCGCAGATGCGGACGGACTGGGCGCCGGCGTTCAGCGGCGCGAGGATCAGGAGGCCGACGACGAACAGGAGGGATCGGCACGCCCCGCGCATACGGGCAAGTGTACACTCACGAGAGGCCTGACGTTCTGCGGGCCCCGCGCGTTTTCATCGAAAGGAGAGCCCATGATCCGTCGCCTGCTCCGTGCGGATCGCATCCTGGCCCTCGTCGCCGCCGCCCTGGCCGCGTTGCCGCTCACCGCATCTCCCCACGCCGGGGCGGCCAAGCCAGCCGCCCCCCATCACGCCTCCAACCCCAAGCCGGCGGCCAGCCCCGCCGCGGAGCTCGTCGACATCAACACCGCCTCCATCGAGCAGTTGATGGCCCTTCCTGGGATTGCCGACGCCTACGCGAAGAAGATCGTGGCGGGACGGCCCTACAAGACCAAGTACGAACTGGTGACCCGCAAGATTATTCCCCGGGCGACCTACTCGAAGATCCGCGAGCTGGTCATCGCCAAGCAGAAGTAGGCCGCGCAGCGCGCGGGGATTCAAGGGGGTGCGCCGCTAGCACCCCGGCCGCGGCCACGGGCCGCGAGCGAAGCGGGATTCATTCCCGCGAAGCGAGGGGGGTTCAAGGGGGTGCGCCGCTAGCACCCCCTTGCTCAAACATGGAAGCTTTGCTGGTCAAGTACGGCTACGTCCTGCTCTTCGGCGGCGTGATCGTCGAGGGCGAGGCGTTCCTCCTCACGGCCGCGTTCCTCGCCCACCGGGGCATCCTTCACCTGCCGGCCGTGGTGGCGGTGGCGATCGCCGCCACCATGTTCGGCGACCAGGTCTACTACCGGGCCGCGCGCGCGCGCGGGCGGGCCTGGCTGGAGCGCCGCAAGGGCGTGCGGGCGCGCTACACGCGCATCATCGACATGGCCGCCCGCCGCGGTCCATGGCTGCTCCTCGTCAGCCGCTACACCTTCGGCTTCCGTATCGTCATCCCCGCGGCCTGCGGCGCCGTCGGGATGCCGGTGGGCCTGTTCACCTTCGTGGACTTCGTGGCGGTGGCGACATGGGCGCTGCTCACCGGTGCCCTCGGCTACTACGGCGGGGCCGTGGTGGCCCGCTACCTGCACGACTTCAAGCAGATCGTCGTGTGGCTCGTCGTGGCCCTGGTCCTGTGCGTGGCTGCGGTCACCTCCTTCCGCCGCATGACCCGCGAGGCCCGCTTGAAGGAGCTGGGCATGGCCGACGTGCACGCGGTCATGCCGTTCGTGATGTCGCTGCTCGCGGTGGTGAGCATCGCCTCCGCCCTGTGGCCGCATGCCCCGGCCACCCAGGCCATGAGCCGGCACCTCCCCCTCGGAGTGAGCCACGGCTCGCGCACGGTGATGCTCTTCGCGGGCCTGGCCCTCCTGCAGGTGTCGCGGAACCTCGCCCGGCGCAAGGAGGCGGCCTGGTGGGTGGCGGTGCTGGCGCTCTCGCTCTCCTTCGTGTCGCACCTGGGTCCAGAGCTGGACGTGCTGCACACGCTCGTCTCCGGGCTGTTGCTGGCCTACCTGCTGGTATTCCGGCGGCGCTTTCACGCGCTGTCCGACCCGGCGACGCTGCGGCGCGCCCTGGTCATGGTGCCCATCCTCGGGGGCGTGGTGGTGGCGTACGGGTGGCTCGGCCTGACCGAGTTCGGGCTGCGCTTCGTGTGGCCGCCGGGCACGACGCCGCTGATGGAGGCGGTACGGGACGGGATCCTCATCCAGGCGCCGCTCGTCCAGCCCGCGGACCGCGAGGCCGCGCGCTTCCTGAACTCGCTCGCCGCCGCCGGCTGGCTCGCGCGGCTCTACCTGCTCGTCCTCCTCCTGCGGCCGGTGGTCGTGCGGGGACGCCAGGAAGCGCCGCCGGAGATCGTGGCCGATCTGCGCCGGAGCTACGGGCGCCGCTCGCTGTCGGCCTTCGCCTCCCGCGCGGACAAGCACCACCTGCTCCTGGCCGGAGAGCGGGGGCTGGTGGCCTTCGCCGTGCGCCATTCCGTGGCCATCGCCTGCGGCGATCCGCTGGCACCCCCGGAGGCGCTCGAGGAGAGCATCCGTGATTTCGTCCAGCGCTGCCGGCGCAACGGGTGGACGCCCGCCGTCTACGGCGTGCCGGAAGAGCACCTGCCGTTCTACGAGAAGGCCGGGCTCAAGCTCCTGCCCATCGCCCAGGAGGCGTTGATCTCGCTGCGCGAGGGTGGCGCCGCGGCGGCCTGGCCCGAAGCGCTCGCGGCCCGGCTTGGAGAAGCCCGCGCCGCCGGCCTGAGCGTGCGCCGCTACGACCGCGCGCGGTCGCCCCAGCCCCTCCTCGACGAGCAGCTGGAAGAAGTGTCGGAGGCGTGGCTGAAGGAACGGCGGCTCGGCGAGCTGCGCTTCAGCCTCGGGTCCTTCTCGCTCGAGGAGCTCGATGGCAATCCGGTCTTCGTCTGCGAGTCGGTGGGGCGGATGGAGGCGTTCTGCTCGTGGCTTTGCTACGCGGCCGGGCGGGCCGTCGTCCTCGACCTGCTCCGCAAGCGGCCCGGCGCCCCGGACGGCTGCCGCGAGCTGCTGCTGGCCGAGAGCCTCGCCGCGCACGCTGCCGCCGGGCGGGAGGAGGCGAGCTTCGGGATCATCTCCGTGGCGCGGCCCGTGGCCGTGGACGCGCCGACGAAGGGCAAGCGACGGCTGGAGCGGTTGCTGGACCGTTTAGGGGCGACCTACGGGTACCGCGAGCTGTTCGACCTCAAGGACGCGTTCGGACCGCGATGGGAGCCGAGGCACCTCGCGTTCCCGGGCGACCGCAGCCTGCCCCGCGTCGCGCTCGCGCTGGCCGACGTCCACACGACCCGCGGCCTGGCCCAACTGCTACGACGTTAGCGTTGCTCTGTAACGCAGAGGCCGCAGAGGCTCGCAGAGAACAGAAGAGAACAACGAGGAAGTTGCCGCAGGGGGAGGCGCTCCGCGTCGCCCAGAGCGCGGGGCGTCGGTCGGTGGATGGAAAGATTGGGAGAGCCCTATCTTCGGGCGCGGACGGGACGCGCGCGGCTCTCGGCCTTCTTGGCGGCGCGGGACTCGCCCAGCTCTTCGAGGACGCCCAGTATCAGGAGCGGCCACACCGTGGTCGCGTCGGCGTAGACCTCGGCGAAGCGGCCGCCCTCGTCGGGGGGCACGAACTTGCCCCACGACACGCCTTCCGAGTAGGTGCAGCCCGAGAGCCCCCCCCAGTGCGTCGGCTCCGGACAGATCCTCACGCCGTAGTTGTACCGGGGCGCCTTCAGCTCGAGCCCGAGGCGGTGGTTGATGATGTCGATGTACGGCCCCACCTCCTGGGCCCAGTTCCGCGGCACTCCGCCCCCGATCGTGAAGATCCCCAGCTTCTCGGCCCCGAGGCTGAAGCGGGCGAAGCTGTTGAGGTCGAGGAAGGGGTTGTACTGCGGAAGCGCGGCGAAGAGCAGTTCCGGATCCCGGGTTCCCTCGCGCTGGGCCTTCCGCATCGCCCACGTCGACAGGTCGAGTCCCAGCTCGGAATCGGTGAATGCCGGCACGTACACGGGCACGCCCTTCTCGTACGCGCTGCGCAAGACACCCGTCCCCTGGTCGTCGTCGGCCAGCAGGCGGCCGAGCGTGCGGCAGATGATCTCGCTCGACAGCTCGCCGGTGAGGGTGTCGAGGGCGCGCGAGGTGAACTCCTCGACGTAGTTCAGGTTCGCTTCCATCTCCAGCGTGTCGTAGACGCGGTTGTAGCCCTTCTCGAACAGCTCCTCGTCCGACATGCGGGGGTCGTGGCGGTAGTGGACCATCCCCACCGCCTCCGAGAGCCCGTGGGCCATCAGGGCGCCGGTCGACACCACCGCCTGGACCATGCCCGTGTCGATCATCTTGCAGATGACCTTGCCCATCTTGGCGATCGTCATCGCTCCCGAGAGCGTCAGGACGACCTTGCATCCGGGGTCCTTGACCATGGCCACCGTCACGTCCAGCGCCTCGCCGAGGCTCCGGCCGCTGAAGGCGGTGCGCGACATGCCGCGGAGGAGGGAGGCGAACGAGGTCGTCTCGTCGAGGTCGAGGCTCTCGAGGGGGACCAGGCCGTCCCGCCGCCCGTCGTGGAATTCGCGATGCTTGCCCATGCCGTCACCCCCTGGAGGATCGTATCATCGGCGCCGCCGCACGCACTGAGCACCGAGCAGCGAGCGAGCGACGTGGGGGGGAGCGCGTTAAGATCTTTCGTGCGCCTGGACGATCTGCGCCGCCGCCTCGACGAGCTCTACCTCCATTACGATCACCGCTTCGTCGATCCCGACCCCCTGCAGATCGTGCGCGCCCAGGATGCGGACGAGGACCGCGAGGTGGTGGGGGTGATCGCCTCGGCCCTCGCCTACGGCAACGTGCTCCAGATCAAGCGCAGCATCACTGCCGTCCTGGCGGCGCTGGGGGACCGGCCGGCCCGCGCCGTGCGCCGCCTCGATCCCCGCGCGGCGGCGAAGCGCCTGCAGCGCTTCCGCCACCGCTTCAACGACGGGCGCGACGTGGCCTGCCTTCTCTTCCTCGTGCGACAGATGCTGGAGCAGGACGGCTCGGTCGAGGGGTTTTTCGCGCGCGGCCTCGAGGCCGGCGCCGCCGACGTGGGCCCGGCCCTGGTGTCCTTCTCCGGGCGCGCGCTCGCCCTCGACCACGGCGGGCTCTACGGGCGCCGAGGCCTGCCCGCCCGCGCCGGCGTGCGCTTCTTCTTCCCGTCCCCGAGCGACGGCAGCGCCTGCAAGCGCCTCAACCTTTACCTGCGCTGGATGGCGCGCCGCGATGACGTGGACCTCGGGATCTGGCGCGCCGTCGATCCCGCCGGCCTGGTCATCCCGCTCGACGCCCACATCTACGCGATCGCGCGCCGGGTGCGGCTCACGCGCTACCGGTCTCCGGGCTGGCCCATGGCCGTCGATATCACGCGGCGGCTGCGGCGGCTGGATCCGGCCGACCCGGTGAAGTACGACTTCGCGTTCCACCGAATGGGGCTTTTCAAGAAGACCGAGCAGATCCGCAGCCTCCTCTGAGCAAGGAGCAGCGAGCCCCGATTACTCGACGCGTGCCAACAGCACGACAGAGTAGCCGACCGCGGGGCGGGAGCCGGGGTTGGCGTACGAATGGCGCTGGTCGCCGCGGAACGTCATCACGTCGCCGGGGGCGAGCCGCCACTGCTCGCCGCCCACGGCGAGGACGATCTCGCCCGTCTCGCACGTCAGGTACTCCCGGGTGCCGGGCATGTGGGGAACGCCGGTCATCCGCCCTCGCGGGGGCAGCTCCATGCGGTCGATGAGGACCCCGGGGATGCGGTCGGGGAGCAGCTTGCGGAGCAGGACGTCGCCCTGCTTGCGCGTGGGCAGCGAGTCGCGCCGGTAGAGCCGGCCCGAGGCTCGAGGGGTGGACGTCAGCTCTTCAATGGGCACCTGGAGGGCGAGGGCGGCCCGGTGCAGGACGGACAAGGTCGGGTTGGCCTCGCCGGACTCCAGGTGGCTCCAGGTCGCCCTCGGCAACCCCGCCAGCTTCGCGATCTGCTCCTGCGTGAGGCCGCGGGACTCCCGGAGCTGTCGGAGGTTGGCGGCCAGCTTGCCCGCGAGCTCGTTGCTAGTCATTGAGCCGGGGGGCGCTAGCGGCGCGCCCCCCAGGATCCGAGGTGCGACGCTGGCGCGTCGCGTCGTATACGCGGGGTTGGCGCTCGTCTCGCTTCGCTCCACTTCGCGCCCCCCGCGCCCACCCGCTCGCTGCGCGGGAGTGAATCCCGCTCCGCTCGTAGCTCATGACCACAGATTATCTCTCTGCCAATCTATTGGCAAGGATGTTGGCATCTTGGAGGGACGGGCGTAGGTTGGACGCGGAGGTCGAAGCCATGCGGATCGAGGCAGCAGCGACGCTGGTCACCGGCGGAAGCCGAGGGCTGGGGGCGGCCCTCGGCCGCGCTCTGGCCCGCGAAGGAGCGCGGGTCGTGCTCGTGGCGAGAGGGGCCCGGGAGCTGGAGGCGGTCGCCCAGGGCATCCGGGCCGCGGGAGGAGAGGCGCATGCCCTGGCCGGCGACGTCGGGGACCCCCGCGCGGCGTCGGCGCTGGCGGGCGCGGCGGCCGCGCTCGTCGGACCGATCGACCTCATGGTGCACGGCGCGAGCACCCTGGGCCCGGTGCCGCTGCGGCTGCTCCTCGACACCGACGCGGCAGAGCTGGAGCGTGCCCTCGCGGTGAACCTGGTGGGGCCGTTCCGGCTGACCCGGGCCGTGGCGGGGGGCATGGTGCTGCGGGGCCGGGGGCTCGTCGTCCACGTCACTTCCGACGCGTCCGTCGTGGCCTATCCGCGCTGGGGAGCCTACGGCGTCTCGAAGGCCGCGTTCGATCATCTGGCCCGCGTCTGGGCAGCCGAGCTGGACGGCACCGGCGTGCGCTTCGTGAGCGTGGACCCCGGAGAGATGGACACCCGGATGCACGCCGAGGCTGTGCCCGAAGCCGATCCCGCGACCCTGGCGGATCCCGCGGCCGTGGCCGAGCGCATCGTGGCGATCATCCGCGGATCCGACACGTTCGCGAGCGGCGCCCGCCTCGAAGCGTCCGCGATGGTGGTGGCATCGTGATCGCCGCCACGTGGCCCGTCGGACGCAACGGGCGCCTCCTCCATCTCGACCCGCGCGCCGGACGCTTCCGCGATATGAGCCTGGCCGAGCTGCCCGCCCTGCTGCGTTCCGGCGACCTGTTGGTGGTCAACGATGCCGCGACCCTGCCCGCTTCCCTCTCCGCGGTGGCACCGGGGGGCGCGCGAGTGGAGGTTCGGCTCCTCGGCGAGGCGGAGGCGGGCCGCTGGAGGGCCATCCTCTTCGGCGAGGGAGACTGGCGTACGCGCACCGAGGACCGGCCGGCGCCGCCCGTCCTTGGTCCGGGGGATATGCTCGCGCTCGATGGGCTGCGGGCGACCATCGTCTCCGTGTGGTACCCGTCGCCCCGTCTCGTCGATCTGCGCTTCGACGCCGAGGGCGACGCGCTGTGGTCGGCGCTGTACCGCCTCGGCCGGCCGATCCAGTACGCGCACCTCGAAGCCGGCCTCGCGCTGGCGGACGTCCAGACCGTGTACGCGTCGCGGCCGTGGGCGGCGGAGCTGCCCTCGGCCGGGCGGCCCCTGAGCTGGGAGCTGCTGCTCGATTTGAAGCGACGGGGGATCGCCCTGAGCGCCCTCACCCTCGGGGCCGGCCTCTCCTCGACCGGCGATCCCGCCCTCGACCGAGCTCTGCCGCTGCCCGAGCGCTACGAGATTCCCGAGGCGACGGTGGCGGCAGTGGCCGGCGCTCGGGCTTCAGGCGGCCGCGTGGTGGCGGTGGGGACGTCGGTCGTGCGGGCTCTCGAGGGCTGCGGGCTCCGCCACCGCGGAACGCTGGTGGCCGGCGAGGGCATCACCGACCTGGTCGTCGGGCCCGGCTTCGTGCCGCAAGTCGTCGATGGCCTGCTCACGGGATTCCACGAGCCCGGCTCCAGCCACCTCGGGTTGCTTCGCGCCTTCGTCCCCCCGTCCCTCCTGGATGCGGCGTACTCCCACGCCGAGGCCGAGGGGTATCGCGGCCATGAGTTCGGCGACTCGAGCCTGATCCTCGCCGCCGCCTGAAGGTTCGGACCTGTTCCGACCGTCACGACCCACATAATCCACCAGGCCGGTGTGGAGTATTGGCAAGCCACCGTGCCCTGAGGTGCTGATGCGTCATTTCACTGCCCTGGCCCTGATCGTCGGGCTCGCCGCCTGCGGGGGCGGCAGCTCGGCCCCCACCCAGCCCGGCCCCGCGCCCGCCCCCACGCCGACGCCCGTTCCCACGCCCACGCCGAACCCTTACGCGACGGCGTGCGGCGTGCCGTTGCCGTCCTTCGACGACTCGTACGGCTTCGGCGTCAAGGTCCAGCTCGAGCCCACCGTCAACAAGAAGGTGCTCAACGCCAGCCCACTCGTGAAGAACGCGGCCTACTGCACGGCCGCCGGCATGCCGAACCGCACCATCTGCAACACGCGAAAGGAAGACGTACCGCAGCGGGTGCCGTGCGACCACTATCTTTCGGGCATCTCCGACACCGGACAACCGGGCCCCAACTGGTTCGAGGACGTGGACGACAACGGCCAGCTCGTGAAGTGCGGCGAGGCCGGGACGCACTGCAAGCTGAAGCCGGAGAACCAGTATCTCTTGGACGTCCTTGCCCCCGGCACGTACGTGGCGTGCGGAGGCAAGGGCTCACCCGGCACTTGCGGCGGCTGTGTCCTCAAAGACGAAACCTGGGGCGTTATTCACAAGAACCCCTCTGGGCTGTGCGCCCCCGGCTGAGGATCTAGCGGGCTAAGGGCGGTCGGTCGGGGGCCGAATTCCCTTGGCGTACGGGTTGGGCCAGCTCCTCCGGAGTGGCGCCGACCCGCTGGCCCCGGGTGCCGAGGCTCCTGCCGGCGCCGCCGCCGGCGGCTCCGGGCGATGCACGCGCACCTTGGTCACGACCGAACTGCCGGCTTCGGTCGAGAGCGACAGGATCGCCTGATCGCCGGGCCGCACCGCGGCTAGCGCCGCCACGGCCTCGCCCGTCGCCCGTTCGACGCGCTCTCGGCCGCTCGCGTCGAGAAATGTCAAGGTCGCCTTGGCCGGGTTGCTGCCTAGGATCGTGGCCTGCACAAACGATCGCGCAGGCTCGGTCCCCGGAGCCGCTGACAGGTTGGCCGTGCCCAGGAAGATAAGGAAGAGGTAGAGAGGGATAGCCTTCATGATGTTTGTAACTACTAGCAAAGCGCGTGCCAGGCGTTAGAATCGCCGTTCACGGTAGGGAGGAGCGCGATGCCTGAGCCGACCGGTCCCGAAGGCCCGCCGGTGGACGTCGTGCGGATCATGAAGGAGATCCGCGAGTCGATCCAGAAGAAGCGCGAACAGGGGCTCTACACCGACGAGGAGGTCGAGTCGCTCGCCGGGATGAGGCTGCGCGCCTACGGCGAGGAAGCGCGGATCGACGGCAAGCTCCTCGAGCGGCTCCTGGGGCCGACCCATGACTGGAACATCTCCGTGGATTACCTGATCCGCACGACGCGGCCAGGCCTGGCCGGGCGCGCCCTGATCGTCACCAAGCGGCTGGTGCGCCCGTTCGTGCGGCTCTACACCGACCACCTCCTCAACCGGCAGGCCCAGATCAACCTCTACTTCGCGCACCTCCTCCACAACAACGTCCGCGAGACCGCGCGGCTGCAGGTCGAGCTGCAGGCCCTGCGCCACCGGTGCGAGGCGCTGGAGCGCGAAAGGGGAGCCCGCCCGGCCCGATGAGGATCGGGCTCGTCGTCCAGCGCTTCGGCGAGGAGGTCATCGGGGGGGCCGAGCTCCACGCGCGCTGGATCGCGCAGCACCTCGCCGAGACGCACTCGGTGGAGGTGCTCACGACCTGCGCGGTGGACTACCTCACCTGGGAGAACGCCTACGAGCCGGGCGAGACGAGGGTGGCCGGGCTCCCGGTGCGGCGCTTTCCGGTGGCGCGTCGGCGCACCCCCGAAGGCTTCGACGAGCTCTCCTCCAAGGTCCATTTCTTCGATCACAGCGACGACGAAGAGCGGCGCTGGATGGAGGAGCACGGCCCCGTCACGCCGGGCCTCATCCGGCACCTGGAAACGCGCGGGGACGACTACGACGTCCTCATCTTCTTCTCGTACCGCTACTGGACGACCTTCCACGGGCTGCGCGTCCATCCCGGCAAGAGCATCCTGGTCCCCACCGCGGAGCAGGACAACGCGGTCCGCCTCCGGATCTTCCGCGACCTCTTTCGCCTCCCCGCCGCGCTCGCCTTCAACTCCCCGGAGGAGCGCGAGCTGCTGATGGAAGTGAGCGGCGCCGCGGAGCTTCCCGGGGAGGTGGTGGGGGTCGGCATCGAGGACGCGCCGGTCGTGACGCCCGACGAGAT
>WNEY01001585.1_pt1 | contig 16222 bp, 17 predicted proteins | sample 5400531 | NCBI WGS metagenome assembly WNEY01 (sample SAMN13153338, study PRJNA577476) | soil metagenome | isolation source: 200 cm saprolite under Douglas fir tree site 1 | place: USA:California | collected 2015-04-18
AAGGACGGCAAGCCGTTCCTGGTCACCGGCTCGCCCGGCGGCAGCCGCATCATCACCGCCGTGCTGCAGGTGATCCTCCACGTGATCGACCGCAAGCTGCCAGTCGGCGCCGCGGTGGCGGAGCCGCGGGCGCATCACCAATGGATGCCCGACCGGGTCCTGGTCGAGCGCGGATTCTCCCACGACCTGATGCGAGCGCTGCAGGCGCGCGGCCACCCCGTGATGGACGGCCTGTCGTGGGCCTCGACGAACTCGATCCTGTTGACGGCAGACGGTCTCGTCGGCGCCGCCGACGGCCGCACCCGCGGTGCGCTGGCGGCGGGGTATTAGTCTGACGGCCCGCCTCTCTCATTTCAGCGACGCGCTTTTGGCCACCTCCGCCCACTTCGCGATCTCGCTCTTGAGGAAGGCATCGAGCTTCTCCGGCGGACCGCCGACATAGCGATAGCCAAGCGTGACGCCGCGCTCTTTCACGTCGGGCATCGCGAGAATCCGCTCCACGTCGGCATTGACCTTGGCGATGATGTCCTTCGGCGTGCCCTTGGGCGCGAACAACGCGTACCAGCTGGTCTCGTCCACGAACTTCACGCCAAGCTCGCTGAAGGTCGGCACGTCGGGCAGCTGCGCCGCGCGCGTCGTACCCGAGACCGCCAGCGCGCGCATGCGGCCGGCGGTGACGTTGCCGATATGGCCGCCGAGCGTCGGCAGGAACACCGCGATGCGGCCGGACATCACGTCGGTCGTCGCCTGCGAGACGCCGGTATAGGGCACGTGCTGGAGCTGGATGCCGGCGAGATCGGCGAACATCACGGTGGCGAGATGCCCGCTGGTGCCGGTGCCGAGCGAGGCGTAGTTGAGCTCGCCCGGATGAGCCTTGGCATAGTCGATCAGCTCCTTGACCGAGCGGAACGGCGACGTCGGCGGCACCAGCAGCACGTCCTGCGCGGTGGCAACCAGCATGAGGGGGTCGAAGTCCTTGACCGGATCGAACTCCTTGCTCGGCTGCAAGGTGACGTTCACGCCCAGCGTCTGCGCGCCGAAATGCAGTGTATAGCCGTCGGGCGCCGACTTCGCCGCCGCCGCCGCGCCGATATTGCCGCCGCCTCCCGGGCGGTTCTCGATCACGACGTTCTGGCCCCACATGTCGGTCAGCTTCTGCGCGAGGATGCGTCCGAGCGTGTCGATGGTGCCGCCGGCGGGAAAGGCGATCAGCAGCCGCACGGGCCGATCCGGGTAGGTCTGCGCGGAGGCGGCGGCCGTGAGCGCGACGACGGCAGCCGCGGCGGCGACCGGCGCGCGGAAAAAAGATTTCATGCGCTCCCCGATCACGGTGATTTCAACGACGCGCTGTTGGCGACCTCGGCCCACTTGGCGATCTCGCGCTTGAGCATCGTCGCGAGCTCGTCCGGGGAGCCGCCGATGAACCGATAGCCGAGCGTGGCCTCGCGTTCCTTCATGTCGGGCAGCGCCAGAATCCGATTCATATCGCCGTTGATCTTGGCGACGATCTCCTTCGGCGTGCCCTTGGGAGCGAACAGCGCGTACCAGCTGGTCTCGTCCACGAAACCGACGCCGAGCTCCTGGAAGGTGGGCACGTCGGGCAGCTGCGCGGCGCGCTCGCGGCCGGACACCGCCAGCGCCCGCATCTTGCCGGTCTGGATATTGCCGACGGCACCGCCGAGCGTCGTGATCCAGAGCGAGATGCGGCCCGAGATCATGTCGGTCACCGCCTGGCTGTAGGACGTGTAGGGCACGTGCTGGACCTTGATGCCGGCGAGGTCGCTGAACAGCGTGGTGGCGAGGTGGCCGCTCGAGCCGATGCCGAGCGAGGCGTAGTTGAGCTCGCCGGGATGCGCCTTGGCATAGGCGGTGAGCTCCGCGACCGAACGGAACGGCGAATTCGGCGACACCATCAGCACGTCGCGCGCGGTCGCGATCCAGATGATGGGCTCGAAGTCCCTGGTCGGGTCGAAGCCCTTGATCGGCGCGAGCGTGACGTTCACCGCCAGCACCTGCCCGCCGAGATGAAGCGTATAGCCATCCGGTGGCGACTGCGCCGCAGCCTGGGCGCCGATATTGCCGCTGGCGCCGCCGCGGTTCTCCACGAACACGGACTGGCCCCAGGCCTCGGAAAGCTTCTGCGCCACGATGCGGCCGAGCGTGTCGATGGTGCCGCCGGCGGCGAACGCGATGATGACGCGCACGGAGCGGTCGGGGTAGGTCTGCGCGGACGCGCTCGTGGGCAATCCGAAGAATACGACGACCGACGCGATGAATGCGCCGGCCCAATTCCTGCGCCGCATGGGTCCTCCCGAGCCGTTCTGTCATGGCCGGTCTACGCCGGCCTTCAACGCACGCAAGCGTACCTCATCCGCTCCACAAAACGGAACGGCGCCCACGGCAAAATGGAACGCAATATCTGGGAGGAAGTTTTGGAGCGGGCGAAGGGATTCGAACCCTCGACCCCGACCTTGGCAAGGTCGTGCTCTACCCCTGAGCTACACCCGCATCCGAATTCCGGCCGGACCTGGGCCCGCCGGGATATCGCGTCACCTATGCCAAAAGGGGCCGGCCTTTGCAACCGCCCCGCGGGCAGTCCGTTAACTCGGGGCTGGCACGATGTGTGGTCTCACGCTCACAACCGCCGTAATTGCCGCCAATCGCTCATCCCATGGCAACCGCGACGCCCCTCGGCACCGATTTCCTCCTCGCCGCATTGGCCGACGAGGGGCTCTCCCACCTGTTCATGGTTCCCGGCGGCCTGGTCGATCCGTTCCTGCCGGCGCTGGCGCGGCAATCGCGGCTCACGCCGATCATCGCGGCGCACGAGGGCGGCGCGGTCTACATGGCCGACGGCTATGCCCGCGCGAACGGCAGCTTCGGCGCGGCGCTCGGCATCGGCGGTCCCGGCTGCTGCAACATGGCGACCGCGGTGGCGGCGGCGAAGACCGACGCCTCGCCGCTCCTGGTGATGACCGGCGAGGTGCCGCTCGACATGGAAGGCCGCGGCGAGTTCCAGGACGCGAGCCAGGCCACGCTCGACGACACGGCGGTGATGGCGCCGCTCACGCGGCTGTCGAAGACGGTCGCGTCGGCCAAGAACCTCGATCATTGGCTGCGCCATGCGCTCACCGCCATGTGGACGCAGCCGCAGGGACCGGTCCATCTCTCGTTGACCCACGACACGCTCACCGGCGAATGCGACGCCGACTATGTGAAAGTCGGTGGCTACTTCGCGGACGCGCAGCACCTGAGCGCGGGTGCAGCCGAGGCGGCGCTGGCGCTCATCGCCGACGGCAAGCGCGTGAACGTCGCGATTCTCGCCGGCGCCGGCATCGAGCATGACGCCGCCGCGGCGCGACTGAGGGAGATTGCGGAGCGCTGGTCGATACCGGTGGCGACGACACTCCGTGCGAAAGGCGTGTTTCCCGAGGACCACGAGCTGTCGCTCGGCGTGTTCGGCTATGCCGGTACCCGCCACGCCACCAGCGCCATCCTCGGCGGCGCGCTCGACTGCCTGCTCGTGCTCGGCTCCGGCTTCAACGAGCGCGACACCATGCATTGGACCGTGCGCGAGCGCGCGAAGGCGCTGATGATCCACGTCAATACCGACATGGACGAGCTCACCGCCAACGGCGATATGGGCCACGTGGTGCCCGGGAGCTGCCACGCCTTCCTCGATCTCCTGCATGAGCGCTCGGCCGTCATCGCGCCGGCGCTGCAGGCGAGCGCGGCACGCCGGCACGCGTGGCTCGCCGAGATCAAGGCGGGCCCGCGGCTCTACGACGTCGAGAACTGCAGCCGGACCAGCGCGCCGATCCAACCGGCCGCCGCGATCGCCGCATTGCGCCAGGCGTTCCCGCGCGACGGCATCGTGCTGGTCGATTCCGGCGCGCACCGCGCCTTCGCCGGGCACTACTGGAGCGCCACCGCGCCGCGCAGCTACATCTCCGCCACCAATCTCGGGCCGATGGGCTGGGCCATCCCTGCCGCCGTCGGCGTGCAATGCGCAAGGCCTGCGAGGCGCGTCGCGGTCATCACCGGCGACGGCTGCATGCAGATGCACGGCATCGAGGTGCAGACCGCCGCGCGCTACAAGCTGCCGATCATCTACGTCGTGATCAACAACGGCGCGCTCGGCAATGTCTGGCTGCGGGCCCGGCAGTACGGCGCGCTGCCGGCGGAATTGACCAGCATTCCCGACCACGATTGGGCGGGCTTTGCACGGGCGCTGGGCGCGCAGGCTTTTACGGTGAGGGACCCGGCCGAGCTCGCGAGCACCTATCAAAAGGCGCTCGCCGCCGGCACCACCGCGCTCATCGACGTCAAGGCCGACAAGGACTGCCCAACCCCGGTCTACGATTTCAGCGCCGGCGCGCGGGCGTGGTCGTATCACGAATAGGGGACGCGAGATGGCGGTGCTGGACATGACCGTCGCGACATTGCCGGCGCAGGCGCAGGCGCTTTTTGCGACGATGGCGGCGCGGCGCAAAAGCCGGGGCGAAGGCTTCGGCGGTCCCTATCTCGCGCTGCTCAATCACCCGGAGCTGGCGCGCCGGGTGGAGGAGCTCGGCTTCTTCCTCAAGCTCGAGGGCGCGCTGCCGCGCACGATCTATCAGTTCATCGTGCTCACCATCGCGCGCGCAACCGGCGCCGCCTTCGAATGGCACGATCACATCGCGCATGCGCGCGCCGCCGGCCTGCCGGACGCGGTGATCGATTGCATCGGCTCGGACCGCATCGCATCGCTGCCGCCGCCCTACGCGCTGGCGCACGCGATCCTCGCCAAGACGATGGCGTGGCAGGTGGTGCCGGACGCGCTGCAGGCGCAAGCCGTCGCCGAATGGGGCAAGCATGGCCTGGTGGAGATCGTGGTGCTGTCCGGGTTCTACCAGATGTTCGCCGCGATCAATCAAGGCTTCGATATCAAGCCGCCACCGCTGGCGGATTGAGCCGCGAGCAGCGCTGTCCTCCCATGCCCGCCACTCCCGCCGACCTTTTCGCCTATCTCGACCGGCTCGGCATCACCTATGAGACGGTGACGCATCCGCCGCTGTTCACCGTCGAGCAATCGCAGGCGCTGCGCGGCACCATCCCGGGCGGCCACACCAAGAACCTGTTCCTCAAGGACAAGAAGGGGGCGCTGTTCCTGGTCACGGCGCTCGAAGACGCCCTGATCGAGCTCAAATCGCTGCATCGGCGGCTCGGCGCCTCCGGCCGTTTTTCCTTCGGCGCTGCCGACCTCATGCGCGCGACGCTTGGAATCGAGCCCGGCGCGGTCACCCCGTTTGCGGCGATCAACGACACCGATCGGCAGGTGCAGGTCGTGCTCGATGCCGCTCTGATGCGGCACGACACCATCAACTGTCACCCGCTCACCAACACCATGACCACCTCGATCGCGCGCGCCGACCTGGTCCGGTTCCTGGAATCGACGGATCACCCGCCCCGGATCGAGACGCTATAGCGTTTTCCGGCGAAGTGGGGACCGGTTCGCCGCAGAAAACGCGTCAAACGCATAGAGCTCGCGGAACCCGCATTGAGTTTCGTCATTGCAAACACCCCCGCGGACACCATTTAATCGGCCATATTCAGGGTTTCGGCGCCGCTAAGCCCGGGTTTACCGAGGACCGGCAGGTTGGGCGCCCCCGATCGGGCAGGCGTCGGCAGAGATAAAGTGTGGGCGAGGACTAGCGATATGACCATGTTGCAAGGCGGTGAGGCGGCCCCGGCGGTCGCGGTCAAGGACACGACGACCCAGACCTTCGTCAAGGACGTGATTGAGGAATCCAAGCGCCAGCCGGTGCTGGTGGATTTCTGGGCGGAATGGTGCGGGCCGTGCAAGCAGCTCGCACCGGTGCTGGAGAAGGTGGTCAAGGCCGCCAAGGGCAAGGTCAAGCTCGTCAAGATGGACATCGACAAGCACCCCTCGATCCCGGGGCAGCTCGGCATCCAGTCGATCCCGGCGGTGTTCGCGTTCGTCAACGGTCAGCCGGTCGACGGCTTCCTCGGCGCCTTGCCGGAGAGCCAGGTGACAGCCTTCATCGAGCGCGTCACCAAGGACCGCATCGGCGGCGAGGAAAAAGACCTCCTGAAGGTCGCCGACGACGCGCTCGCCAACGGCGACGCCGCGGGCGCGGCCGACCTCTACGCCCAGATTCTCGCGCAGGACGGCACCAACGTGCCGGCGCTGGCGGGGCTGGCGCGATCCTACGTACTGACCGGCGCGGTCGAGCAGGCGAAGCAGACGCTCGCTTTGGTGCCGGACGCCAAGCGCACCGACCCCGCGGTCGCCGCCGCGCGCGCGGCGCTCGACCTCGCCGAGCAGGCGAAATCGGTCGGGCCGATCGGCGACCTGGAGAAGCAGGTCGCGGCCAATCCGCTCGACCACCAGGCGCGCTTCGACCTCGCGGTGGCGCAAAATAGCAAGGGCCTCCGCCAGGAGGCGGTCGACAACCTCATCGAGATCGTCAAGCGCGACCGCAAATGGAACGACGACGGCGCGCGCAAGCAGCTCGTGCAGTTCTTCGAGGCCTGGGGTCCGACCGACGAAGCCACCGTGAACGGCCGCAAGCGGCTGTCGTCGGTGCTGTTCGCATGAGAAATGCTCGGTGTCATCGTCCGCGAAAGCGGACGATCCAGTAATCGCTGCGATATCATGGGACGCTCCGCCGCGTGCCCAAAGCAAAGTCCGTGATTACTGGATGCCCGCTTTCGCGGGCATGACAAGCGGTGAGCCGCTCGCGTTGGGTGGAGAGCGACGATGCCGATGAACGCGGTCTATGAAAAGCCCGGCGATTTGGCCAACGTGATCCCGGTGTTTCCGCTGCCGGGCGCGTTGCTGCTGCCGCGCGGCCAGATGCCGCTCAACATTTTCGAGCCGCGCTATGTCGCCATGATCGACGACGCGCTGCGCGGTCACCGGCTGATCGGGATGATCCAGCCGGATGCGGCGCATCCCGGATCCGAGACCAAGCCCAATCTGTTCAAGGTCGGCTGCGTCGGACGCATCACCCAGATCGCCGAGACCGGCGACGGCCGCTACCTGCTCCAGCTCACCGGCATCGTCCGCTTTCGCATCGAGGAAGAGCTTCCCGTCACGACGCCCTACCGGCAGTGCCGCGTGACCTACAGCCCGTTCATCGACGACTTCACCGCCCGCAAGGGCGAGGAAGACGTCGACCGCGCGAGCCTGCTGCGGGCGCTGTCCGAGTTTCTCGAGGCCAACAACCTCAAGGCCGATTGGGAAGGCATCGAGAACGCGCCCAACGAGGCGCTGGTCAACGCACTGGCGATGATGTCGCCCTACGGCACGGCCGAGAAGCAGGCGCTGCTGGAGGCGCCCGACCTCAAGACCCGCGCCGAAATCCTGGTCGCGATGACCGAGATCGAGCTGGCGAAGAAGACCATCGGCGGCGAGACCCCGCTGCAGTGACGGGAAACGCGCCCTTCACCACGATTCAATAAAGCCTTGTAATCACCACATTAAGTTGCTACGTGAGGAATCGTTGAGATTGATGGCCTATGTCATTAGCCGTAGAGGCTTGAAGCAATCTCGAAGCAATAACGGCCATCTAAGGGTCGCGTGAACGAATTCCACGTCTTGGTTTTCGACCCGTCTCTCCAGCACCGAATTCATCGACAGCCCAGACCACGCGGGGTGTCCAGTTCCTCCCGCGACGCGCGACCGCTCATGACATGAGGGGTCCGTTTCGCCCCATGAAAGATTCTGCATTGACCTCTTTTCTCGCACTCGGCCTCGCCGAACCCATCGCCCGCGCGCTCGTTGACGAGCAATATTCCACCCCCACCCCGATCCAGGCCCAGACCATCCCGCAAGTATTGGCGGCGCGCGACGTCGTCGGCATCGCGCAGACCGGAACCGGCAAGACCGCAGCCTTCGCGCTGCCGATCCTCAATCACCTCTCCAAGACTCAGCGCCGGCCGGAGGCGCGCTCCTGCCGCGTGCTGGTGCTCAGCCCCACGCGCGAGCTCTCCGCCCAAATCGTCGAAAGCTTCACGACCTACGGCCGCTATCTGCGCCCGCGCGTCGCGCTCGTCATCGGCGGGGTTCCGCTCGGCCGGCAGATCCGCGCGCTCGCTCCCGGCGTCGACGTCCTGGTTGCGACCCCCGGACGTCTCCTCGACCTCATGCAACAGCGCGCCGTTCACCTCGATCGGGTCGAGGTCTTCGTGCTCGACGAAGCCGACCGCATGCTCGACATGGGCTTCATCCACGATATCCGAAAGATCGTGACGAAGCTGCCGAGCAAGCGCCAGACGCTGTTCTTCTCCGCGACCATGCCGCGGGAAATCGCCGATCTGGCCAGCCACATGCTGCGTGACCCGGTCCGCGTCGCGGTGACCCCGGCGGCGACCACGGTCGAGCGGATCACGCAGCAGGTCATCCACGTCGACCGCGCCGGCAAGCCGGCGCTGCTGGCGGAGGTGTTGCGGCAAGAGTCCGTCGAGCGCGTGCTGGTCTTCACCCGCACCAAGCGCGGCGCCGACAAGGTGGTGCGCGCGCTCGCCAAGTCCGGCCTCGCGGCCGAGGCGATCCACGGCAACAAGTCGCAGAACCAGCGCGAGCGCGTGCTCGCCGCCTTCCGCGCCGGACGCATCCGCACCCTCGTGGCGACCGACATCGCCGCGCGCGGCATCGACGTCGACGGCATCAGCCACGTCGTCAACTACGACCTGCCGAACATTCCGGAGAGCTACGTGCATCGCATCGGCCGCACCGCCCGTGCCGGCGCCGACGGGATGGCGATCTCGTTCTGCGAAGCCGAGGAGCGGGCGTTCCTGCGCGACATCGAGAAGCTGATCCGGATGTCGATCCCGGCCACCGACCGCCGCAGCGATCGGCGCGACCCGCCGACGCAGCACGCGAACGGTCCCGCGAAGCACAACGGCCAGCATAAGCCTCAGCACCAGCCCCGGCACAAGCAGCAGCAGGGCCGCGGCCGGCAGGAGCAGCGGGACCGGCGGCCCGCTCAGCAACAGGCGCGCCCCTCTGGCCGGCAGCATCGCGGCGCCGCGAAGCCCGCCGGCGACGGCGGGATCGCGGCCGTCGCCTTCCTGCAGCCGCGATAAGTTCCATCGAATTGGAGAAGAACCTATGGCCAAAGAAGAGCTGCTCGAATTCGACGGCACGGTGACCGAGGTCCTGCCCGACGGCAATTACCGCGTCACCCTCGACAACGAGCATCAGATCCTCGCCTACATGTCCGGCAAGATGCGCAAGTTCCGCATCCGCACCGGCGTCGGCGACCGCGTGATCGTCGAGGTCTCGCCCTACGACCTCACCCGCGGCCGCATCAATTTCCGCCACAAGGGCGAGCGCACGGCAAGCGCCTCGCCGGCGCGCCGTCCGAATTTTCGGCGACACTAAGCCAGTTTGCGTGGTCGCATTTTCGGACGGAAAACCGGATTCCACTTTTCCTGAAAATGCTCCATGTACGTGCTATAGGACGGGCGAAGTGATCAGGAGTCGCCATGAACACCTCGCCCGCCGAACGCCCCGCCCACACCGTCGATCCCAAGCTCCTGGAAATCCTGGTCTGCCCGCTGACCAAGGGGCCGCTCGAATACGACGCGGACAAGCAGGAGCTGATCTCGCGCTCCGCCAAGCTCGCCTATCCGATCCGCGCGGGCATCCCGATCATGCTGCCGGAAGAGGCGCGCCGGCTGGATTGACGCGGATGCTCAAGGTCTGGGGCCGGAACACCTCGGTCAACGTGCAGAAGGTGATGTGGGCCATCGGCGAGCTCGGGCTCGCTTGTGAGCGCATCGACGTCGGCGGCGCGTTCGGCAAGAACAACGAGCCGGCCTATCTCGCCATGAACCCGAACGGCCTGGTGCCCACGCTCGAGGAAAACGGCTTTCTGCTGTGGGAATCGAACTCGGTCGTGCGCTACCTCGCAGCGAAATACGGTGCGGGCCGGCTCGAGCCTGCGGACCTGCAGACGCGGGCGCGCGCCTCGAGCTGGATGGACTGGCAGCTCACGGTCGCGGCACCCGCGATCACGCCGGTGTTCTGGGGCCTCATCCGCACGCCGCCGGAGAAGCGCGACCACGCCGCGATCGAAGCCGGCAAGGTCAAAACCGCGGCGGCGATGAAGATCCTCGATGCGCAGCTCGGCAAGGCGGCATTCGTCGTCGGCGACATGCTGACGATGGGCGACATTCCGGTGGCGCTGATAGCCTACCGCTATCGCCGCCTGGTGCCGGATCGACCGGCCTTCGACAATCTCGAGCGCTGGTTTGCCGGCATCGAGCAACGGCCCGCATTCAAGGAGCACGTGCTGGCGATCCCGTTCGTTTGAAACGCGCGCCCGGCTCGTGTCCCGGGCGAGTGAAGCGCAAGCGGAACGAGACCCGGGACCCAGCGCGAGACTCGCGAAGCGCGATATTGGTGCCGCAGCCCCTGGCCCTTGGGTCCCGGATCTTCGCTCGCTTGACGCTCGCTCGTCCGGGACACGAGAAGTTGCCCGTTACAATGCCTCGCCGCGCAGCAGTTTCGGCACCTCGCCGGTGAGGCCCGCGGCCTCGCGGATGAAGAACTGCTTCAGCGCCGGCAGACGTTCCACCAAGCCGAGGCCGAAATCGCGCGCGAGCCGCAGCGCAGCCGAGTGGTTGGAGAACAGCCGGTTGAGCCCGTCGGTCGCGATCCCCATCGCCATGGTGTCGAAGCGCCGCCAGCGCTGATAGCGCTCGAGCACCGCGAGCGAGCCGGGGTCAAGGCCCAACCGCGCCGCGTCCACGATCACCTCGGCGAGCGCGGCCACGTCCTTGAGCCCCATATTGAGCCCCTGCCCAGCGATGGGATGAATGACGTGCGCGGCATCGCCGACCAGCGCGAGGCGATCCTTGACGAAGGCGCGCGCGACCGAGAGCCCGAGCGGATGGACGCGGCGCGGTCCGACCGCCTCGATGTCGCCGAGGTGGAGACCGAAGCGCCGCTCGAGCTCGACGTGAAAATCGGCGTCGGACAGCGCCACGATGCGTTCCGCCTCGTGCGCGCCCTCGGTCCACACGATCGACGAGCGCCGTCCCGTCAGCGGCAGGATCGCGAACGGCCCCGCCGGCAGGAAATGCTCCTCGGCGCGGCCGTGATGATCGCGCTCGTGGACGACGGTGGTGACGATGGCGGACTGGCTGTAGCTCCAGCCATGGCAGGCGATCCCCGCCCGTTCGCGAATTTTCGAGTGGGCGCCGTCGGCGGCGACCACGAGGCGCGCATCGAGCGTCTCCCCGTCCGACAGGCGCACCGCGGCGTAGTTGGTCGTTGTCTCGAAATCGGCGACCGCCGCCTCCCGCAGCATCACGCCTTCCGCTTTTGCTTTTTCCACCAGGGCCGCCAGCAGCGGCCCGTTCTCGACCATGTGGGCAAACGGTTCGCCTGCTTCGACGTCGCCGTCGAAGGTCAGGAACGTCGGCCGCACCGCGTCGCTGAGCCGGCTGTCGGTCACGACCATGTCGAGGATCGGCTGCGCGGCGACCTTGTCCCAGACGCCGATGGTCTCGAACAACCGCCGCGCCGCCGCGACGATGGCGGAGGCCCGCGCATCGCCCGCCGCGCGCCCGAGCGCCGGGTCGGCGACCGTGACGGCGAAGGACGGCCCGAGACCCTGCCGCAACGCGATCGCCAGCGCCAGGCCGGCAAAGCCGGCGCCGCCGATCAACACGTCAACACGCTGCGCCTGCTGGGTCATCCCCACCACATAGGGTCTCGCCGCTAGGATACCATTAGGGGGCGGTCGTTTTGCGGATCGTGGCGATTGTGGCAGAACGCGCGTCCATGTCCTCCGCCCTGCAGGATCTCCTCACCGTCCTCGACCTCGAGCCGCTCGAGGTGAACCTGTTCCGCGGCCGCACGCCGCCGACCGGCCGGGACCGGGTCTATGGCGGGCAGGTGATCGCCCAGGCCCTGGTCGCTGCCTGCCGCACCGTCGATGCCAACGGCCGGCCGCCGCATTCGCTGCACGCCTATTTCCTGCTCGGCGGCGATCCCAAGGCACCGATCATTTACGACGTCGACCGCATCCGCGACGGCAAGAGCTTCACCACGCGGCGGGTGGTCGCGATCCAGCACGGCGAGGCGATCTTCACCATGGCGGTGTCGTTCCACCGCGACGAACCGGGCATGAGCCACCAGGCCAAGATGCCCGACGTGCGCAAGCCCGAGGAGCTGCCGACCGAAGCCGAGCTCAAGGCGCGGGTGCTGCCGATGCTGCCGGAGGCGGTGCGGCGCTACTACGAGCGCGAGCGGCCGATCGAATTGCGGCCGGTCGAGTTCGACCGCTATCTCGGCAAGAAAATCGAGGACGGCCGCTTCCACGTCTGGATGCGCGCGACGGGACGGCTACCGGATGAGCCCGCGATCCACCAATGCGTGCTCGCCTATGCCTCCGACATGATGCTGCTCGATGCGGCCATGGTCCCGCACGGACGCACGCTGTTCGAGAAAGGCTTGATGGCGGCGAGCCTCGATCATGCGCTGTGGTTCCACCGCGCTTTTCGTGCCGATGAATGGATGCTCTTTGCGCAGGACAGTCCCAATCTCTCCGGCGCTCGCGGCTTTTCCCGCGGCCTGATCTTCACCCGTGAGGGGACGCTGGTCGCCTCGGTGGCGCAGGAGGGGCTGGTGCGGGAACGGCGGTCGGAGAGCTGACTTCGGCGCTAGGTCAGCGGCACTGTCCTGATTTGCCCACAGCTTGAACGACCCGCCTGCGCGATCGACGAACTAATCGCTTAATTTTTCAGCGCAACGCCGATATCGTGCGCGGACGCGTGGGCGCGGCGCCCCTCACTTCACCCGTCGCCATGGGACGAACGCATGAAACTGGTCATCGCCATCATCAAGCCGTTCAAGCTCGAGGAGGTCCGCGACGCGCTGGTCGCGGTCGGCGTGCACGGCATGACCGCAAGCGAGGTCAAGGGCTACGGCCGCCAGAAGGGGCATACGGAGATCTATCGCGGCGCCGAATACGCCGTGAACTTCCTGCCCAAAATCCGGATCGAGGTGGCGGTGCCGTCGGAGCGCGTCGAGACCGTCGTGGACGCCATCATCGCATCGGCCAAGACCGGCCAGATCGGCGACGGAAAGATCTTCGTCACCGCCATCGAGCAGGCCGTGCGCATCCGAACCGGCGAGACCGACGTGGACGCCTTGTAAGCGTCCCAAGCTGGGGGGGGGGACATGACAACGAAGACCGCGGGGGGCCGCATTGCGTCCGCCTTGGCCGCCGGACCGAGCCTTGCCTTCGCCGCCTCCCCGGCGCTGGCCGAAGAGGCGGCGGGGAAGAGCGAGCAGCGCGAGGTTGAAGGGCTCGACCTGACCCAGCACGGCGAGGCGCTGCAATAGGCCACGCCTACGCGGGTCGGCCAGCGAACGACTCGCGGCCCGGAAAAGCCTGCTTGCGCGGCGATTTTTTGACGCTGCGACCATGCTCACGACATGGGCATTCGATTCCTTTGTGTGCCCTGTTTAAAAAATATGCAGCACTGATCAATCTTTAGGCGGCGGTTGACAAAAGGTCGCAGCACCCTCTCGGCATTTCTGAAAACGCCGCTTGTTTCCGGACACTTAGGACCCAGACAGCGAACTGGCACGCGGCTTGATTCGTGACACGCGCATTGCCGGGCGAGGCCAGCCCTCGCGCGTCAACGCGCAACGAAGACTGCCCACAACCTGCACCCGCAGGGATGGGGCCTAAGCGGGGGTTGAATCCATGAAAATCGTCATGGCCATCATCAAGCCTTTCAAGCTCGACGAGGTCCGCGACGCTCTCACCGCGATCGGCGTACACGGGATGACCGTGACGGAGGTCAAGGGATACGGGCGTCAAAAAGGCCACACGGAAATCTATCGCGGCGCCGAATATGCGGTGAGTTTCCTGCCGAAAATCAAGATCGAAGTGGCGGTGGCGACCGACCAGGTCGACAAGACCATCGACACCATCACCACGGCCGCCAAGACCGGCCAGATCGGGGACGGCAAGATCTTCGTCCTCGGCATCGACAGCGCCGTGCGCATCCGCACCGGCGAAACCGACACCGCAGCACTCTGAACCCGCACCTCAATCGTCTAGCGACAGGAGTTAGACCATGACGTTCAAGAAACCAACCCGTGCGGGGCTTTTGGCTCTCGTGCTCGGGATGCTTCTCGGCCTTTTCCTCAGTGTCTCGGTGTACACGCCGACCTCCTACGCCGAGGAAGCGGCAGCGGCGCCAGCCGCGGACGCCGGGCCACCCGCCTGCGCGGGCAACCCCGATCCGAAAAAGGCGGTGCTCAAGGATTGCACGCCGAATTCCGGCGATACCGCCTGGATGCTCACCTCGATGGCGCTCGTGCTGATGATGACCATCCCGGGGCTGGGCCTGTTCTACGGCGGCATGGTCCGCAAGAAGAACGTGGGCGACACCGTGATGACGAGCTTTGCCATCACGTGTCTCGTCAGCATTCTCTGGCTGATCTGCACGTATAGTCTCGCCTTCCGCGAGGGCACTCCGTTCATCGGCGGGCTCGACCGCGCCTTCCTGCAAGGCATCGTGAGCGACATCGCCAAGGGCATCGGCAATCCCAATCCGCTGGCGCCGACGATCCCGGAGACCGTCTACCTCTGCTTCCAGCTGACCTTCGCCATCATCACCCCCGCACTGATCGCGGGCGCCTTCGCCGAGCGCATGAAATTCTCGGCCATGCTGTGGTTCATCGGCCTGTGGGCGGTCTTCGTCTACGCGCCGATCGCGCACTGGGTCTGGGGACCGGATGGCTTCCTCTCCTCCGGAAACTCGGACGCCTGGATCAAGGTCCTCGACTTCGCCGGCGGCACCGTCGTGCACATCAATTCCGGCGTCGCCGGGCTGATGGCGTGCCTGGTCCTCGGCAAGCGCAAGGACACCGGCCCCGGGCACAACATGGTGCTCACCTTCATCGGCGCCTCGCTGTTGTGGGTCGGCTGGTTCGGCTTCAACGCCGGCTCCGCGGTGAGCGCGGGCATGCAGGCCGGCATGGCCATGCTGGTCACCCACATGGCAACCGCGACCGCGGCCTTCGTGTGGATGATCGTCGAGTGGATGATGCGTGGCAAGCCGACGGTGATCGGCATCTGCACCGGCGCGGTCGCCGGCCTGGTCGCCATCACGCCGGCTTCGGGCTTCGTCGGCCCGCTCGGCTCGGTCGCCATCGGCGCGGCGGCCGGCATCGTCTGCTACTGGGGCTGCACCGGGCTCAAGCACATGCTGGGCTATGACGACGCGCTCGATGCGTTCGGCGTGCACGCCGTCGGCGGCATCGTCGGCGCCTTGCTCACCGGCGTGTTCGCGGTCGAGCAGTACGGCGGCACCGCCGGCCTGCTCGAAGGCAACCCGATGCAGGTGGTCAACCAGATCGAAGGCATCGTCATCGTCTTCGTCTACGACGCCGTGATCTCGCTGATCATCCTCAAGATCGTCGACATCTTCATCGGGCTGAAGGTCGCCGACGAGGTGGAGCGCGAAGGTCTCGATCTCGCGCTGCACGGCGAGACCGTCCACTGACGCAATACGGTTAGGGCGGAGACCCGGCACCGCCCTTGCCGTCGAGGGGCCCCAGCGCGAGCTGGGGCCCCTCACTTTTATGGCGGAGACGGATTTGATCGTGGCAGGGCGGCGACTAACTGATCGGCGCCCCTCAATCCGATGGTTAAACGGGTCTTAACCCCACCGCACCTATGGTAGGACTTCCCTTGTGCGGCGGGTGCTGACCCGCTTTTGTCGATGTACATGACCGCGGCTGAACGCGTTTCCCCTCCCTCGCCCCCCCGGGCCGATATCGGCCGCTCGCCGTTCGTGCGGCTGCGCGAGCTTTTGGGCGAATCGCCGCCCGGGAAACCCGCCATCAGCCTGGCAGTGGGCGAACCGCAACACGGCGTGCCGTCGTTCGTTGGCCCAGTCGTGGCCGCCCATCTCGATGAGTTCGGCCGCTATCCCATGAACAAGGGGCTCGATTCGCTCTGCCAGTCGGCGGCCGACTGGCTCGGGCGGCGGTTTGCCTTGCCACGGGCCATCGATCCCGCGACCGAAGTGCTGGTGCTCAACGGCTCGCGCGAGGGGCTGTTCCTGGCCGCCATCGCCGCCGAGCGCTGGGCCACTGGCCGACTGGCTGAGCGCAGACTTGGTCACCCGGCCATGCTGATTCCCAACCCCTTCTATGCCGCCTATGCCGCCGGCGCGGTGG
>WNEY01001586.1_pt1 | contig 16213 bp, 13 predicted proteins | sample 5400531 | NCBI WGS metagenome assembly WNEY01 (sample SAMN13153338, study PRJNA577476) | soil metagenome | isolation source: 200 cm saprolite under Douglas fir tree site 1 | place: USA:California | collected 2015-04-18
ACCGCCATCCCCGGCTGCCCGGCGTCCTCGGTAGGCTGTGACGATGCCTGTGCAGTCCGTGTACGCCGCTCTGGAGCCGCTGCTCCCGCTGATCCGCAAGCCGATCCAGTACGTCGGCGGCGAGCTGAACTCGGTCGTCAAGGACTGGGACGCCGCCGAGGTCCGCTGGGCCCTGATGTACCCGGATGCCTACGAGGTGGGCGCATCCAACCAGGGCATACAGATTCTGTATGAAGTGCTCAACGAGCAGGACGGCGTGCTCGCCGAGCGCACCTACAGCGTGTGGCAGGACCTGGAAGGCAAGATGCGCGAGCATCAGGTGCCCCAGTTCACCGTGGACGCGCACCGGCCGGTTCGTGCCTTCGACGTCCTGGGCGTGAGCTTCGCCACCGAGCTCGGCTACACCAACCTGCTGACGGCGCTCGACCTGGCCGGGATTCCGCTGCGCGCGGCCGAGCGCGGCGCGGACGACCCGCTGGTGCTGGCCGGCGGGCACGCGGCCTTCAATCCCGAGCCGATCGCGGAGTTCCTCGACGGCGCGGTGCTGGGCGACGGCGAGCAGGCCGTGCTGGCCATCACCGAGCTGATCCGCGGCTGGAAGCGGGCCGGCCGGCCAGGCGGCCGGGACGGGCTGCTGCTGCAGCTCGCGACCGCCGGAGGGGTCTACGTCCCCCGGTTCTATGACGTCGATTACCTGCCGGACGGCGGGATCAGGCGGGTGACGCCGAACCGGCCGGGCGTCCCGCGTGCTGTCGGCAAGCACACGGTGATGGATCTGGACTCCTGGCCGTATCCGCGCAAGCCGCTGGTTCCGGTGGCCGAGTCGGTGCACGAGCGGTTCAGCGTGGAGATCTTCCGCGGCTGCACCAGGGGATGCCGGTTCTGCCAGGCCGGGATGATTACCCGGCCGGTCAGGGAGCGCTCCCTCACCACGATCGGCGAGATGGTGGATGCCGGGCTGACCGCCAGCGGCTTCACCGAGGTCGGCCTGCTCTCGCTGTCCAGTGCCGATCACAGCGAGATCAACGAGATCGCCAAGGGCCTGGCCGACCGGTACGAAGGCACCAACACCGGCCTGTCACTGCCGTCGACCAGGGTCGACGCGTTCAACGTCACCCTCGCGGACGAGCTGAGCCGGGGCGGGCGGCGTTCTGGCCTCACCTTCGCCCCCGAGGGCGGTACCGACCGGATCCGCAAGGTGATCAACAAGATGGTCACCGAGGAAGACCTGATCAAGACCGTCACCACCGCCTTCGCCAGCGGGTGGATCCAGGTGAAGCTCTACTTCATGTGCGGCCTGCCGACCGAGACCGACGAGGACGTGCTGGCCATCGCCAACCTCGCCCGCCGGGTGATCGAAGCCGGCCGGGCGGCCAGCGGCCGGCGTGACATCCGGTGCACGGTATCCATCGGTGCCTTCGTGCCCAAGCCGCACACGCCCTTCCAGTGGGCCGGCCAGTGCGACCACCAGACCGTCGACGCCCGGCTGCGCAAGCTCGGCGCCGCGCTGCGGGCCGACCGCGGCTACGGCAAGTCGATCGGCTTCCGCTATCACGACGGCAGGCCGTCGGTGATCGAGGGCCTGCTGTCCCGCGGCGACCGCAGGGTCAGCGCGGTGATCAGGGCCGCCTGGGAGGACGGCGCGCGGTTTGACGGCTGGAGCGAGCACTTCTCGTTCGAGCGCTGGGAGCGGTGCGCGGCGCGGGCGCTGGCCGGCCGCGGCGTGGACCTGGCCTGGTACACCACCAGGGAGCGCCCGTACGGCGAGGTCCTGCCCTGGGATCACCTGGACGCCGGCCTGGACCGCGACTGGCTCTGGCAGGACTGGCTGGACGCCATCGACCCGGCCGGGGCCGCCGAGGTGGACGACTGCCGGTGGACGCCCTGCTTCGAGTGCGGCGTCTGCCCGGCCATGGGCACGGAGATCCAGGCCGGGCCGACCGGAGCCAGGCTGCTTCCGCTGACGGTCGTCACCGGCAGGTCGGCCGGGCCTGCTGGCCAGGAGCCGGCGGTCGCAACGGCCAGCACGCTGGCGGCGCGGGCGGCAGGCGGGCAGGGTGACAGGGACGTCCCCGTTTCGAATGGGGCGGCAGGAGGCGGCGGCTAGATGGCGCGTCCGGTACCGGCTGGGCCGCCGCCCGCGCCGATCGCCCAGCGGCTGGCGATCCGGTATGCTAAGAGGGGCAGGATGCGCTTCGCGAGCCACAGGGACATCGCGCGGGCGGTCGAGCGGGGAGTGCGGAAGGCCGGGCTTCCGGTCGGGTATTCCGCGGGCTTCTCGCCGCATCCGAAGATTTCGTATCCCGGCGGCGCACCGACCGGGACCGCGAGCGAGGCCGAGTACCTCGAGCTCTCCCTCACCGGGCCATGCGATCCCGCTGACGTCCGGGAGCGGCTCGACGCAGCCCTGCCGGACGGGATTGACGTGATCGAGGTTGCCGAGATGAGCGCGTCGGATGCGCTGCTGCTCGAGGCCTCGGAATGGGAAGTGCTCTTGCCGGGGGTCGCGCCAGAGGCGGCGGCCAGCGCGGCAGAGGCGTTCCTCGCCGCGCCAGTCGCGGAGGTAGAACGCCTGACCAGCAAGGGAATCCGGCGGTTCGACACCCGTGCCGCCGTCGTCACGCTGGAGCTTGACCGGCGCGCCCGTGAGGAGCGGGACGCCGGATGTGCGATACTTCGAATGGTTGTTCGGCAGATGACTCCTGCCGTCCGACCCGATGACATCCTGGCTGCACTCCGCCATATGTCGGCCCTCGAGCCATCGTCGCCCCCGCTGGTGACGCGGCTGGCGCAGGGGCCGCTCGGCAGGGAGGCTGCCGCCGGGACTCCCGCGCCCGGAGGATCCGGGGCGGCTGAGTCCTCCGGGCCATCCAGGCCCACGGCGGAAGAGCCCCTGCCTGCAGGGCAGAGCGCGGCACAGGGGCAGGAAAAGGCAACGTGCCTGGATGCGGAGGGCGCCGAAGCGGCGCGCACCGCCCCGCTGAGCGCGTACGAACAGCTCCCGCGCGGCGCGGAGGGCCCGGATACGGGACCGCGCGCCCGGGAGCCTGACGGGAGAGATTGCCCGGATGCTCGAAACCGAGCGACAGAACAGACAGTCCGATAATGATGAGACGGCACCTTCTGGCCAGGAGAGCCAGGAGAGCCAGGAGACGGGGGGACAGGGCCGGAGGCTGCTCCGAAGGGCCCGTCGCGCCGTGACCCGGCCGGCCGGCCCGCCGGGAGACGAGGCCGGCGCACAGCCGCCTGCGGGCGGCCAGGAGCCTGCGGCGCAGGCGGGTCAGGCACCGGGAGCAGATCCAGCCGATGCGCCGCCCAAGCGGCGCCGGCCTGCCCGGTCGCCTGCGTCCGCATCGCCCGCATCGCCTGCGTCCGCCCCGCCTGCGTCCGCCCCGGCGGCCTCCGCCCCGGCGGCCACGCCGGCGTTCACTCCGGCGGCCACGTCGGCTGCGGCGGGTCCAGGGGCGTCGGCTGCGGCGGGTCCAGGGGCGTCGGCTGCGGCGGGTCCAGGGGCGAAGGTGACCTCGGCGGCGCAGGATTTCCGGCCGCCTGCCGCGGTTCCGGCGGCCACCTTCCAGCCGCCGCTGGTCATTTTCCAGCCGCCGGACATCAGCGAGGTCAGGGCGCCCGGCAGCACGGGTCGCGCCCGGCACCAGCCTGGCTCCGGTGCGGAGACCGGCAGCAGCGAGGGAGCCGCAGGCCGCTCAGCAGCGGACGGCGCTGATGACGCTGACGGGCCGGACGACGGCGGCAGCGGTCAGCAGCCCAGCCGGCGCAGGAGCAGGTCACGCGGCAAGTCAGGCGCAGCCGGCGATGCCCAGGGCGGTCCGGCCGACGGTGCCGTCGAGCCAGGCCAGGCCGGCCAGGACTGGGCCGAGGACGACGCCCAGACCGCAGGCGACCAGGACGGCGAGGGCGGCGGACCGGCCAGGCGCAGGCGTCGTGGCGGGCGCGGTCATGCCAAGGGCCGCGGCGCGGGCGAGGACGGCGGGGAAGCCGGAGCCGGGGCCGCCATGCCGGGGTCCGGCCAGGAGAGCGACACCGGCGAGCAGGGCAGCGGCGCGAGGGCAGGCACGGACGGAGCCGCCGGGGACGGCGACCGGGACGGTGACGGGCCAGCGACGCCCGCACGGCGCCGCAGGCGCCGCCAGCGCAGCGGCTCGGGCGGGGACTCTGACCTGGCCCCGGACGACCCGCCGGACACTGTCGTGCACGTGCGCGCGCCCAGAGCAGCGGCAGCCACCGACATCGGCGATGTCCGGTCGGTCAAGGGATCGACCCGGCTGGAGGCCAAGCGGCAGCGCAGGCGCGAGGGACGCGACTCAGGGCGGCGCCGCCCGCCGATCATCACCGAGTCGGAGTTCCTGGCCCGCCGGGAGGCGGTGGAGCGGGTCATGGTGGTCCGCCAGCATGGCGAGCGGACCCAGATCGCGGTGCTGGAGGACGGCGTCCTGGTCGAGCACTATGTGGACAAGGCCAGCCACCAGTCCTATGTCGGCAACGTCTACCTCGGCAAGGTGCAGAACGTGCTGCCCTCGATGGAGGCGGCATTCGTCGACATCGGCAAGGGCAGGAACGCGGTCCTGTACGCCGGCGAGGTCAACTTCGACGCCAGCGGCCTGGAGGGCGTGGCCAAGCGCATCGAGTCGGCGCTGAAGTCGGGCCAGTCCATCCTGGTGCAGGTCACCAAGGACCCGATCGGGCACAAGGGCGCGCGGCTGACCAGTCAGGTGAGCCTGCCCGGCCGGTACCTGGTCTACGTGCCCGGCGCCTCGATGACCGGGATCAGCCGCAAGCTCCCCGACACCGAGCGGTCGCGGCTCAAGCAGATACTCAAGCAGGTCATGCCGGAGAACGCCGGCGTGATCGTCCGGACCGCGGCCGAGGGCGCATCCGAGGAGGAACTCGCCCGCGACGTGGCCAGGCTGTCGGCGCAGTGGGAGGCGATCGAGCGCAAGGCGAAGACCGCCACGGCGCCCGAGCTGCTCTACAGCGAGCCTGACCTGACGCTGCGGGTGGTCAGGGACATCTTCAACGAGGACTTCACCAAGCTGGTCATCGCCAGTGACAACGACTGGGACATGGTGGACGAGTACGTCCGCTACGTGGCACCCAACCTGGCCGACCGGATGGAGCGCTGGACCGGCGACGATGACGTGTTCGCGGCCTACCGCCTCGACGAGCAGCTCGCCAAGGCACTCGACCGCAAGGTGTGGCTGCCCAGCGGCGGCTCGCTGGTGATCGACGTGACCGAGGCCATGACCGTCATCGACGTCAACACGGGGAAGTTCACCGGCCAGGGCGGCAACCTGGAGCAGACGGTCACCCGCAACAACCTGGAGGCCGCCGAGGAGATCGTCCGCCAGCTACGGCTCAGGGACATCGGCGGCATGATCGTGATCGACTTCATCGACATGGTGCTGGAGAGCAACCGGGATCTCGTGCTGCGGCGGCTGATCGAATGCCTGGCCCGAGACCGGACCAAGCACCAGGTCGCCGAGGTGACCTCGCTCGGGCTGGTGCAGATGACCAGGAAGCGGGTCGGCTCGGGCCTGCTTGAGGCGTTCTCGGTGCCGTGCGAGCACTGCAACGGCCGTGGCGTCATCGTGTCACTTGACCTGGTGGACCATGTGCCGCCGCAGGGCCGGGCAGGCGCCGATGACCGGCAGGGCGGCGGCGACCGCAAGCCGAAGGAAGGCCGCTCGTCCAGGGGCGGCAGACGCGGCTCATCGGGTGCCGCAGCGGGCGATCCGAGCGGTGGCGATTCGGGGACCGAAGGCGACCGCGCAGCGACGGAGGTCAGGCCGCGCGCGGGAACCGCCCAGGCCGGCATGGCCCATGTCGGGGCCGCGCTGACGGGACCGGTTCAGGCCGGGACTGGCGACGCCGGAACGGCAGCCGCCGGGACGGCTCAGGTCGGTCCTGCTTTCGTCGGGACAGCCCATGTCGGGACCGTCAAGGTCGGGGCGGTGCAGGGCGGCCCGGCCCGGCGCGGCGATGCCTCGGCCGGCTCTGGCGTCCAGGATGCGGCGGCTCATGGCGGCGGCGATGCCTCGGCCGGCTCCGGCGTCCAGGGCGCGGCCGGCGACGGCGCGGAGGTTTCCGGGAATGCCGGCGGGACGCGGGCGCCCAGGGCGTCGCGGAGCAGGTCCGGCAGGCCCAAGGCAGCGGGCGAGCCTGAGATGGCCGTCACGGCGGGGGAGGCAGCAGCCGGGACGGGGACTCTGCTCCGGCCCGACGGCCACACCGGGACGGACGGCCAGGCTGGGGCCGGCGAGGCGGCGGCGGCCGCCGGTCGCCCCGCCGCGCGCGGCCGTCGCGGCCGCGGCACGGCAGGCAAGAAGACGCAGGCGGCTGAGCCGGCCGAGGACGGCGCCGGGCCCGACGACGGGCCCCACGCCGGGCCTGACACCGGGCCAGGCACCGGGCCCGCCGCAGTGCCCGGCGGGGACGCAGCCGGCGAGCCCGGCGGGCAGGCTGGTCCTGGCCGTCATGACGATGCACCGGAGGCTCAGCCGGCGGCCATCTGACGGGCCGCGCAATCTGATACTCTTTGTGGTCGGCGCACCGGAAGAATCCAGCGGCGGATACGCGGCTGGGATGAGCGGTGCGCAACGCTGGCAAGCCCGCCCGCATCGACGCCGAACCATTCCGCGAATCTCGCGGCGGGCTGGCACAAGGGAGAGAGAGTTCTGGCGTGTACGCGATCGTGCGCTGCGGCGGCAGGCAGGAGAAGGCGTCAGTCGACGACGTCCTGACCGTGGACAAGCTCGCCGGTGAAGTCGGCTCCAGCATCAAGCTGGCCGCCGTCCTCGTTGTCGACGACGACAAGGTGATCAGCGACCCGGCGGAGCTCGGTGGCTATGAGGTCATCGCCGAGATCGTGGGCGCCGCCAGCGGCCCCAAGATCAACATGATCCATTACAAGAACAAGACCGGCTACCGGCGCCGGCTGGGCCACCGGCAGAAGTACACCCAGGTGAAGATCACCGGGATCGGCACCGGCGGCGGTAAGGGGCGCGCCAGCTCGAGGAAGAAGGTCTGAGATGGCACACAAGAAGGGCGCGTCGTCCAGCCGGAACGGCCGCGACTCCAATGCCCAGCGGCTCGGCGTCAAGCGCTTCGGCGGCCAGGTCGTCAACGCCGGCGAGATCATCGTGCGCCAGCACGGCACTCACTTCCATCCGGGAATCGGCGTTGGCCGCGGCGGGGACGATACCCTGTTCGCCCTCGTCAGCGGGAAGGTCGAGTTCGGCACCCGGCGCGGGCGTCGGGCCGTGAGCGTCATCGAAGCCGCTGCGGAGGTAACGGAGGCAGCGGCGGCGGAGGCCAGCTAGGCCGGCCGTAGCGTCGCAACAGCACAAACATGCCAGGGGCGGACCGGCTATCGGTCCGCCCCTGGCGCATTGCGGAGGAGGTGTGACCGTGGCGGAATTCGCGGACCAGGCTGAGCTGCGCGTGCAGGCGGGCGATGGCGGGCACGGCTGCGCCTCGATACACCGGGAGAAGTTCAAGCCGCTGGGCGGCCCCGACGGCGGCAACGGGGGCCGCGGCGGCGACGTGATCGTCGAGGTCGACCCCGGCGCCGCGACGCTGCTCGACTTCCACCGGCGGCCGGTGCGCCGGGCCGGCAACGGCAAGCCGGGCTCGGGATCCAACCGGAGCGGCGCCGCGGGCGAGGACCTGATCATGGCTGTGCCGGACGGCACCGTGGTGAAGACCATGGACGGCGAGGTGCTCGCCGACCTGACCGGGCCGGGCACCAGGTTCGTGGTGGCCCGCGGCGGGCACGGCGGCCTGGGCAACGCGGCGCTCGCCTCATCGAAGCGCAAGGCCCCGGGCTTCGCGCTGCGCGGCGAGCCAGGTGTCGAGCGTCATCTGCTGCTCGAGCTCAAGACCGTCGCGGACGCCGGCCTGGTGGGGTTCCCGAACGCCGGGAAGTCCTCGCTGATCGCCGCCATGTCCGCAGCTCGCCCCAAGATCGCGAACTACCCGTTCACCACGCTGATCCCGCACCTGGGCGTGGTCGAGGCAGGACAGACCCAGTATGTCGTCGCGGACGTGCCCGGCCTGATCCCTGGCGCGAGCCACGGCAAGGGGCTCGGGCTCGACTTCCTGCGGCACGTGGAGCGCTGCACGGTGCTCGTGCACGTGCTCGACTGCGCCACCGAGGAGCCGGGCCGGGATCCGATTTCCGACCTGGACGTGATCGAGGAGGAGCTGGCCGCCTACGAGGCGGCCACCGGCGCCGGCCTGCAGGACCGGCCGAGGGTCGTGGCGCTGAACAAGATCGATGTCCCGGCTGCGCGTGACCTGGCCGCTCTGGTCGCGCCCGAACTGCAGGCGCGCGGCCTGACCGTCTGCCAGATATCGGCGGCCACCCGCGAGGGGCTGCGTGAGCTCTCCTTCACCCTCGCGGCCGTGATCGCCGCGGACCGTGCCGATGCCCCGGTGCTGGAGCCGACCCGGCTGGTATTGCGGCCCGAGCCGGTCGCGGGCCCGGCGTTCGAGATCGTCCGCACCGGCGACAACAGCTTCCTGGTCCGCGGCGAGAAGCCCCGCCGGTGGATCCAGCAGACCGACTTCAGCAATGACGAGGCGGTCGGCTACCTCGCGGACCGGCTGGCCAGGATCGGGATCGAGGAGGCGCTGGCCGAAGCCGGAGCCGTGGCCGGAGCCGAGGTGCTGATCGGCGAGGAGAGCAACGCCGTGGTCTTCGACTGGGATCCGCAGCTGCCCGACGATACGGCGCTGGGCCCCCGCGGCACCGACCGGCGGCTTTCCCGGTAGGGCAGCGGCCGCCGGGAAGGCGGCCAGGCCGGACGGAGAAATAAAAAAACGCGCTACATTTGTTAGCGCTGTATCACTCTATCGCTGCACTGAACTATCGCTGCACTGAACTATCGCTGTATCGTTTTTATCCGGCCCATAACTCAATGAGCTATTTAAACGGACTTCTTTAGTTTACCGGAAAAGGAGCCTGGTTGTCAAACGGGGAAATGGCCCGCGAGCAGGAATACGTCTCGATGCTCTATGGCCGACTCGATGAACTTCGCAAGCGCGCGTCCGGCCGCCTGTCGCGGGTGCTGCGGCAGACGGGCGGGACGCCTCAGGCCAGGACCGAGCGGGACGCGTTCAGCACGCTGTACAGCCGGCAGCTCGCCCAGTTCGACGCGGCCGAGCACGGCCTGTGCTTCGGCCGGCTCGAATTCACCGAGGGCGAGCGCCGTTATATCGGCCGGCTCGGCCTGCACGCCGAAACCGATGACTATGAGCAGCTGCTGATGGACTGGCGCGCGGCGGCCGCGCGGCCCTTCTACCTCGCCACCGCTGCCTCGCCCGGCGAGGTCAAGGTGCGCCGTCACCTGAAGACGCGCGGCCGGACCGTGCTGTCCATCGACGACGAGGTACTCGACCTGGCCATGGCCGACCCCACCAAGCACGAGGGCCTGACCGGCGAGTCCGCCCTGCTGGCCGCGCTGAATGCCAGCCGGACCGGGAAGATGGGCGACATCGTCGAGACGATCCAGGCGGAGCAGGACCTGATCATCCGCTCCGACCTGAGCGGCGTCGTGGTGGTTCAGGGCGGGCCCGGCACCGGCAAGACGGCGGTCGCCCTGCACCGGGCCGCGTTCCTGCTGTACACCTACCGGCGCCAGCTGGAGAAGCGCGGCGTGCTCGTGGTCGGCCCGAACGCCACCTTCCTGCGCTATATCGGGCAGGTGCTGCCCTCGCTGGGCGAGACCAGCGTGCTGCTGTCGACGATCGCGGATCTGTTCCCCGGCGTGAGCGCGCGGGGGACCGAGCCCCCGGAGGCGGCCGCGGTCAAGGGCGGCCTGGCCATGGCGGGTGTCATCGCGGCGGCGGTGCGCGACCGGCAGCGAATCCCCGGCCACGAGCTGGAGATCGTCTTCGACCACGAGAAGATCGCGCTGTCCCGCCAGGCCTGCACGCAGGCACGTGAGCGGGCCAGGCGCTCGCGGCTGCCGCACAACCAGGCGCGGCGGATCTTCAGCCGGGAGGTGATCACCGCCCTGACCCGGCAGGTCGCCGGCCGGCTCGGTGCCGACGTGCTCGGCGGCGGCAACCTGCTCGACCAGGCTGACCTCGACGACCTGCGGCAGGAGCTGCGCGGCAACCCCGGCGTCCGGGCGGCCATCGACGCGCTGTGGCCGGTCCTGACCCCGCAGGCGCTGCTGGCCGGCCTGTTCTCATCGGAGCACGCCCTGGACTCGGCCGCGCCCTCGCTGACCGAAGCGGAGCGGGCGCTGCTGCTGCGGGACGCGGCGGCCGGGTGGACGCCCGCGGACGTGCCGCTGCTGGATGAGGCGGCAGAGCTGCTGGGCGAGGATGACCGGGCGGCCAGGGCGCTGGCTGAGCGCAGGCGGCGGGCCGAGGTCGCCTATGCCCAGGGCGTGCTCGACATCATGTCCCGCGACCTGGACGACGATCCGGAGATCCTGATGGGCTCCGATGTCGTGGATGCCACCGAGCTGGCGCTCCGGCACGAGAACTCCGACAGCCTGACCGCCGTCGAGCGCGCGGCCGCCGACCGGACGTGGGCGTTCGGCCACGTCATCGTGGATGAGGCGCAGGAGCTGTCCGAGATGGCCTGGCGGATGCTGATGCGCCGCTGCCCCGGCAAGTCCATGACGATCGTCGGCGACATCGCGCAGACCAGTGACCTGGCCGGGCTCTCCTCCTGGCCGCGGGCACTGGGGCCGTACATGCAGGATCGGTGGCGACTCGCGCCGCTGACGATCAACTACCGGACGCCCGCCGAGATCATGACGGTCGCCGCCGACGTGCTGGCGGCGATCGACCCGGAGCTTGAGCTGCCCAGGTCGGTACGCGAGTCAGGCACGCAGCCGTGGCGGCTGGAAACGCCGGCGGCCGGCCTGCCCGGCCAGCTGGCCGGGGCCGCGACGGCGATGGCCGGGCTGACCGGCGACGGGCGGGTGGCCGTGATCGTGCCCGCCGCCCGGCTCGGCGAGCTCGGCGAGGCGGTGAGCGCCGCCCTGCCGGGGACCGCCGTGGGGGAAACCGCCGAGCCTGGCGGCCCGGTGGAGCTGGAGAATCCGGTCGTGGTGCTGAGCGTCCGGCAGGTCAAGGGGCTTGAGTTCGACGCCGTGCTGATCGCCGACCCGGCCGAGATACTGGCCGAGTCGCCCCGTGGCCTCAACGACCTGTATGTCGCGCTGACCCGGGCGACCCGGCGCGTCGGCGTCGTGCACAGCGGGAAGGTGCCCGGCGTGCTGACCGGGCTCAGCCCGATCGGCTCGGCCGCGGAGATCAGCTGACCGGCACCTGACCCGCCCGGCCGGTCCGTGGCCGGCGGGCGTCAGGCCGTTTGGAAAGGAAGGTCAGTCCTGGTCGTCGCGGTTCCCGCCGCCGAACCTGTTGAACAGGCGGCTGCCCGCGCCCGCGGCCGTCTCGGCCACCCCGCGCACCGCGCCGATCAGCGGGTCGGCGCTGCGGTTCCACGAGTCCTGGTAGGACTTCGCCGCCGACCTGAACTCCTCGCCGACGGAGGTGTCCGAGTCATCCTCGCGGCGGGGGTAGTTCCCGGCCAGGATGTCGCGGTACTCACCGCCGGCAGCCCAGCGGTCCAGCTCGGCGAAGCGCACCACGGCGAACGGGTGGATGTTGCCCTGCAGCTGCAGCAGCTTGAGCAGGCCCTCGCGAAGGTCGGGGACCGCGTCGTATTCCCGCGCCTGCTCGTGGAAGGCGTCGTGACTGAGCTCGCCCAGCTGCGCGCCGCCCGCGGTCTTCATCAATGCCCGCCGGCCCGCCTCGACGTCCTGGCCGGCCAGCACGCCCGCCCGGTCGCAGGACAGCTCGGACTTGCGGTACCACTCCTCCAGGCCCCAGATGATCGCCTTGAGGCCGAGCCAGGCGAACGGCACGAACGCCAGCCGGTTCGCCAGCGCCATCAGGGCGAGCAGCATCGTGCGGTAGACCGCGTGCCCGGACAGCACGTGGCCGAGCTCATGCGCGATGGCGAAGCGCATCTCCTCGGCGTCGAACAGGTCCACCATGCCGGTCGTGATCACGATGAACGGCTTGTCGGTGCCGATCGCCATCGCGTTCACCCTCGGGTCCTGGCTGATGAACAGCTCGGGGATCCTGGGCAGGTCAAGGACATAGCAGCCGTCCCGCAGGTACTCATACAGGTCGGGGAACTGGTCCTGGGACGCGCGCACGGAGCTGGCCAGGAACATCAGCCGCAGGCTCCGGTCGTTTAACAGGCCTGCCAGGTTGCGGAGGATCGTGTCGAATCCGGTGAGCTTGCGCAGCGCGACCAGGGCGGAGCGGTCTGCGGGATGCTCGTAAGCGCGGGAGCTGATACCGGGGAGACGAACCCGGGAGCGGTCAGGCACAGTGGTCATACCGCCATCGTAAGCGCCGTACGCCGGAGGGTTAGCCAGATGCCCGCACTACCACCGCCGGTCATGTTCGAGCCGGACGCCGAGTCCATGCCGCGCGACGAGCTCGCCGCCCTGCAGGAGGCCCGCTTGCGGGCCCTGATCGACGTCCTGCTGGCGGCCGGCGGACTGCAGGCGAGCCGCCTGAAGGAGGCGGGCATCAGCGGCGGCGGTGATGTCACGCTGGACGATCTGGCCGCGCTGCCGACGACCGGCAAGCGCGACCTGTGGGACGCCTACCCGTTCGGGCTGCTGGCCGTGCCGCGCAGCGAGGTCGCGGCGGTGCACGGGTCGAGCGGTACCGGCGGCCGGCCGACGCTGGTCGCCTATACCCGCGGCGATCTGCGGCTGTGGGCGCGGATGTGCGCGCGGGCCCTGGCCGCCGCCGGGGCCGGGCCGGGCAGCATCGTGCACAACGCCTACGGCTACGGGCTGTTCACCGGGGGCCTGGGCTTCCACCAGGGCGCGATCGAGCTCGGCGCCACGGTGGTGCCGGTCTCCGGCGGGATGACGGCGCGCCAGGTGACGCTGATCGCCGACCTGCGGCCGGACATCCTGACCTGCACGCCGTCGTACGCGATCCGGCTCGGCGAGGCTCTGGCGGCGGCCGGTTTGCGGCCGGGGGCAGGGCTCCGCCTTTCGGCTGGCGCGTTCGGGGCGGAGCCGTGGACTGAGGAGCTGCGCGGGCGGATCGAGGCGCTCCTCGGGCTGCGCGCACTGGACGTTTACGGGCTGTCGGAGATCATCGGCCCTGGTGTCGCCGCCGAGTGCCTGGTCGCCGCCGACGGGCTGCACGTGAACGAGGATCATTTCCTGGTGGAGGCGATCGACCCGGTGACCGGAGCGCCGGTGCCGGACGGAACGGCAGGGGAACTGGTGTTCAGCACCGTGACCAAGCAGGCGCTGCCGCTGCTGCGGTACCGCAGCGGCGACATCGCGGCGCTGCGCCGCGGCGACTGCCCCTGCGGCCGCACCCTGGTGAAGATGAGCAAGGTCACCGGCCGCCGGGACGACATGCTGGTGATCCGCGGTGTCAATGTCTACCCGAGCGAGGTCGAGCGGGTGCTGCTGGCCGAGCCAGCGCTCGCCTCCGACTACCTGCTGGTCGTGGACGAGCGGGAAGCTCAGCATCGCCTGGTGGCCTGCTGTGAATTCAGAACGGATGCGTCTGGCCGGCTCCCGGCTGAGCCCGAGCTCCAGGCGCGGCTGACTGACGCCCTCGGCCTTTCGGTGCGGGTCGCCCTGCTGCCGGCTGGCACGGTCCCGCGCACCGAGGTCGGCAAGGCGGTGCGGATCGTGCGGTGGTCAGGCGGCGAGCCGCCGGTGCCGGGAATCGGCAGCTCTTCATGAGCGATGCCGGCGCCAAGCGCATCGGGGTGATGGGCGGCACCTTCGACCCGATCCATCACGGTCACCTGGTCGCGGCGAGCGAGGTCGGGCATTTCTTCTCGCTGGACGAGGTCATCTTCGTGCCCACCGGCCAGCCATGGCAGAAGGGCGGGCGCACGGTATCCGCCGCCGAGGACCGCTACCTGATGACGGTGATCGCTACCGCGTCGAACCCCCGGTTCTCGGTCAGCCGGGTGGACATCGACCGGCCGGGGGAGACCTACACGATCGACACGCTGCGCGACCTTCGGGCGGCGCGCGGGCCTGACGCCGAGTTCTTCTTCATCACCGGCGCGGACGCGCTGGCCAGGATGATGTCGTGGCGAGACGCGGACGAGCTGTTCAGGCTCGCGCATTTTGTCGGCTGCACGCGGCCGGGGCACCGGCTGTCGGACGCCGACCTGCCGGACCGGCGGGTGAGCCTGATCGAGATCCCGGCTCTGGCCATCTCCTCGACCGCCTGCCGGCAGCGGGTGCGGGCGGGCGAGCCGATCTGGTACCTGGTTCCTGACGGCATCGTGCAGTACATCACCAAGCGTCGGTTGTACGAGGACGGCGGCTCGGCGGGGTAGCCGGGCGCCGGCCCGAATCGGAGGATCTCGATGCACCTGGGGGCATATCCGTTACTCCCCTCCGTTATTCCCCTCCGTTATTCCCCGGCGGGCATGGCTCGCGTCGCAGGTGGCGGGCCCAGAGCGTGCGGCAGCGCCGCAGCTGGTCGCCTGGCGCGGCGGGTCAGGTTACCCTGAACTGGCTTCGCCCCGTATTGACGGGACGTGAGAGCGTAGAACCTAGGGCGCAGCGAGAGCTCAGCGAAGGAGGACGAGCAGCACACGTGACAGCCACGGAGAAGGCCGTCGAGCTGGTGGGGATCGCCGCGCTGGCGGCGGCCGACAAGCTCGCCACTGAGATCATCGCGTACGACGTGAGCGAGCAGCTCGTGATCACCGACGCTTTCCTGCTCTGCTCGGCCCCCAACGACCGCCAGGTCAAGTCCATCGTCGACGAGATCGAGGACAAGCTGCGCAAGGCAGGGACCAAGCCGGTCCGCCGGGAGGGGGAGCGAGAGGGCCGCTGGGTCCTGCTCGACTACATCGACATCGTCATCCACGTGCAGCACGCCGAGGAGCGCGTCTTCTACGCGCTGGAGCGGCTCTGGAAGGACTGCCCGCGGATTAGCCTGCCAGAGCCGGTGGAGGCGGGCGCGCGCCGCGGCGGCTCTGCTGGCGCTGACGGCCAGCTGGGGCCTGCCTGATCATGGCAGGCAGCGAGCCGGGCGCCGGTGCCGGTGCGGGCGCCGCCGGTGCCGGTGCCGGCGGTGTGGGGGCCGGGCCTGGGGGGCCCGGGCTGGCTGGGGTGGAAGCCGGAGCCGCGGAGGCGGCAGTGGCGGAGACCGCCGGGGCAGGACGCTCTGCGGAGCAGGCGGTCTGGCTGGTGCTCTGGCGGCACGGACAGACAAACTGGAACCTGCAGTGGCGATTCCAGGGCCAGAGCGACACTCCGCTCAATGCCGCGGGGCACGCGCAGGCGCGCCGTGCCGCCAGGTACATCGCCGCCTTGCGGCCCGCCGCGATCTTCTCCTCCGACCTGATCAGGGCCTCGGCCACCGCCGAGGCGCTGGCCCGGCTGACCGGGCTCAGCGTGCAGCTGGACAAGGACCTCAGGGAGCGCGACGGCGGCTCCTGGGAGGGGATGACGGACACCGAGATCAGGCAGTCCTACCCGGAGGCGCACGCGGTCTGGGCGCCACCTGACGGCGAGCCGGCCGCCGCCGTCGCGGACCGCGCAGCAGAGGCGCTTGAGCGGATCGCCGACAGCCTGACCGCTCCGTCGCTGGCCGTGGTGGTGAGCCACGGGGCGGCCCTCAACATGGGAATGTCGCGACTGCTCGGCCTGCCCTCCGGCCTGCGCCCGATCGGCCCGTTCGGCAACTGCAACTGGTCGGTCATCGGCCGGCGGGCCGGCCAATGGCGGCTGTTCGAGCACAACGTCGGTATGCTGCCCGAGCCGGTGCCTGAGCCGGTGCCCGACCCGGACGCCGCCCGCGACGACTGACCGGTTTCTTGTACACTGGCGAGGCGCTGCGGCCGGACGGCCAAAGGCGCGTTGAGGGGCTATAGCTCAGTTGGTAGAGCGCTTGCATGGCATGCAAGAGGTCTGGGGTTCGAATCCCCATAGCTCCACTTCTTGGTATCTCCCCAGGTCAGGGCCCTGATAGATGATCAGTCCAACACCCCGTAGCTCGATCTTGCCCGCTGAGACCTCCATTACTTTCCGTTATAGCCGCAGGTCAGCGGCATGCGGGGGAGCAGCGGAGACTGCTTGCGTGTCGGGCAAGCGCCCAGGCGGCGGAATCCCTTCCTGCGCGGTTGTTCCGGCAGGTCAGCGCGCCTGTCAAG
>WNEY01001587.1_pt1 | contig 16212 bp, 14 predicted proteins | sample 5400531 | NCBI WGS metagenome assembly WNEY01 (sample SAMN13153338, study PRJNA577476) | soil metagenome | isolation source: 200 cm saprolite under Douglas fir tree site 1 | place: USA:California | collected 2015-04-18
CGGCCACCATCCGCGCCCGGCTCGAAGAGATAAACGTCGTCGGGCTGCGCGACGGCTTCGAATGGATCATGCGCGGCGATATTGACCACGTGATCCCACTGACCATCGACGCGGTCAGCCGGATCCATTTCCGGGGCGGGTCGTACATCGGCATCTCGCGGGCGAACCCCACGGCCAATCCGACGCATATGGAGAACGCGGTCATCTCGCTGCTGCGGCTGAACGTCACGCAGCTCATCACCATCGGCGGCGACGACACGGCGTTCTCGGCGATGAAGCTCGCAGAGCGTGCAGGGGGCCGCCTCCGCGTTGTCCACGTGCCGAAGACCATCGACAACGATCTGGATCTGCCGCCCTACGTCGACACCTTCGGGTACCAGACGGCGCGACACTTCGGCGTCGATATCGTGAAGAACCTCATGGTTGACGCGAAGACGACCTCGCGGTGGTACTTCGTGATCGCGATGGGGCGCAAGGCCGGACACCTGGCACTCGGCATCGGCAAGGCGGCCGGGGCGACGTTGACGCTCGTTCCCGAGGAATTTCCGAAGCCGATTCGGATCCAGGCCATCGTCGATTCGCTGGCGGGCGCCGTCATCAAGCGCCTGAGCTATGGCCGTTCCGATGGCGTTGCGGTCATCGCCGAAGGCGTCGTTCTCGACGTCGCGTCAGAGGACCTCGGCGGGCTTCACGAGGTTGAACACGACGCTCACGGCCACCTCCGAATCGGCGAAGTGAATATCGGCGAGATCCTCAAGGCGCAGGTCACGGCGCGCCTGGGGGCGTTCGGGATCAAGGTGACCACCGCCGCGAAGAACATCGGCTACGAGCTGCGCTGCGCCGATCCGATTCCGTTCGACATGGAGTACACGCGCGACCTTGGCTATTGCGCGGCGAAGTACCTGCTGGCCGGCGGCAACGCGGCGATGATCTCGATCCAGGGAGGCCATTTCGTGCCGGTGCCGTTCGCACAGATGATCGACAGCCAGACCGGACGGACGCGCATCCGCCTGGTCGATGTCTCTTCCACCCGGTACGCGATCGCGCGCCGATACATGATCCGCCTGCGCCGCGACGACTTCGAGGATCCCCACGAGTTGGCGAAGCTCGCAGCGACGGCGCGCATCTCGCCGGACGAATTCCGCCGCGAGTTCGAGTACCTGATGGCTGCCGAGCCGCCACCACTTGCGATGGACGAGCTGGGGGAGCGCGTGGCGGCCTCCGATCGTGCGGACGCCCGCGCCACCAATCAACCTGTCAAGGGATGAACGTGAACTTGACCTGACCGGTGATCGTCTTCGTCACGCCGAGGAGCGATCCGCCGAGCGGTCGAGTGCGCGTCGTCACGCGAACGTAATAATCCCGCGCGGCGTCGAGCTTGGCGGTATCGGCCACCGGCACGCGGCTCCACTTCGTGAGCCAGGTCTTCACGATCGCATCGTCCTCGGTGACCAGCACGTCTTCGACGCGGCCGTCGACCGTGCGCGTGAGGGTGTGGCGCCGCGTGAGGTTGTCGTACTGATCCGTCGTCGCCACGACGGTCGTTCCGATCGTTCGATCGATCCAGGCAGGCGTTCGCAGCTCGAGCTGGTAGGTGAACGTCGTCCGCAGACCGCTCGCGATCGCCTCGCGGACCGCGTCGTTGTACGCGTCGCTCAGCTCGAACGACACGACGACGCGGTTGTCGGTGATGAATGGGGTGATCCGCAGCGTCTCCTCGGATCGCACCGTCACCGTCGCGAGAAGCAGCAGCACCGACCAGACCGAGCACCTTCGAATCATGCGCATATGTTAGTACCGAATCGCGACAGCCATGGTCGCACGCCAGAACGATAGATGTTCGTCGCCGAACGAAATGCCCCCGCTGCCTGTGTTGCTGCCGACGCTCTGAAACCGGCGGACTTCCCAGGAGACGCCGGTCCGGTTGGTCAGGAACCCGACGACGCCGACGCCAACGTCGAGCACGGGCATGATGGTCGAGACGTCGAACACATTGAACAGGGTCGTCGTCCTGACGCGCATCAAGCCGCCGCCTCCCACGAGGTAGGGCCGCAACGAATACTCTGTCAGCCGGTGCGGCGCCGCAACGATGACATTGCCGCTGATTGTCGTCACGCGGCTGCCGCGCACCAGGGACTTGTCACCGGACTCGAAGAACCCGGGCGCGTCGGCAACGTCAATCTCGGTTCCGAACATCTCGCCCAGGAACACCGCGCTGGCGCCGATCGACAGGTTCGCCTTGCCCGAACATTTTGATGAACTGCACGGCGTGACCACAAGCTCCGGGTCCACAAACGTATTCCCGCCGCCGAACGTCACGCCAATGAACGGGCGAATCTGCCGGTCCTCGGCGTATGTCCGGGCAGACATTAGCAGAAGACCCGCCGTCAGTACAACCGTGCTCCGCGCCGCGCCCCGGACCCTCATCGGACGAAGATGGAGAGAAACAAGCGGGCAAACGGCGAGACAGTGACATCACCCGCCGACAGCGCAAACGGCCGGGCCAGTCCCTGGCTGTTTGCGAGCAGAATCAGCGTCAACCCGCGTCGGGGCGCCGTGATGAGCATCGACGAGGAGGCGTTGTCGCTGACGCCGAACTGCCAGACGATGGGCTCGCCGTTGTAGGCCTGGACGAACCAGCCGGATGCGTGCGGGAGCGGCTGCCCGTTCGCGCCGGTCGGCGGCGTCCACGCGCGCGCCAGCGTGGTGGGAAGCACGACCTTGCCATTCTTCAGCGCCAGATCGAATTTTTCGAGGTCGATGAGCGTTGAAATCAGTCCGGAGGCGGGCGTTAGCGTCGACGCGGCGTACGATGAGGGCGTCGCGCGTCCGCGCGCGTCGACGGTGTAGGGCGTAGCCAGCCGACGGAGAACACCTGAGAAACGCTGTAAGACGTCTGCGCTGAAGCCTTCGGCTGGCGCCGTCAACCGTACGACGTCGGACCCCGGAACGGAATCCGTCATCGCCAAGACCTTGAAGAGGAGGTAGGACATGCCCCATCGGTACGTCGAGTCGGTGCAGCTGGAGATCGCCGGCGCGACCGGCGCGAGCCGTTCGAGGCGATAGGAAAAGGTGAGACCGTTGACGCCGGCGGTGGTGTGGGTCAACAGCTGTCGGATCGTCGCCGCCGCGTCAGCGCTCGAAGGAACGAATTTACTGACCGGATCGTCGAGCGACAGCCACCCGTCCTGCGCGCACCGGGCCGCCAGCGACGCAGCGATCGCCTGTGTCGTGCCATCCAGCTGGAAGGGCGTGTCGAGCCGGGTGTCGATGTTGCGTTCGATGTCCTGCTTGCCGAAGGCTGCCTCCCAGTTCACGCTGGCCGGACCGACAATCGCCGCGGCCAGCCCGGGAATCCCCGCTTGCGTACGAAGAGAATCTAGATATTCGCTGAAGCGTGACAGCACGAAGTCGTCGGCGGCGTGCACGAGCGCGCCCACTGACAACGATAGGGCCATCGTGAGTAGCAGCAGCGGACGACGCATGGACATAGCCTGGGGCCGGGGGCTCTACATCATACCGGAGGATTGGCCGGGGTGCCGCACGATTCCGGCCGGGCGCCGCCTCGAAGCTGAGAGGGGTGCGCCCATGGTCCGCAAGAATGTAACGCGGCTGCTTCACACCTCCGCACGCCGTGAAGCTGTCAGAATCCCGGCGTGGGCATTCTCCTTACCCCAATCATCACAAAGGACACGATCGCGCTCGATGCGCTCCGGGGGCAGACGCTGGCCGTTGACGGCAACGGCGAGCTCTATCAATTCCTCGCCCTCATTCGGCTTCGCGACGGCACGCCGCTGCAGGATTCAAAAGGACGCACGACGTCACATCTATCGGGTCTCTTCTACCGGACCACGCGGCTCATGTCCGAGCACGCGCTGAAGCTCGTGTTCGTGTTCGATGGCACGCCGCCGCCCCGCAAGGCGCAGGAGATCGCGAAGCGCCGCGCCGGCAGAAAGCGATATGAAGACGAGCGCGCCGCTGCGTTGGCGCGCGGCGACCTGGCGCAGGCCTACTCGAAAGCCACCATGACATCGCGGTTGACGAGAGAGATGGTCGCGGAGGCGCGCGAGCTGCTGCGCCTCATGGGCGTGCCGACCGTGCAGGCCCCTTCCGAAGGTGAAGCGCAAGCGGCGCACATGGCGGCGACCTCCCCGCACGTCTGGGCCGCGGCGAGCAAGGACTACGACTCGCTGCTGTTCGGCGCGCCCAGGCTGGTGCGCTTCCTGACGATCTCCGGCAAAGAGTTTCTGCCAAGCCAGGGGACGTTCCGACCGATCGTCCCGGAGGCGATCGAGCTGGATCGTCTGCTCGACGGCTGGGGCATCAGCCGCAAGGGGCTCGTGGATCTCGCGATGCTCGTGGGCACCGATTTCAATGACGGGATAAAAGGCATCGGCCCGAAGAAAGCGCTGACGCTCGTGCAGCAACACGGCCGCATCGAGAACATGCCCGATGAGATCCGGCAGGCGCTCGGGGATCCCGCGACCCTCGACGAGGTGCGCCGCATCTTCCTCAATCCCGACGTCACCGATGCGTTCGAGGTGCGGCCGGCGGAGCCTGACCTTGACGGCATCGTCGGGTTCCTCTGCGAGGAGCGCGAGTTCTCGCGGGAGCGCGTCACCGCTGCGATCGAGCGCACGTTTCGCGTGCGCTCGCCCTGGTAGATCGGACTTCGGTATTCGGTGATCACACGCCAACCTCGGAGGTGACGCTCTCGATCCTGCCGCGCTCTTAGCTTCCCCAGACAACGGTGCAGAGCCACACCACTACTTCGATGAATCCCATGTTCATTCTCCTCGCGCGGCTTTTTGTGAAGCCGCCTGATGTCGTGTTGAAAAAGTTGGAGTCGGTTTTCGTCCAACTTCGTCGACATCAAAGGGCAAGGCGAATGCCATCCAGTCCGCTGGCGGGGCGCCATGGACTGACACGCTGTAGATTCAGAGTGATCGCGCGTGTGCGCGCGGCACACGACAGATCATGCGTTGAGCGCACGCTTGGAACGCGACCGCCGAATTTGAGATCGAAATTGCAAATTCCATCTCGGTGCGCGACGCTGCACGGAGGGCGCTGATCGTTCAGCATGGCGGTCGCAAAAGCGTGATTGACGAGACGAAGATGTGATCCTCCGTCGGCGACGGTGGATTTTCTGAAGCAACAGTCGGCCATCCAGTGCCAGTGTGCGCATCCGATCGACCCGCGTGGCGTGCACAGTTTCTGGAAAAGGTGCTCCGTGATCTGTGAGATCTCCGGCCACGCAAGAGCAGGCGCGTCGGACATGCCTTCGCGCTGTCAGGTGCCGGACATGGCAGCCGGAGGGCTGCGTTACCGAAGAGAGCTGGCGACTCGACTCGCGGAGACGTCATGCCCGGCGATGGCGCCGGGCATCCTGCGCAACGCCGGGAACCCTGCAGCGGGACAGCAGAGCCCCCCGCATGGATGCGCTTGGCACTCGACGGCGACAGCGTCGAGCTCCATCCGATGGCTCGTCGGTCTAGCCAAACGCGCCGAGGTGTCTCGTTTGAGGTGCGGAGATGAGCGCCGGCAAGCGGACGGTGAACCGGGCGCCGCGGCCGCGCCCACCGCTTACAGCCGTCACCGTGCCACCGTGCGATTCCGTCAGATGTCTGACGATGGCCAGCCCAATCCCCAGGCCTCCATGCGAACGCGTTGTTGAGCCGTCGGCCTGTCGAAACCGGTCGAAGATGAAGGGCAGCGCCTCGGGGTCGATGCCGCGACCGTTGTCGATCACCTCAATGCGAACGTGGCCTGGCTCCGGGACGACCGCGACGCGGATGGAGCCACCCGTTTCGGTAAATTTGACCGCATTCGAGAGAAGATTCCACAAGACCTGCCGGAGGCGATCCGCGTCGGCGTGCACGAAGGGGACCTCGGCGGGTATGTCGACGTGGAAATCGAGGTTCTTCGACAGGATCGCTGGCTGGACGGTCTCGGCCGCTCCCTTCAACACTTCGCGCAGGTCGGTCGGACGCAAGTCGAGCTGGAGCGCGCCACGGACGATCCGCGACATGTCGAGCAGGTCCTCGAGCAGTACCGCCTGCGCGCGGGCGCTGCGTTCCAGCGCATCGAGCGCCTTCTGGTTCTGCGTGTCGTCCATGCGGCCCGTCTTCAACAACCGCACCCAGCCGAGAATTCCTGTCGCCGGCGTGCGGAGCTCGTGCGAGAGCGTCGTCAGGAACTCGTCTTTCAGGCGGTTCGCCTCGTCGGCCGTCGCGCGCGCGCGCCGCTCACTTTCGAGCAGGGCCTCTCGTTCCGCCTCACTGACCTTGCGAAGACTGACGTCCCGGAACGTCTGGATCGTCCCGATCACCTCGCCGGCCCTGTTCCTGACGCGCGCCTGCATCTGCTCAATCGGCCACTCGGTGCCGTCGCGCTGGACGAGGATGTATTCTCGAACCGTGCGCTCGTCGGTCGGCGTCGAACCATCTTCAGGTGTCCGAGTGGTGGGATCGAGCGCGCGGAAGACCTCGGTGACGCGCCGCCCGCACGCTTCGCGTTCCACCCACCCGGTCAGCCGTTCGGCGGCCGGATTCAACACTGTGACGCTGCCGTCGCGATCGGTGACCAGGACGGCGTCGGCGGTGCTGCGCAGCGCCGCCTCGTACGAGGCGAGCCTCGCGAAATGCTCGACCTGCTCCTGCATCCGATCGAGGGCGGCTCTGTAGGACACATGCAGAATGAGCAGGAGCGGCAGGATGAATGTGATCGTGGTCACGTCGACAAGACGCGCGGCATTCATCAGCACCAGCACGCCCGCGATCGATGCACCGCTGAAGTAGGTCAGCCATAACGCCGAGAAATGATCCCGCCACACGGCGGCGATGCCGGCCCGGCGCTCCTGAGCGACCATGACGGCGATGAAGCCGGTGTTCAGGAGGAAATAGACCGCCCCGAAAATCGCCAGCGCGCCAATCACCTCTCGAATCCGTCCGGTCTGATTGGCCAGCGGGCCCGTCTGCGTGATCGTGAAAAAGAGGTGCGCAGCCAGCCACATGGCCAGCGCGGTGGCGGTCGCGTTGAATACGACGCGGGTCCACATCCGCGATTTGTTGAAGTGGACGATACGCAGTGATATCACCAGCGCATCGAGCACGACGACCACGGTTCCCGCGGCTGGTCCGAAGAGCAGCGCCGCGGCAATCGTGAACGTGTCGGAAATCGAAAAACTGACCTGGACCGTGCGCATCCGCAGCGTCGACCACCCCGTGACCAGCGTCAAGGCGACCAGCACGAACCACGGCGATCCTACCGGGTGGCGTATCAATTCGCCGACCGAGACCAATAGAACGACGGCTCCTGCAGCGCCGACCGTCCAGAGGAAGGCGCTCCGCACGACATTGTTCACGAGCGGGATTGTACCGCCCATTGCGTGTCCGCGTGAGGCCAGTGCCACAGCGCGAACCGACGGGCGAAGTCGTCCAGGCGGATCGAGAGGATCGAGATGAGCTCTGAAAGAGGCCAGTTGACGTTGACAGTTCCGGGCCGCCACGCGCAACCAGCGGTGGCTCTCGCCGTTCGACATGTCGACGGCTGCGCGCGCCGGGTTGTGCCGCCGGTCCGTCGATATCTCGGTTCATTGAAGCAACGAGGGCCTCTGCTGCCATGCCGAAGTGAGACGGCCCCTCCATCTCACCCTGCACCGGCGGTGCGTTCGCATCGCCGGTGCCCTGTCGCTTCGGTTCCACGGCCCGCGGCCCTTCCGTCTCGGCAGGATGGTTGCGCGCTCCGCGATTTCCCGCTGCAGCGGCGTCCCGTCAGGCACCTTCGACCACCGCTATCCAGCTTTGCTGTGCGCTCCGCGCGATCGACGGTTCCGGTTGCCGTTCGTCGGTCGAGGGGTTCCGCGCAGGGCGACAACCGATGGGGTTGTGCGCGCGCCTTTCTGATTCACGATTCTGCGGGCTCGCCGCCCTCCCTTACCGCGAGCGCCGAGCGCGTCGCTCCGAGATCGGTGAGCTCTGAGCCGGGCATTTCGACGAACTTGCCCTGGAGACGGGCGAGCGCATCGAGGTCGACGCGGCCTGGAAAGGCAAGCATCCTGCCGGGAGACTCGCAACCCGCCGCTGACGAAGCCGCGACTTTTCGGGGTCGCCCCCGCCGGCCGATCGCCACGCGCACACGGGCGAATCAGCCGCGGCATCTGGCACGACGGTTGCGCTGGGCAGCGGTACCTGCGCGGCACAGCCGCGATCACGCGGGCACGTGCGCGGGAAAGGACGTGACATGCACAGGCACATTCGTCTCGCAGTGGCGTTGGTGGGACTCATCCTGGCGCTGGGCATCGCGCGCCCCTACGCGGCGGACGCGAAGTCGACAGTGGAGGACATCCGCAAGGAGCTGATGCAGCTCCCCTACTACGGTCTGTTCGACTACCTCGCGTTCAGCTACGACAAGGGAACGGTCACGCTCGGGGGCCTCGCGTATCACCCCGGCCTGAAACGCGACGCCGTCCGGGCCGTCAAGCGCGTCGCCGGCGTCGATCAGGTGATCGACAAGATCGAGGAGCTGCCGGTCTCGCAAAACGACGATGAGTTGCGGTGGAAGACCTACTATGCGATCTATCGAGACCCGTTCCTGTCCCGTTACGCGCCTGGCGGGGGGATCCTGTGGGGACACCGCCATCCATTCGGACCCGGATTCCTCGGCTACGGGCCCGCGATGTTTCCGGGCATGGAGCCGGCCGGCGATTACCCGATTCACATCATCGTGAAGAACGGGCGCATCACGCTGCTCGGCGTGGTGGATAACGAGGGCGACAAGACACTCGCCGGGATGAAGGCGCGCGAGGTGCCGGGATCCTTCGGCGTCGACAACCAGCTGGTGGTCGAGAAGGATCAGCGCCCGACGAAACGCTGACGCCCCGACGACGATCTTCTTCCTTCGCGCTGCCGGGTAATACGAACGCGTAGCGCCCGCCAGCCTTCGTCCCAGTGAATCGTCCACTCGGATAATTGAGCATCGCTTCGCCGGCGACTACATTTTCCCCCGTGAAGGGAACGAGCCGGACTCACGAGCCTTACATCGCGATCGTCGACGCGACGATGATCCGCTCGACGATCTCCGCTCGGCGCTGACATTCGGCGACCAACATGAAACGGAGGAGCCATGGACCTCAGTACCCAGCCCGATGGACGCCGCGCGCAGCGCGGCGATTCCGCACCACGACGACCCGCACCGCGACGACGGCATCGTCAGCCGCTCGCCCGCTTTGTGCGATGCGCTCGAGCGCCTCGAGCGCGTGGCGCCGATCGATGCGACCGTGCTGATCACAGGCGAGACAGGCACCGGGAAGGAATTGATGCCTGGCGTGTGCCCTCCACAGTTCGACGAGTTCTGTTCGAATTCGTTGCGCTCGCTGTCTTGCGCGTTCGGTGCCCGATCGCGCGGCCTGAAGCTCCAGCGTCAGCTTCTGTATGCGCGCCTCGCGTTTTTTCGTCGTTGATGTGGACTGACATGCGCGTGGGGCGGGGCACATCGTGTGCCAACGATCTCCCCGTATGCGCGTCAGTTGCTCAACTGGAATGGAACACTACCGGCGATTCTCGCAGAGCCGGCGCACGACGCCGACGACCTCGGGGAAGCTCACCGGCTTGTGGAACGACGCCGCCGCATCGAGCTCGTGCACGTGCTCGCTCTCGACGCCCGAGAGCACGACGATCGGAATGTCGGCGAGCCCGGGGTCGTCGCGCTGCTCGCGGCGGAAGGTCCAGCCGTCCATCACGGGCATCCGCAGGTCGAGCAGGATGACGCTGGCGTCGCCGCCGCCGCGCAGGTACGCGAGCGCTTCCTCGCCGTTGCCGGCACCCACCGGCGCGAACCCTTCCAGCTTCAGAAACTTGATCATCAGCCGGACCAGATTCGGATCGTCGTCGACAACCAGGACGCTCGAGGCCATCAGTGTCCAAGAGTATGACAGATTGACAGCCGTACCGGGGGCGCGTAGTGTCGGGCCATGAATCGCCGAGACTTTTTGCGTATTGTCGGGGCCGCGTCCTTAACTCCTGCTCTCGACGCGGGATCGGAAGCCGCCGTGCGCGCGCCCGCCGCGACTGTCCTCTACGATGATCGGTCGGTGCAGCTCGACCGGATCGGGGCCGACCCGAAGCAGGTCGCGGATGCGCTCTGGGTCCGCAAGCGCGACCTGCCGCGGATCAACGCCTTCGCGGTCAAGCCGCAAGGCGCATGTCGCGGCGACGTCTGCATCCCGATCCCGAAAGACATGCTCCGCGGAGAGTATTTCAACCTCACGGCATTCGCCAGAAAGATTGCCCAGCCGGTCGTCGTCGACACGCCGTCGCGCGTCTGGAGCTTCGGCGAGATTCAGGCGCTCGGCAACGGACTGACCTCGCGTGTCGCGCCAGACGTCGCCGTTCCTGACCGCGCGGGGCGCCCCGTGCGCCTCTCCCGCTTCCGGGGCAAAAAGCTGCTGGTCGTGACCTGGGCCTCCTGGTGAGGGTGCCGACTCGATCTGCCAGGCTGGCAGAAACTTTACACCGAGCTGAAAGACAGGAACTTCGAGATCATCGCCGCCGCGCAGGACACCGGCGGTGAGGCGGCTGCCGGCAAATCGTACGACGCGGCCGCAGCGACCTTCACGACGCTCGTCGACGCGAAGCACACGATCAGCTCTGCGTTCCAGTTCATCAACGTGCCGATGGGCGTGTGGATCGATGAGCAGGGGCGTATCGTGCGGCCGGCCGAACCGGCATGGACGTCGAGCCGGACCGACACGTTCGGCGGCAAGCCGCTGGCCATCGAAGGGGACGTGTACGTCGCCGCGCTGCGCGACTGGGTGACCAACGGCGACAGGAGTGACTACGTGCTCTCCGACGAGGAGTTCGCCCGCCGCGTGAAACCGCGCTCGCCCGCCGAAATGGAAGCCGACGCCAGCTTCAAGCTCGCCGTCTGGTTCCAACAGGAAGGCGACGCCGAGCGAGCCGCGAAGTACTTCGAGCGCGCGCAGGCGCTCAACCCGGAAGACTGGAACTACCATCGCCAGGAGTGGAGCTTCACGCCGCAGGACGCCGGCAGGAAGTGGATGGAGAAGTTTCAGAAGCAGCAACACCCGTACTATCCGAAGCTGGAGATCACACCGAAGCCGAAGGGCTGACCCGTCGCGGTCCGGCTAGAACCGGACTTAGCGTACGTGCTCGAGCCGCCTTCGCCGGACGTCTTCGTAGATTTCGATCGCTCTACGTCCGATCGACGGCCAGCTCCAGTTCCGCGCGAACCGATCGATCACGCGGGCGCGCTCCGAAAACAGATCGCGCGAGCAGACATCCACGAGCGCGCGCTCCAGACCGGCGGCATCGCCAGGCGTCCACAGCGCGCCGACCGCTCCGCCGTCCGTCAACAGCCGGAACGTCGGGATGTCGGTGACGACCGGCACCGCGCCGCACGCGCTCGCTTCCATCAAGGCGTACCCGCTGCCTTCGTGGTGGCTGCCCAGGACGAAAAGATCCGCGGCGCTGTAGAAGGCCGGCAGCCGCGCGTGCGGAACCGTTCCAACCAGCCGCACGCGCTCCTTCAACACGGCAGATCGTGCCATCCGTTCGCGGACAGCCGGCAGCATGTCCTCGGACGTGTAGATCATCGTCACCGTCGCTGCCGGCAACGCGCTGAGGCTGCGCTCGAAGCCGTCGAGCACGGTGAGCGGATCCTTGTTCGCGTTCAGCCGCCCGACCCACAGCAATGCGGGGGATCCGTCCACGCCACTCTGCGCCCGTGCGGCGGCGCGATTCACTGGCTGCACGCTGGTGCTCGCTTCCATCACCTGATATGTCGGCTGACCGGGCGCGATGAAGCCGGCGCGCCGCCACGGCGCGGCGTGTTCGTCCGCGGCGAACAGAAACGCGTCGACCACGCCGCGCGTCAGGCGGCCGAGGAGCCGCAGCAGGGGCGCGCGACCGACCGCTCCGCCATCGCCATGATTCTGAACGACGATGGCAGTCGGGCGCGGCAGCGTGCGGCGCAGCTTCCAGGTCGACAATGAAAACGTCAGGCCGTTGACGTGCGCGACCTCGGCGCCGGTTGCAGCAACCGCGCGTGGGAGCTCGCGATCGACAAAGCGGTATTCGATCCCGTTGCGGATGACTTGAGCTTGCCGATGAAATCGCTGAACGACGCTCACGCGCGCGGCGCCGGCGTCGGCCAGCGCGTCGCTCCAGCTGGTCAACGTGGTGTAACGGTCGAGCAGCGCGTCCGGATCCGCCAAGTCCTTGTCGAACCCGTAGTTAACCTGGACGACTGACACGCCCGCCGGATGAGTTTTCACTTGAAGCGGCGCCCCATCGACATAACATTGTGCACGTCGCGCACGATCGCACTGTCGCACGTCGCACGTCGCACATTTACGCCGGCGAGTACATCGCCTTCAGCCTGCCGGCGTCGGCGCGCACGGCGAGTCTCGGACCGCGGTCAGTTGTTCTTTCGCAAGAGAGTCAAAGAAAAGGGTAAAAGATGACACGCACATTCAGACGCGCCGCGCTCGCGGCGGCCTCCCTCGCCGGCCTGTTCGGATTGATGACCATCACTCCGCGCATGACGGCGAACCTGTCGGGCCAGGCCCCGGGCTTCCCCACCACCAAAAACGGCGAGTGGCCGTATTACACCGCCGACGTCAGGGGGTCGCGCTACTCCCCGCTCGATCAGATCAACGCCGCGAACTTCAACCAGCTCGAGGTCGCGTGGCGGTTCAAGACCGACAACCTCGGCACGCGCCCCGAGTTCAAGCTCGAAGGCACGCCGCTGATGGTGAAAGGGGTTGTCTACGCCACCGGTGGAACGCGCCGATCGGTCGTCGCTCTCGACGCGAAAACCGGCGAGCTGATATGGGTGCATGCGGAAAGGGAAGGCGCGCGCGCGGTGAACGCACCGCGGCAGCTCTCCGGCCGCGGCCTGTCGTACTGGACCGACGGCAAAGGTGACGACCGCGTCATCTATGTCACGACCGGATATCGCCTCGTGTCGCTGAACGCGAAGACCGGCGTCCCGGTCAGCGGCTTCGGCACCAACGGCGTCGTCGACATGAAGATCGGGGCGGTCATCGGCAAGGGCACGCAGATCGATTTGGAAAGCGGCGAGATCGGCCTTCACTCGACGCCGACCGTCGCGAAGGATGTGATCATCGTCGGCTCGTCGTTCCGGGAGGGGCTGACGGTCAAGAGTCACAACAACACGAAGGGGCTCGTCCGCGCATGGGACGCGAAGAGCGGCAAGCTGCTCTGGACGTTCAACACGATTCCCCGTCCGGGCGAGTTCGGCAACGACACCTGGGAAAAGGAGTCGTGGGCGATCAACGGCAACACGGGCGTGTGGACGCAGATCACGGTCGACGAAGAGCTCGGCCTCGTCTACCTGCCGGTCGAGGATCCCACCTCGGATCTGTACGGCGGTCATCGTCCGGGCAACAACCTGTTCGGAGACAGCCTCGTGTGCGTCGACCTGAAGACCGGCCAGCGCAAATGGTACTTCCAGATTGTGCATCACCCGATCTGGGACCTCGACATGCCGGCCGCGCCGCTGCTCGCGGACATCGTGGTGAACGGCAGGCCGATCAAAGCGGTTGCGCAGGCGACCAAGCAGGGTCTGCTCTACGTGTTCGACCGCGTGACCGGTCAGCCGGTGTGGCCGATCGAAGAGAAGCCGGTGCTGCAGACCGACGTCCCGGGGGAGAAGACCTCCCCGACGCAGCCGATTCCGACCAGACCGCCGGCCTATTCGCGCAATGGCGTGCTGGAGAGCGATCTGATCGACTTCACGCCGGAGCTCAAGGCGGCCGGCCTCGATGCGGCGAAGCGGTATCGGCTCGGTCCCGTGTTCCTGCCTCCGCTCGTCAGCAAGGCGGAAGGCCCGATCGCGGCGCTGACGGCCGGGACGTTGAGCGGCGGCGTGAACTGGCCCGGCTCCGCGTACGATCCCGAGATGCATGCCTTCATCACTCACGCGTGCAACTCGTGCATCGCACCGCTCGGCCTCGTCGCGCCGCCGAAGGATTTCTCCGATCTCGACTACGTGATGGGCACCGCCGGCTCGACGTTCCGTCCGATTGTCGGCGGCGGCGAAGGTGAAGCGGCCGATGCGCCGCGTCCGGCGAGGCCGGCCACTCCCCCACCGCCTCCGACGCCTCCGCCGGCCGCCGCAGCCGCTGGACGGGGCGGTGCGCCCCCGGCCGGTGGTGGCGGATTCGGCGCCACGGTACAGGGTCTGTCGATCGTCAAGCCGCCGTACGGCGTGATCGCCGCCATCAATCTCGACAGGGGCGAGCTGATGTGGTCGACGCCGCACGGCGACACGCCCGACTCGGTGCGCAATCATCCGGCGCTGCGCGGGATGAATATCCCGAAGACCGGTCAGCAGGGCAACGTCGGCGTCGTGGTCACCAAGACCGTTATCGTCGTCGGCGATCCGAGCGTGACGACAACCCCCGAACGTGCGCGCGGGGCGATGCTGCGCGCCTACGACAAGAACAGCGGCAAGGAAGTCGGCGCGGTCTGGATGCCGGCGCCGCAGAGCGGCTCGCCGATGACTTACATGGTCGAGGGCCGCCAGTACATCATCGTCGCCGTCAGCGGCGGCAACTACTCGGGCGAGTACATCGCGTTTGCGCTGCCGGCGTCAGCGACGCGGACTTCGACAGGGGGGCAGCGGTAATAGCGTCTCTCAGCTATGGCTGAGGGCTGCTGGCTAAACGGCAAAGGGCCCAGGTTTACCGACCTTGGGCCCTTTCCTTTTGAGCAGGCATCTACCAGGAGCCAGGAGCCATCAGCGATCAGTCATCAGCCATCAGCCATCAGCCATCAGCCATCAGCCATTAGCCATCAGCCATCGCCATTACGAGTGACACCCCCGCCTAGGGCTCCGTCGCGACGGCCCACAATACGACCACGGCTGTCGCGGTGCCGACGACGGTGGCTGCGGTGGCAGAGAATCCGTTGCGGTACGACAGGAAGCCGAGGCCCAGAGCGGGCGCAAACACCGCACTGATCGCGGGAATGGTAAGCCGGTGCCGCCAGGCTCGAATACTCATGAGCGTCGTCTTTGAAAACGTACCTGGCGGGCAGCCGAACGCTGAAAGGGGTCATGAAACCTATCGGCGGAGGTTATCGGAACCCTTACGAGCCGTCGCTCGTGGATACTATGGTAACGATCAGAATGATAACTGGATATCAGGTATGCGAGATTTTGTGGCGGATCTCACCTCCAGGACCTCATTAAGTTCATAACAATGAACAACTTGCTACGCTTTCGCAAGAGCAGCGTCCGGCGGGTCCTGATCTTGATACGGCAGGTGCCATGAGACACATCATGGTGGTCAGCGGCAACGACGCCTCCCTCGTTCACATGCTCAACATCCTGACTGAGGCGGGATACAAGACGAGCGGCGCGTCGAGCTTTGAAGAAGCCCAGGAGATCCTGGCGCGCCGATCGCCCGATTTAGTCATCGCCGATCAACGCCTCGGCGCCTTCAACGGGCTGCATCTCATCCTCAACGCGCGCGCCACCCACCCCGGGGTGAGCGGCATCGTGACCACGCCCTCGAGGAACCGTGGTCTCGAGGATGACGCCAGGGGCCTCGACGTCGAATGCATGGTGGCCCCTCCGAATTCCGCTGAATGGCTGGGGCCCGTCTCGAGAGCGCTCAATCCGGAGCGCCGCGCCACAGCTTCGTAAACGTCACCCGCCGCATCGCCGCCAGGCAACCCTTTCATGAGGGTAGCCTGTCTACCCATATGAGGGTAGACTGTCGACCATGGCGATCGCGAAGAAACGCACCGATCGTGCCGGGCTCCTGCAGGGGACGCTCGACATGCTGATCCTGCGCACGCTCCTCTTCGGCCCGGCGCACGGCCACCAGATCGCGAAGCACATTCAGCGGACCACCGACGACATTCTGCGTCTGGAGCACGGCTCGCTGTACCCGGCGCTACATCGTCTCGAGCGCCAGGGATGGGTGTGCGCCAAATGGGAAGCGCTCGGCGATCAGAAGCGCGAGTGCAAGTACTACCGACTGACGGTCGCGGGCCGGAAACAGCTCGCCGCCGAGGAGTCGAACTGGAACCGAATCGCCAGAGCCATCGCGCGTGTCATGACAGTTACGGTAAAGACGTGACGGTGCGAGGTGCGAGGTGCGAAGGTGCGAGGTGCGAGGTGCGAAGTGCGAAGGTGCGAAAGTGCGAGGGTGCGGAGGTGCGA